>ENA-ORRO01001584-ORRO01001584.1-human-gut-metagenome-genome-assembly--contig:-NODE-1584-length-15712-cov-13.975027_pt1 | contig 15712 bp, 14 predicted proteins | sample MGYA00242176_ERZ509136 | MGnify/ENA primary metagenome ERZ509136 (study PRJEB26280, sample SAMEA2338644) | human gut metagenome | biome: human gut; feature: human-associated habitat; material: faeces...
TGAAGTGGGTATAAGATGGAAAGAATAAGCCCTTATCCGAGGAGGTCTCACGGACATGGCGATTAGTTGCCTTTACGAAAGTCATGGAGTAAAGCTTGCTGTGAGAAGTCAGCAGATGCCATAGTAGTGGAGTTCTCGATAACGCTCCATGAAGGGCAGAACCTATAAATTAAACGATAGTAATTGAAACGTACCTTATGAAGGAAAGAATGCAGAAAACATTGGCAGAAGTCAAGGGCTGCCCACAGAAAGATAGGACGGAATCCGAAGGATATGTGGGAGCGCAGACCTTCATGTGGATATGTGAAGACAACATCGTGGAAGTACCATTCGACAAGGAACACTTATTGGAGCGCATCATCAGTCCTGATAACCTACTCAAAGCCTACAAGGCTGTGCAGCGTAACAGGGGCTGTAGCGGTATCGACAAGATGTCATGTGAGCAAATGCTCCCTTGGCTCTTGGCTAATAAGGATGCCCTAATCCGTTCCTTGCTTGACGGTTCATACCGTCCGAACCCAGTAAAAAGGGTAGAGATACCCAAAGACAATGGCAAAATGCGCCTGTTGGGCATCCCCACGGTTATAGACCGTCTGGTTCAACAAGCCATCAACCAGACCCTAACTCCCATCTATGAGCGTCAATTCTCTCCAGGAAGCTACGGCTTCCGTCCGAGAAGAGGCTGCCATGATGCCCTAAGAGGTGCTCAGAAAATAATCGATGATGGCTACATTTATGTGGTTGACCTCGACTTGGAGCGTTTCTTCGACACAGTGAGCCATAGTAAACTCATAGAAATCCTCAGCCGCACGATAAAGGACGGTAGGGTGATAAGTCTTATCCACAAATATCTCCGCAGTGGTGTGATGAACAAAGGTATGTTCGAGGCAAGTGAGGAAGGCACTCCCCAAGGAGGACCGTTAAGTCCGCTTTTGAGCAACATCATGCTCAACGAGTTGGACAAGGAACTCGCCGAGGTCTCCCTTTTGTCCGCTATGCCGATGACTCGATGATATTTTGTAAGTCCAAGCGTGCAGCCAAACGCGTGAAGGAATCTGTAACCCGATTCATCGAAGGAAAACTTCATCTGAAGGTGAACAGGGACAAGACAGTTGTGTCCTATGTGCAAGGTGTGAAATACCTTGGTTACTCTTTTTATGTAATGAAAGGCAAATGCCAACTCACGGTACACCCAAGAGCCAAATCCAAGATGAAAGCCAAACTCAAGGAGTTGACTTCCCGAAGCAATGGTTGGGGATATGCCAAGAGGAAGCAAAAACTTGAAGAGTACATAAGGGGGTGGGTAGGTTACTATCACCTCGCCAACATGAAACGTTTCCTCATGAAAACGGACGAGTGGCTAAGGCGACGGCTACGTATGTGTATATGGAAGTCGTGGAAGAGGGTGAAAACGAGAATTGCCAACTTGATAAAGTGTGGTATTGATAAATACCAAGCTTACTTGTGGGGCAATAGTCGTCTGGGTTATTGGCGCATAGCTGGCAGTTATATACTAGTCATAGGAACCGCCGTATGCGGAACCGCACGTACGGTGGTGTGAGAGGTCGGAAAACGAAAGTAGGAAGAAAACTGCTTCGTTTTCCTCCTACTCGATTTTATAATTGATAGAAAACGTAAGTGAGAAACATTTTGATTTCACGCCACTTCCTTTTGTGAACTGCTATCCAAGAACGGATTAGCGACCTGGGCGGCAAATGATGAAGGCAATCTTATGGCATTTACCCATCCGCTCCTGGAACTTGGTCAGGATGTTGCTCTGATAAGCTTCTGTATGTGTGGCATCAACAGCGTTGATTTGTTCTTTGCGAAAAAGAGTCAGTATCACAATGGCATTTTCCACTATAACAGAAGAAGAACAAGTAAATCCCGTTCTGATAACGCATATTTTGAGATAAGGGTGCCACAATTTATAAAGCCCACATTCGAGAAGTATTTGTCCAAAGACATGGAATCTCCATGGCTGTTTGACTTCCAAGACCGCCTAAGCACATCAGACTCATTCAATGCCAATGTAAATGCAGGCATCAGCCAAATCTGCAAGAAAGTATCACCAGATTTCCATGCCAGCCTCAGCCTGTATTCCTTCCGCCATTCTTGGGCAACGATAGCACAGAGCGGATGCGGTGCTTCGCTTGGCGATGTTGATTTTGCTCTCAATCACTCAACATACAAAATGGCAAGAGTATATACAAAGATAGACTACTCGCCGGCATGGGACTTGAATGAGAAAGTCATAGACTATATTTTCTTTAGCAACGAGGATATTGATAATCGTGAAGATTCCAATCACTCCTTTGAAAGAATGTCGAAATACAACCTAATCAGAGCAGAAGTATATATCAGTGGTGAGTGTGTATCAATAATTGAAGACTCAGAATTTGCAAATGTGGAACATGTAATAACGAAACTCCTTTCGTCTTTGACTAATGATATACCACACCCATCCAAAGTTCAAATAAAGATTGCCAATCTCGACAAGGGACAAATACAGTTATATCAGAGAGTATTGGAATGATGTTCCTCGAAAGGATAATGAGTTACATACGATCTCCATGCGGTTGGGACTGCGGAAATGGCCGTCCATACTTGCCATAATTCCATAAAAAAATACATAAATCTTATCGAAATATTTTGATTTAATGTACTGAGTTAAACGAAAGTGAATTTATTTCACTATCTTTGTGGCACTAAAACGTCAATTTATGGAAGATGTCAATCGTATAAAACTTGTATTGGTCGAGAAGAAGCGAACAAATAAATGGCTGTCTGACCAAAAGGGGGTAGCACCATCAACGGTATCTAAGTGGTGCACAAACTAATCACAACCTGACTTGCCCAGCCTTCTGAAGATCGCGGACTTGTTGGAAGTAGATATAAAGGAGTTAATAGTGCGAGAGTATAAAAAGTTCTTGGTAACACAGGAACTGACGAAAGAAGCAAGAGCAGAGGGCAAGATTGTTTACACTATGCCTTGCAAGGAGGAAGAAGGCGATAGCCAAATGATTCAAAAACAAATCAACGATGGGAAAGAATGATATTATTAGTATAGACAAGGTGGAGTATCAGAAGTGGCTCCAAAATCTCTGCGATGAAATCGATCGTCAAAGGCTGAAGGCCGTGATGCAACTCAATGCATCAACTTTGCAGCACTATTGGTGGTTAGGAAACGACATTTTGAAGAAACAGGATGCACAAGGCTGGGGCGCGAAGGTCATTGATATGCTTTCGACTGACCTAATGAAGAGATATGGCAATGATAGTGGTTATTCTATCCGAAACTTGAAATATATGCGTCAGTTTGCTGTTGAATATCCCGATTTCCCATTTGTGCAAGTGCCGCTTGCACAATTACAGGATAATCAAGTTTTAAAATCGAGATTGTCAAAATTCACGGTTACTGCAGATGGCGAATTTGTGCAAGTGCCGCTTGCACAAATCACATGGTATCATCATATCTCTATGTTTCCCAAGGTTAAGGATAACATTCTACGTGCTTTCTATATTACGGAGTCTGCTTTGCAAGGATGGAGCCGTGACATAATGCTCATGCAGATTGAGGATGGCTATCACAAGAAGGTAAAGTCTCTCCCCAACAATTTTGCCGACACTTTGCCTCCACTAAAAAGCGACTTAGCCAAGGCTGCATTCAAGGATCCGTATAACTTTGGATTTGTTGATATGACAAAGGTCAAACAGGAAACCGATCTTGAAGACCAGTTGACTACTAAAGTTACAGATTTCTTGCTGGAACTTGGAACAGGATTCGCCTTTGTGAAAAGGCAATTCCCGCTAAACATAGATGGTGACGAGAGCAGAGTTGATTTGTTGATGTACCACACACGTTTGCATTGTTATGTCGCAATCGAATTGAAGGTTGTGGAGTTCCAACCAGAATTTATCAGCAAACTGAATTACTACATATCTGCCATAGATGATTTGGTAAAGATGCCAGAGGACAATCCTACCATTGGACTTCTTCTCTGTCGTTCAAAGAACAACACAAAGGTAGAATACGCTTTGCGCGGGATGACTCAGCCTTTAGGCGTGGCCGCCTATAAGACAAAAGAGTTAATTGAAAATTTGAAGTCATCACTTCCTTCTATAGATGATTTGGAGAAGACACTCAACGAATAAATCAAAATGGAAGGAAAAAGAGACTAAAATATCACTTTTTCTCAAACCTCTGCTACAGTTTGGCGTACCTTTGTCTTACTTTTGCAGAAAAATCACAGAAAAATGGACAAAGATAGAGGACAAAGTTTGATAACCAAATACGTCTGGGTGATAGAGACCATCTATCGCAAGCGTAAGATCTCGTTCAAAGAACTGAACGAGCTATGGCTCCGTGATGACATCAGCAGAGGGGTCGATATTCCCAAGCGCACTTTTGATAATTGGCGTTATGTCATCTGGGATATGTTCGGTATCAGCATAGTCAATGAGAACCGAGGGAAGTACCGCTATTACATAGAGAACGAAGAAGACATAACTAAAAACGGACTTCGTTCCTGGCTATACAACACTTTCTGTGTGAGCAATGCATTGGCGAATAGCCAGAGCATTAAAGACCGTATCATTCTGGAATACGTGCCGTCTGGCCAGAGCTACCTTCAGCCCATCATTGAGGCGATGAAGGAAAACCGTGTATTGAATATCACCCACTATAACTATTGGAAAGATCAAGAGTATAACTTCGATGTTCAGCCGTATTGTGTGAAACTATTCCGTCAGCGGTGGTATCTTATAGGACTTAGTACTTACACATATTTCCGTGAACAAGGGCCAAGAATCTATTCTCTTGATCGGCTTAGACACGTTCATGTGAAGGATGAAACATTCGTGATGCCCAAAGATTGGGATGCTAAGGAGTATTTCGCAGGCTGTTATGGTATAATAGCTGGTTTGAACAAGCAAATAAAGGATATCAAGTTAAAAGTTTCGGCAGGTCAGGCCAATTACATCAGAGACCTCCCTTTGCACGAATCACAGGAAGAAATTGAACGTAATGGAGAATACAGCATATTCACTTATCAGATGCGCACGACCTTTGACCTCCTACAGGAACTTCTATGGAATGGTGGCGATGTAGAAGTTCTGGAGCCCGCATCTTTACGTAGGGAAATGGCAGAGATTGTAGAACGGATGTGGAACAAATACAAAGATGACAAGAAATGAAAGACTTTGCAGCAATAGATTTTGAGACAGCTAACAACGAGCGTTCTTCGGTTTGTTCCGTTGGAATAGTCATAGTCCGCAATGGAGAGATTGTAGATACTTTCTACTCGCTCATTCAACCAGAGCCCAACTATTACAACTACTGGTGTTCACAAGTTCATGGCTTATGTAGAGAAGACACCGACGATGCCCCCGTATTCCCGAAGGTATGGGCGCAAATAGAACCATTGATAGAGGGCTTACCACTCGTTGCTCATAATAAGCCTTTTGACGAAGGTTGTCTGAAGGCTGTTTTCCGCTTATATCAGATGGACTATCCAGACTATGAGTTCTATGACACCCTTTGTGTCTCACGGCGGGTGCTTCCTGATTTAGAAAACCACCAGCTTCAGACTGTAGCTGCTGCCTGTGGTTATGAGTTAGAAGATCACCACCATGCATTGGCAGATGCAGAAGCTTGTGCATGGATTGCCAGAGAAATTTTATAGTGTAGAGAATGAGATAGTTTGGTATGGATATATATAAAACAATTAATTGAAAATAATTACGAAAGATGAAGGTCTTTGCACATTATTATAAGTCCGAAACAACGGGGAACGATTACCGTTGGCGTACCTTACTTCAATTTGGCACATCTTGGGATATTATTGGCTCTGTCATAATGAAGAATCCAGGCAGTGCAGCTCCCCTCTCATCTGTGAATGAGCCAACCACGTTAGAACAATTGAAACACTTAGAACTACCGAAACTGTTTTCAGAGGAACCTGAATACGCTTGGTATTCTTTCAGCTGTGACGACACTATGCAGAAGGTGGAGAAATTGTTTTGTTCTTACTACAAGACTTCCACTCTTAATGGAATAATCCAAGTTTTCAATTTGATGAATGTCCGTGACCCGAACCTAGAGCTTGCTCTTATTAAAAATAACAATGCTGTATATCCATTCTGTAAAACTATAGAGAAGGACATAATGTCATTGGTCGCTCCAGTTTATTTAGGGTGGGGAGACTTATGGAAGAAGCAACCGTTTAGAGAAGACGCAGAAAAGTTTTTCATGGCTGTTCAAAATAAATTTGATGGAAAATACCTTTTTCCACAATTAAAGGACAATAGGTTTTATCACCCACAATATCTTATGGGAGTTGGTTTAAGTTCTCCTATGAGTAAGTTTCTGCTCAATGCTTTCTGCCAAAATACGACAGTACCAGTACAGGATTCCCCTATAGTATTCCCAAAACAAATCTCAAAGAGAAATGTTTATGAGCAGGTAGTTCGCAGATTGCGTAAAGAGTACCAATTAGTGGAGGAACAACTTAAGACCTGCCGTTTTCAATTTACAGAGGAACTCGTTCTCACCATAACTTGCACAGGACAAGGTTATGTTGGAATAAGACATGCTGCCTACGCTGGCAGATATTGCCTTGGCAATTATCCCCACATAACAGAGTATCGTTCAATACTCTCAGAATTCGGTTTTAACATAGCTCCTGAAGCTTGGTTAGGAACAAAAGATTTCAAGGAATATGAGGGGGAAGAAAATACAATTGTAAGTAACATTATTATGGAAATAGAGACTATAAAAAAGAGAATGTGACACAGACAAAAGACATCATCAGGCAACTTAAAAAAGTAGCTGCAGAATATGGCTATCGGTTAGAAAATCATCACCAAGCAGTTTCTGATTGCAGAAGTTTGTGTATGGATTGCAAGAGAAATATTGTAATTTAATCCAAAAATAATTAGACTATGGAATTAATAGACAAAATAAAAGCCATAATAGGGCGATTAGAAGACATTAGGATTCAAAGTAATCCTAACATTGAGATTATAAAAAGACAGGTTGATTTCATTGAGAACGAAGAACTTCTTAATTTGGATGAAGAATTCGATGAATGGAGAAATAGTTTGTATGATGCAGGTGAGCCTGATGAAGAAACAGACAAAATCATTGACAAAATTGGAGATTTATTTATTCATGCAGATGAGTTAATCGCCACAATACGCCAACAGTTCGAAATAGAAGATGTATATGACGATATTGATGGTTTTGATGATGAGGAACAGAGTCGAACGGCTTGGGATGATGACGATGATTATAACGATGCAGATGATGAAGAATATGATATTGTACTGAATGAGGTTTCAAAAAGTGCCCTGATTGCTATTGGTATTGACAACGAGGATGAAAACAGTATCAAATTGATGGGGCCAATCCTAATAGGTATATCTTCAGAAGAGAGCGATGATGCTATAGCCGGAAGAGCATTAGCTCAATTAGCCCTGTCTGGTTTCATGTTACCAATGGAAAAAATAAAAGAAATTGTTAAAGAAACTCGTGAGAAATGCAAGAAACAGGTTTTTGGATTACAGATAGCCTTTAGCAATTTGCGAGAGTATAATTGTAGTGCGGAAGAAGCTCTGTCTCAGATACAATTGTTTCTATAAGCACTCTTAAATTATTAAAAAAGAATTAATTTATCACACTAGTGTCCCGTTAAAATTTTGAATCTATCGCATAGATATCTGTATATCAGAGTGATACAAGTACTTTTAAGGTAAACCGATTTGATTTCGAAATTTAATCAAACTAACATAAGATGTTATATAAGTGCTTGAATATCAAGAACGGAATTCCGAGAATTTGAGCCCAGATGATACTTCACGATTTTAACGGGACAGCAGTGAATTTATCATTATGTGGTGGAGAATTAAAACTTGGCTTAACAAGCGCGTCCAATTTATTGTGGACAACAATATTCCTGGAAGGGAGGTCAGATCAAGTTATCATGACGACTCTTCAAAAATGCGTGATGAGAATAGATACATTCAAGTTCAGACAGCATTTCCAAATATAAATACAATCCATTATGAATATATCTGTGGACGATGGGAACTTCATATAGAACCAAACAATGATAAAGACGGCTATAAATATGCAAGAATTGCACGTTTTATCAGAGAAAGATGTGATAACGATGTTAACATTATATGGTTAGTTGACGGAACTCGATATATAGCTATACATAATGTTTATGTTAATTCTGAAGAACAGTTAAAAACTGGGTTGTTGTATTTGTATGATAAATTTGACGATATCTTGAATGAATGTGCAAAACGATTTAAGCCGACTGACTTAACCCTTCCTTACAGCAATTCATCTGAATATAAAATGATTGACGATGAAGAAGAAGTGTGCCTTAAATCAATGTCTCTTCAGGAACTGTTTGATATAAGACTTACTATACCTGATTATCAAAGAATATATTGTTGGAATGATAGTAATATCAAAACCTTATGGAATAATCTTAAGGAAATGCCGGAAGGATTAGATTATCATTTAGGAGCTATTATTCTTCAACGACAAGATAATGGTTGTGATATTATAGATGGACAACAAAGACTTGTAACATTAACTCTTATCCTTCGTTCATTAGGATATGAAGGGAATATGCCTCTTTTACTTCAAAGATTCAAATCACTAGAAGCTTGTGAAAATATTGCAAACGCAAAATATGTAATTCAAGAAATAAAAGGTTGGGATAGTGACGAAAATAATAAGATGCTTGAAAATATTTTAAAGCATCTCACTTTTTCGGTGCTTTTGTTGAAATCAAAGAATCTCGATTTGGCATATACTTTCTTTTCAAATCAGAACTCGAGAGGCGTTAGGCTTTCGGATTACGACATATTGAAAGCTCATCACCTTCGCTTTTTAATTACGAATGATAGTCAAGCAGAACATTTGGCACGAAGATGGAATACCATATCCCAAGATACGGATTCTGATAATGAACCATATATACATAAGACTCTTGGACTATATCTATTTCGCATTCGAAAATGGATGCGAAAACATTCGTGTGATGAGCCTAATAGTAACCGCCCCATAAAAGATGAGTATTCTGCAGCCCCCCTTATTCCTGGTATTCCACCATTCGGAGAGAGATTTTATTTTTATGAAAAAATTCAAGGTGGTGCTCATTTCTTTGCATACACAGAATACTTTGTTGACTTATACAAACAATTTGTCAAGACTCCACAAGTATTGCTTCTTAGGAGGTATCTGTTAGGTGAGTCTCATTGGAAATATGAGAGTGTAATTGAAACTGTTCTGTTTGCTTATTTTTCTAAATTCGGGAAACAGTATTTCTCAGAAGCATTATTTTGTATTGCTGGAGCTATTGCTCAGCATCGTTATGAAGGAGCGCGAGCTCTTCAGTACAAAATAAATGAGCATGTTCAGAATAACGAACTTGTTATGATGATAGATCAAGCGTCTTCACCGTCATTCTTTCTCGCAGAAACCCTCCCTCTGTTAAAAAGGAGTGGAAGAGATCTGGAAGGTGGAGACATAAAGGTCAGATTTTACAATGCCCTATGCCGGGTATTCAAAGGGCTTCACAATCCTGAAATCCTGACTGACGAGGAATCGCTCAGGATGGCAAAGTTTACGGACACATTCATTGAAAATAAAAAAACTTCAGAATATGAGTGACAACAGATATACACCACGGGATATTGTCGGACAGAGATTCTGCATTCCCCTATACCAGCGTTTGTTTGCCTGGACGCCAAAAGAGGTAAGAAAGCTTCTGGCAGATTTGAAAGAGCATTTTGACTCTGAACGATTTCAGAAGGAACATAATGCCTATTACTTAGGTATGCTGACAGCCATCGTGCGTGAAGGTGGCGATATCGACCTTATCGATGGTCAGCAACGCTTCACTGTTATGATACTAATGGCAATTGCTTTTAAGCATCTAAGCGAATGGGAATTATTCTTGAATGCTGGGAAAAGACTTAAATTAGTAGCAAGGTCTGAAGACGAAAATTATCTTAGAATTTTGGCTAATGATGATAATTTATATAATCATTTAAACAAAGGCAATTCATGTTATAGTTATGAAAACTTATATATGAAGAATGCTTTGTTATGTATAAAAGACTATGTAGAGGAAACATTTGGCGATGATGATAACGCTAGGGATTCGTATGCCTTAAACATATACAATCACCTTACTTTCTTTATATCGGAATTACCTCCTCACTATTTGAAAGAAGCAACATCATTAAATAAGTATTTCGAGGTGCTAAATTCCACAGGAAGAGGATTGGAACAGCACGAAATCCTGAAAGTCAAGCTTATACGGAATCACCAGAATTCAGACAAGTTGGTTCGCATTTGGAATACTGTATCACAAATGGAATTACCAATTATCCGCAGGAATGAAGATATTAACAACCATCAGTATGCGGATTTATATAGAAATGCTATAAGAGAATGCAGACAAGGCAACTTTGACAATGCATTATCGTATATTAAGGAAAGTAATAATGATGATCAAGAAAATGCAAACACTATTGATGTCATTCCTGTTAAGAAAAAAGAAAAAATAACTGGTTTTCATGCAATAGAAAAACAAGATAGCATAATGTCTTTCCCGGAGTTCCTTCTTCTCTCACTGGACTTGACGTTTAATCTGAATGGCAAGGATAGTTTTTATCAGAAAGACAAACTTATAGAAAGATTTGAAAAGCAATCGATTACTGACATAGAAGGTTTTTACAATAATTTATTGTTCTACAGGCTTCTTCTTGATTATTACGTCGTTAGGAGAGATATTTCTAATGGCCAAAGCAGATTTACAATTATTTTCCGAGATAACGACCGTGAAAGCCGCGAGTGTTTACGACAATATTTATCAATGTTAACGGTGTCAACTGAATTTTATACATGGCTTATTCCATATATGAAGCAGTTGCTACTACTGCCAAACGATTGGCAAGAGGCATCTGTTATTCTTCGGAAATTGAAAGAAGAGGACAATGGTAGAAGATGCAAGGATGGCTATCCGCAACAACTCCGAACAGAAAAATATCCCAATATAGATAGATATTGGTTCTGGAGATTGGATTACTATCTTTGGGAGAAAAGGGCTGAACTGTTTGATGCTGATGATAAGAGGATTGTCGAAGAATATGTATTTCGCACTAATCGTTCCATTGAGCATCTTCATCCACAAGATGAATCTTATAATGAAACCTGGGATTCTGAAATTACCAACGGATTTGGCAATTTGGCCATGATTTCTCAAAGTTTCAATTCCCTTCAGAGCAACGACAACATAAGAGTCAAATTTGCCAGAATACAAGAGCAACTTGACAACAAATCATTGCAAAGTTTAAAGATGTTTGTTATGTTCAGGAGTGCTAACGAAGATCATTCGAAATGGAGCGAACAACTGGCTCTTTATAATTTGGAACAAATGTGTGACTTGCTTGAACAAACTGTTTCAGATATAAAAATCATTTCTTCCGAAAACATTTCAAACGAAGAATAGAATGTATACATACATTTCAGACACAAGCCATTTCAAAGAAGTGTTATCACGGGTTCTATCCGTGAAGCATTTGCTTTGGATTGGAACCGCTGACATCAAAGACTTGTATGTTGAGATAGGCAAAGAGAAGAAACCATTCCTGGCACTTATAGCCCAACTCATTCGAAAAGGTGTGGAGGTAAGGCTTATTCATGCAAAAGAACCAGGCCCAAACTTTCGTGAGGATTTTGACAAGTACCCAGTGCTGTATGACCGTTTGGAACGTGTGCTTTGTCCGCGTGTTCATTTCAAGATGATTGTCTTCGACGGCAAACAAGCTTATATTGGTAGTGCGAACCTTACTGGTGCCGGTATCGGTATGAAGACGGATAATAAAAGAAACTTTGAAGCTGGCATCCTTACAGATGACCCAGAAATCGTAGAAAAGGCCATGAACCAGTTTGACGAAGTATGGATAGGAAAGCATTGCAAGAAATGCAAGCGAAGAGAGTTCTGTCCTGACCCGATAGTATGTTGACACACTTTCACAAGAAAGACTTAAAAAACATTATCATCATTATGAAAGTATATTTTGCAGGTTCAATCCGAGGCGGGCGCATTGATGCTAACTTATATGAACGCCTGATTAAATACATTCAAAAGACTGATGTTGTGCTGACTGAACATGTCGGCAATCTCAATTTGTCTGAAGAGGGGCAAATTGTAACAGATATATACAACCAAGACACTAATTGGCTACCTGAAAGTGACGTATTGATAGCTGAATGTACTTGTCCGTCTTTGGGTGTTGGTTATGAACTGGCATACGCTGAGCATTTCCAGAAACCTTGCCATATCTTCTACAACAAGAACAGAACAAGTCTCTCAGCAATGTTGGCCGGTAATACATTCTACAACATCCATCCCTATGAGGATGAAGCTGAAATATATCCTTTAATAGACAGCATATTACAAAAGGAGTGTGATTCATGAAGAAGATAATCTTTCTTGATTTTGACGGTGTTCTGAATACGGAACATTATCAGAACTACCTTATGTATCAGAGGCTGCCCTGGCAAGACAAACATGGTGCGTTCTTTGACCCAGAAGCTGTGCGGCAACTGAAAAGAATTGTGGACATCACCAAGGCCGACATAGTGATTGAATCATCGTGGAAATACCTCGGTCTTGCTGCTATGCAAGAAATGTGGAAGGAAAGGGATTTGCCAGGCAATGTAATCGGCATCACAGATTCGACAGCTAGCGATAAATGGTTGCTCAACGCAAATCTTGACGATATAGACCCTGCTATGGGGCATTGTAAGGGAATGGAGATAGCATCATGGTTAGCAGACAATACACGGAATGACGTGAATTATGTCATCATCGACGACGAGTACGTATGCCTCGAATCTCAGGTATGCTACTTCGTCCTAACCAATCCTCATGACGGTATAACGGAAGACGTTGCGGACATGGTAATTGCCATCCTTAACCGTGAATCCGCTTATTTCCAAGAATAATATCATTTATTTATAACCTCTGCCACAGTTTTGCTGATGTTTGGATTAACTTTGCACAAAAAGATAAAATGACACAATATGAATAGATTCCGATTTGTACATTTGAATGTACACTCCCATTATTCAATAAATGATGGGTGCGCTAGCATAAGGGAACTGGTTGATGCTGCCATCAAAGACAAGATGCCTGGCATTGCTATTACTGACAATGGTAACATGTTTGGTGTGATGGAGCTTTTCGACTATGTTTCTCGTATCAACAACGAAAGACGACAGAAGGGGAAGAAACCTTTTAAGCCTATCATTGGTTGTGAACTGTATGTTGCACCAGGTGCAAAGGAGGACAAGAAGCTTTGCAAGCACTGCAAAGGATATCGCTTAACAGTCTTGGCAAAGAACTATCAAGGCTACAGAAACCTCATCAAGATTGTCAGTAATTCCTGGACTGACGGTTTCTACATGAGACCACGAACAGACCACCATGATCTGGAGAAATACCATGAAGGTTTGATGGTTCTCTCTGGTGGTGTAGGTAGTGAGGTATATTCCCATGTAGTAAGCGATGACATAGCAGGGCTTGATGCGGCTATCAAATGGTATAAGCAAACTTTTGGGGTGGATTATTATCTGGAATTACAGCGTTGTGCTGATTTTGACTTAAAAAGCGACACACCGAGTGATCTGATGCTTGAACAGCAAAAGGTTAATGCCGTTCTCATGCAAAAAGCAAAGGAATATGGCGTTAAAGTTGTAGCCACAAATGATGTTCATTATGTTACTCCTGATGATTTGGCAGCTTACAATATCCAACAATGCTATGCTACAGGTAAGACTATGGATGAATTTGCCAAAACAAATATACTTCAATTCCGCTGGTTGACAAGCAGAAAATATATGTGCGAGTTGTTTTCAGATGTCCCGGATGCCATAGCCAATACAATGGATATATATGACAAGGTTGAGTTCTATGACATACGCCATGCTCCCATTGTTCCTGCTATTAACATTCCTGATGGTTTTGGGAATGAGAGAAGGGAAAAGGAAGACAACTATCTGGAATACCTGTCTTTTTTTAAAGCAAAACAAATATATGGAGAATCGCTTCCTGAAGATGTTACTGACAGGTTGACGTTTGAGCTGCAAACCATTAAACAGAGAGCGGCTTCTGGCTATTTCCTCTTTTTACAAGAAGTAATTAACACCACCCAATCTGAACTTGGCGTATGGGTCGGTCCCGGTCGCGGATCAGCTGCAGGTAGTCTTGTGTGTTATTGCTTAGGTATTACTAAGATTGACCCATTGAAACACGATTTGCTCTTTGAACGTTTCCTAAGTCCAGAAGGTACGATGTTCCCAGACATCGACATTGACTTCGATGATGAAGGTAGAGAACGTGTCCTTGAATGGCTTCAACAAAAATATGGCAAGGAATGCTGCGCTCATGTTGTTTCTTTTCGTACATTCTCAACAGCTAATGCATTCAGTACGGTAGCAAGAGTCAGCCAAATGCATACTCCCGAGACTCTGGCTATTAACAAACTTCTGTCAGGTTATTCCTGGCGTTCTATAAAGAATTACGTCAAATATGAACCAGAGATAAGAAAAGCTATTCAAAAAGTCGGGAACCCTTTGCGTAATGCCTTTGCTAATACTGCTATATTAGAAAGAAAAATCTGTGGATTAGGTGTCCATGCTTGTGGGGTTGTTGTTGCGGACAAGCCTGTGTCAGATTGGGCACCTGTTTCAACTTGTTCAATAGAAGACTCAAAGGGTAATGAACAAATAGTGAATTGTACTCAATACGAAGGATGTCATGTGGAGTCGTCTGGTCTTATAAAATTTGATTTCCTTGATTTTAATACTCTTTCCCAAATGAGGGATATATGTGCGAGTGTCAAAGTTCACTATGATAAGGATTTCGATATTGAAAAGATTCCGATTGATGATGAGAAGACAATGGAACTTTTCCAAACAGGCCAAACCGATGACGTATTTCAGTTCAGCTCAAAAGGAATGCAAAAATACTTGCAAAAACTTCATCCTACATGCTTTGAGGATTTGGTCATCTTGAACTGTATGTATCGCCCAGGACCAATGGACTATATTGCAACTCTCGTCAGGCAAAAGCATTCCAAGAAAGCCGTCAAGTATATAATTCCTTGCTCGGAAAAATATCTTCACAATACTTATGGCATTATTGTTTATCAGGAACAGATAATGATGCTTTCCCGATTGATAGCCAACTTTGACAGAAGTGAGAGTGAGTTGCTAAGAAAAGCCCTCGGTAAAAGGAAGATGGATGTGCTTTCTATCTTAAAGCCTCATTTTATAGAAGGTGGTATTAAGAATGGACACAAAAAGAATGCCCTTGAAAAGGTATGGAATGAAATGGAGAGGAAAGGATTGTATGCTTTTAATAAGTCTCACGCTGTTTGTTACACTTGGCTGGCCTATCAAATGGCTTATTTGAAAGCCAATTATCCTGAAGAGTTCAAACAAGTCATCGAGAAGTATAATTCGGACTAAATCCATTAGTATTGTAAGCAGTTCAGCAAGTAGATATATCACAATAATTTTATTGATAATGAATTTTTCTCAGACCTCTGCCACCAGTTGGCGGAGGTCTTTGTTTTCGTATGCTCGGCACGAGCATTGTCTAACGGGTGCAAGTCC
>ENA-ORRO01001589-ORRO01001589.1-human-gut-metagenome-genome-assembly--contig:-NODE-1589-length-15684-cov-58.934737_pt1 | contig 15684 bp, 12 predicted proteins | sample MGYA00242176_ERZ509136 | MGnify/ENA primary metagenome ERZ509136 (study PRJEB26280, sample SAMEA2338644) | human gut metagenome | biome: human gut; feature: human-associated habitat; material: faeces...
TTTTTTACCTTTCCGGAAAAGGTGGAGGGGAGAAAGGCGGTACCTTTTTTGAATTTCGGCATTCCATTCCTGCATTTCCTATGGCCATCTTGGAAATAGATGGAATACATTCTGTCAAACCGCGGGCCTTTTCATGCCCCTCTACTATATAAATACCGTGAGATGGAAAAATGAGAAGTAGTTTTGAAGAAATTTTCAGGCCTTCCATGGAAAATGCAGGGATTGAAAACGATGAGAAATTTCCTTATAATAAGGGCAGATGGTGTTAGGTGAAATTAGGTTTGTTTATGTCCTAAGGTTGGGGTTTATATGCAGCTTATTGGGTATCACGGGACAAGTGAAGATGGGTGCAAGGGAATCTTGAGGGATAAGAGGTTTAAGCGTTCTACAGGTGATTTCCAGTGGCTGGGCGACGGTGTGTATTTCTTTCAGGATGACAGGCATCAGGCTTATATGTTTTTCAAAAATAAGTTTGGTATGCAGAATGTTAGAAGACATGAAGAAATACATGTTTTGAAAGCCAATATCCAGGCTGAGGATGATAATGTGATTGACCTGGTAACGGATGAAGGTAGACGACAGATAGATGACTTTAAAAGGACATTTGAACAGAATTTGGGGAATAAGCTTACACATCAGTTGACAGATACAGCTCTTTTGAATTTATTGTATAAAAGTGTTCCGTATGATCTGGTTCGTGCAGTGTATGATGTGCCTAACAAAAATAAGAAAAATAAGAAGTGGGAACATCATTATAGAAGAGCACAGATTCAAATTTGTGTAAAGAATCAAGATTGTATAAATTTTGATTCACTTAAGGAGGTGTGTTGTGATGACTTTAGATGAAAGATTGTCATTGCTTTGGAAAACGTTGCAAAAGCTTACACCTGAAGAAATCGATAAAGAGCTGGATGGGGCAGGGGCGCCTTTAAAGGGAAGAACAGCACTGTTTTCCACAGAGATTATATCTAATCCGGCTGAGATGTTGATAAAGGATTTTAAGCTGGAGGAAAATACTGCGCAGATGATTTCTATTATTACTACAGAAGAACAAGACAGTGTGTCACATGAAGGTGGCATTGTTTCAAATAATTTGAGGGCTGCATAATGGATGATTTATCGGATTTTAGGTTTCTTGGGTATCAGATTGTGAACATCGCTTATCATATCAATGATGTGCAGAATCCTACCGAACGGACAAAACTTACCCATAAAATTCTTGTTTCTGTTAGTCCCGAAAACTTAGATGATGGCAAGACACGCTTGGAATGTAATATTTCTGCTGCGACGATGCCATTGAAAGGCGATTTATCATGTGAAGTGGTGTTTGATCTTCAAGTCATTATGATTGGGAGTTTCAAAGGACCTGAGGACACTTCTGAGGCAGATTTTAAAAAATTCTTAAATCTTAATGGCGTAGCAACTTTATTACCTTTATTACGTGGAGCGGTGGCTTCGATTACACAGGCTATCAATTTGCCTCAGCCAATTGTTCTTCCTTTATTTAACGTGTATAATATGCCCCAAAATCAGAATGGGGAAGCTCAGTAACATGTTAGTATACCTTCTGCATAATAACTCCTTGATTTTCAGTAAAAAAGGAACTGGATTTCAAGGAGTTATTCTTACATAGCCGGCTTTCTTTCTGTTAATCAGTGAGAATCAAATAATGCAATAGGCAGAAAAATTTTGAGGTTATGCTCGAAATGACAGGGAACTTTGCCAGAGAATCAGAAATCAGATTTCAGATAATCAGACGACAGAAGATAGAATTGAGATTTGAGCTTTGAAAATTGAGGATATGAAGATTACCAGATTATTCCATCACAAAGAAACCCGGTGTCTCCAATTGCCCGTCATGCCCAATGAGTTCGGTGTCTGCATGGTTTACGGCCGCTACTGTACGAGGTACGACGGCGTGCGCCATACATGAGTCTCCCGTCATTTCTGCCCTGTAGGGATTTTCTGGAGTCCTGAGTTTCTCTGTGTTTTTTAGTACTCGCTATTTTTTACCTTTCCGGAAAAGGTGGAGGGGAGAAAGGCGGTACCTTTTTTGAATTCCGGCATTCCATTCCTCCATTTCCTATGGCCATCTTGGAAATATATGGAATGCTTTCTGTCAAACCGCGGGCCTTTTCTTGTCCCTCTACTATATAAATAACGGGAGCTTACGATTTTTGAAAAGTGATGAAAATAATTTTTCATAATTTTGTGCCGAAGCAGGATTGAGGGGGAGGAGAGAAAATTGAGATTTGAGGAGGTAGAGACAGCACAGCGGGAGACTTCAGATGATCAGACGGGTGATGCGGCTTGTGGCTTATGGCTTATACTTCCCTTATGGCGGTGAGCATGGGGCGGGAGTGTGGACTTTCGGACCTATCCTCAGGGCTTTGCCCAGCTCCTTCCTGAGGAAGGAGCCTACGTTACGTTCTATACTCTGGAGTCGTTGGAAAGGGGCAGCATGGTGGTAGGGGATTTCTCGACTCCGCTTTGCTGGAAGTGACGAGGGGTGGAGGTTTGAGGCTTAAGGTTTAAGAGGTAAAACGTCAGAGATGACAGATGGTCAGATGTCAGGAGTAAAGGGAAAGAACGGGGATAAGAAGATAAAGTTTTATGATTACTGATGATTATTAAGCTTGCTATTTTGAAATCACAATAAAAGCCCTGTTGGGAATTTTTCTATGGAATCCTGGCAGGGCTTTTGTAGTGATTGGCCGCCCCCTGTAACGCATGCTGTACTAAATGAGGATTATGGTATAATTGGAATTAAGAAATGTATAATTCATATCTGGCCCTAACAGAAATAATTGGCCTAAATGATTTTTATGTAGGATAGCCAGAGAAGTTTTTATAAGTTACTTTTTATAGAATGGAGGTAGCTAAATGGATAGTTATTCAGAAGGATCTGTATGGAGAAGATGGGATTTGCATGTTCATACTCCTGAGACAAATAAAAATGATCAGTTTGAGGGTAGAACACCAAAAGAAAAATGGGATAAATTTTATGCTGCTGTTGACGATTATGTTGGAGATGGGGCTAATCCTGTTAAGTCAGTAGCAGTGATTGGCATTACCGATTATTTATCAGCAAATAACTATTTCAAAGTAAAGAAAGATAATCGTTTTCCTTCATCAGTCAAGATGGTATTGCCCAATGTAGAATTACGGATTACTCCGATTTCTAAAAAAGAACCTATCAATATCCATTGCATTTTTAATCCGGATTTAACACAGGAAGAATTGAATGAGGATTTTTTCAGCAAATTAAATTTTGAGTATAATCAAACTCAATATAAGGCTACCACAAGAAGCTTAATTAATCTTGGAAGAGCATATAAAGGTGATGACTCGTTAGATGATTACGAGGCATATATTGAAGGCGTAAACCAGTTTGTCATATCGTTTGATAACCTGAAGGCGGTATTCAAGGATAATCCTGGACTTCGCGAACAGACTATTGTTGTGGTTTCAAATGGATCAAATGATGGAGTTAGTGGATTACATGCACATCAAGATTATTTTGTTGGTTCTAATAGTCAGTTAGATGCTACAAGACAGGGAATATATCAATTTTCAGACTTAATTTTCTCAGCTAACGAAAATGATATAATCTATTTTTTAGGTAAAGGCAAGGATTCGAAGGAAGAGGTAATACGTAAGTGCGGGAAGTTAATGGGTTGCATTCATGGATCGGATGCGCATAGGCTATCAGATTTATTTAGACCCAATAATGAAAAGTATTGCTGGATTAAAGCAAATCCTACCTTTGAAGGATTCAAACAAATTCTTTATGAACCAGAACAGAGAATTAGAATATTGAGTACGTTACCTGAAGAGAAAGCTGACTATCAAGTAATTAGTGCTATTAAGGTGGATGATCCAGGTTTTCAATCAGAGCCAATTTTATTGAATAATAATCTAACTTGCATTATTGGCGGAAAGTCAACGGGAAAGTCTTTGCTGTTGCATAATATTGCTGTTACAATTGATGAAAATCAGACTTTAGAAAAAGAGCGGACAACTGGAATCGTTCCAGAAGATCATAATGATAGTCGCAGGTTATCTAATGTCAAGGTAATTTGGAAAGACCAGTCTGTGAATAACGATGGCGGAATCCATAAAATAGTTTATATTCCTCAAACATATCTGAATAGGATAAGTGATAAGGGTGATGGAAAAACCGAAATTGACGAACTGATTAGCAGTATTTTACTACAGAATGCTACTTTCAAAAATTCTTATGAAAAGATGAATTCACTCCGCAGTCAAGCAAAGCAAGAAATTGATGGATTTATTCTGAAATTGGGTATAAGTTTCGAAAGGATTCAGCAATTAGAAGAACAGAAGAAGTCTATCGGCACTAAGGAAGGACTGGAAAAGAGAATTGAGAAACTCAATGAACAGAAAAGGCAAAGAGTGCAAGAGGGGACTATTTCTGATATAGAATTGCAAAAATATGATCAGGCTTTACGAAATACTGCTAATTATGAAAAGGAAATACATCAGATTATACTTGACTTGGAAAAGATTTCTACCATAGATTCGCTTTTTGATATAAAATCATTAGTTAACGAGTTTTCATGTAACATGTATCAGAGGATAAACAATGTTGCTGTTCAAATAAAAAGCAAAGCCGATAAAGAGTGGGGAATTGAGAAAGCGAAAATCACGCAGGAATTAAATGAATTGCTCTTGAAAAATCGTAAAAATAATGAGCAAGAAAAGGATATAATTAGTAAAATTAAACCTAAAGTAGAACAGAATGAGGCTATTAATGCATTAACCAAAGCGTTACAAGACGAGAATAATAAATTAGTTTCCTTCAATGAACTTCAACAATCAATAGATGAGGAAAAGAAGGCTTTTAACTCATTTGTCGTCCAATTGACAGAGGTATTCTTGTCTTTGAAGGGAATGCATGATGCTTATGCTGACTTCATTAATAGAAGCAATAATTCTGTCATCAGTGGGCTTGAATTTAACGTAAACACAGTATTTCGTAAGGATTCTTTCATTGAGAAAATAGAAGGATCCTTTGATAAAAGAAGTTTAAAATCAAGCAGGGAAATTATTAACATTGAGGATTTTTCTGATACGTGGCTAAATAAGGAATGCGTAAAGAATTTCATTCTGGCTTGCCTTAACGGGAGAATCAAGATAGTTAAGAAAAATAGCCCTACAAATGTCTTGAGGGAAGTGCTGGCTGACTGGTTTATGTCTGCGTATAGAATCAAGATGGATAATGATTTTATAGATGTAATGTCTCCGGGGAAAAAGGCGTTAGCCTTATTAAAGCTTCTTATTGACTTGGATGAAAATACATGTCCAATTTTGATTGATCAGCCGGAAGATGATTTGGATAATAGATCAATTTTTAACGAACTTATTCCTTTCTTGAGGAAGAAGAAAGTACAGAGGCAAATTATTGTAGTTACACACAATGCTAATGTGGTTCTAGGTGGAGACGCTGAGGAAATTATCGTTGCCAATCAGAGAGGCCAAAATGCCGAGAATAGAAAATACCGATTTGAGTATAAATCTGGTGCAATAGAAGATATCATATGTAATCCAAAGGCAAAAGATATTTTGAGTCAAAAAACAATACAAGAGCATATTTGCGAAATTCTGGAAGGCGGGAAAGAAGCATTTGAATTACGGAGAAAGAAATATCATATGTAGAAAATTTTGGAATGTCCGATTCAGTAATCTCCGAGGATGTACTGATTCTGAATTTCTGCAAGGTGCCTCCTCGGAGCTTTCTTAAATATAAAGGGATAGGTATTGCGATGAAATATGATTATCTTATCGTCGGCGCCGGTCTCTTCGGTGCAGTTTTTGCTCATGAAGCCAAGCGGGCTGGAAAGAACGTGCTGGTTATTGACAAACGTCCCCAGATTGGCGGAAACGTGTATACGGAGGACATTGAGGGCATCCATGTGCACCAGTATGGGGCCCATATTTTCCATACGAATCTGAAGCATGTGTGGGACTATGTGAATCAGTTCGCTGTGTTCAACCGCTTCACCAATTCACCGGTGGCAAATTACCATGGCGAACTCTATTCGCTGCCTTTTAATATGTACACCTTTAATAAAATGTGGGGCGTGGTAACACCGGAAGAAGCGGCTGCCAAAATCGAAGAACAGAGAAAAGCGGCCGGTATTACAAATCCCAGGAATCTGGAGGAACAGGCGATATCTCTTGTGGGGATGGATATTTATGAAAAGCTGATCAAGGGATACACGGAAAAGCAGTGGGGACGGCCCTGCACGGAACTGCCCTCCTTTATCATCAAGCGGCTGCCGGTACGGCTGACCTTCGACAACAACTATTTCAATGCGCTTTATCAGGGGATTCCGGTAGGCGGCTACACGAAGATGGTCGAAAATATGCTTGAGGGTATAGAGGTAGAGCTGAGCTGTGACTATCTGGAACATAAAGAAGAGCTGGACTGCCTGGCAGATAAGGTCATCTATACAGGGCCTATTGATGCCTATTTCCACTATGATCTGGGACCTTTGGAATACCGGAGTGTCCGTTTTGAGACGGAAGTGCTGGACAAACCCAATTTCCAAGGAAATGCAGCGGTGAACTATACGGATAGGGAGACGCCCTGGACAAGAATCATTGAGCATAAATGGTTTGAATTCGGCAAGGATGAACAGGGGAATGATCTGCCGAAGACTGTTATCAGCCGGGAATACTCGTCGGAGTGGAAAGTGGGCGATGAGCCTTATTATCCGGTGAATGACGAGAAAAATGGCAGTCTCTATAAAAAATACAAAGCCCTGGCTGATAAGGAAGAAAAAATCATCTTTGGCGGCCGCCTGGGTGAGTACAAGTATTATGATATGGATGCGGTGATTGATTTGGCACTGCGGCGAGCAGACAGTGAGCTGAGATAATCAGACGTCAGACATTCAGACTATCAGATTTCAGACGGTCAGAATTGAGACTTTAGGCGATGAGATAGCCAGACTGCTAAATGGTAGTCAGAAGAATATCAGATAACCGAGCTTGCATATTTTTTTGCTAATGCATATCTTTGTGTCAGCGAAGAAATGACCTGTAATGCGGCAATAAGACAGATGATAAAATGGTGTGCAGACATCAGACTGCTCGTTAGTCAGGTCTTAGGTATAGAAAATGAGGAAAGCAGGAGTCTATGATACATAAGCTCTATTCACTGGTTGATACGACAGAGAAAGCCAAAGAACTGCTTTATATTCGAGGGGTAAAGAGGCGGAAAGACAATTGTATCCTCATGCATGCAGGAGAAGTGTTGGATTTCACTACTTACTTTAATTCCATGAGTTTGAAGAAATGGAAAAGATATACTACTCTTGCGGCTTTGCAGCTGGCGCTTCAGATGGAAGGCCATTTTGGGGTTATCTTCCATCTCTATGATGAAAATGGAAATGTCCGAGATATCAGCATGGAGACAGCATCTTCCTGCTTTACTCATTCTTTTGCTATAGAAGAACTGGATGGCGTACTCCTGGGATTTTCCCTTCATTGTATGAGTGATGTAGGTCAATATATTGGCGGACAATGGAATGGCGAATTTACGCAATGGGAAGATAAAAAAATAGGGATTTCCATTACTACCTTCAAAAGGGAAAAATATGTCAAGCGTACCATGAGCCTGCTTCGTGACTTTCAGCAAAATCATCCTTGGCTCTCTGTCCTTGTCGTTGATAACGGAAGTACACTGGAAGAACTGAACGGTCAGCAGCTCCGTGTCATCCATAATAGAAACTTTGGCGGCTCAGGCGGGTTTACTCGTGGTATGATAGAATATGTGGAGCAGGGAGCAGTGGACTATGTCCTTCTCATGGATGATGATATCGTCCTTGAGACATCAGCTTTGGAAAGAACTTTTGCCCTGCTTTCCGGGCTAAAAGAGGAATGTAGGGATAGCTTCCTGAGTGGTGCAATGCTGTCCTTAGAGAAGCCCTGTATACAATATGAAAACACGGCTCGATGGGGAAAGATAAGACTTCATGGTGAAGGTAAAAATCTAAATCTTGTAAATGCAAGTAACCTTGTGCAAAATGAAAAAGTTCCGTCACAGAAAAATCGATATGGAGCCTGGTGGTATTGTGCTATTCCGGTGCATCGGATTGAAGATATTGGTTATCCTCTTCCTGTATTTGTAAAAGGCGATGATATGGAATATGGCATCCGTAATCATCGAGAAGTAATGAGTATGAATGGAATTGGCGTATGGCACCAATCTTTTCAGTCTAAAATCAGTCCTGTTGTAAATTATTATTCCGATAGAAATATGCTGATTATTAATAATTATGCCGAGGGTTGTAACTTCTTGACATTTGCAATTGCTATAGTTGGAAGGGGCATAAAACGAACCTTACAGGGAAATTTAGTCGGTATTCGTTGCTTGAACCAGGCGTTAATTGATTATAATAAAGGACTTACAGGTCTTACACTTATTTCGTCTGAAGAGAAGATGGATCAAATATTGCATATGATTCAGTCTCCTGCAACACTATCGTGTTTTATCAGCTTGTTATTGAATATCATAAAAACACTAATTTATTACCCCAAGACACATAAAGACTATATTAGCTTCAGGAAGAATTCGCTGCGAACTACTATTTTTTGGAAAAAATTTATGGATTTTAGAGGAAACAATGAATAACTTTATCTTAGAACTCTATAAATACCGATTTTTGATTCATGAGTTGGTTATTCGTGATATCAAGAAAAAATATAGGAGATCGGTTCTTGGCATTTTGTGGAGCATTCTGAATCCACTGCTCATGATGACAGTTACGGCTATGGTATTTTCCACACTTTTCCGCTTTGACATCAAAAATTACCCGTTGTATCTTTTAGTCGGACAGATTTTATTTACATTCTATTCGGAAAGTACCAGTTTTGCCATGAGCTCCATTATAGATAACAGTGGCCTGATTCGTAAGATTTATATACCAAAATACTTGTTTCCTCTTTCGCGCGTAGTGTCAAGCGGTGTTAATCTTTTGTTTACACTTCCGGCACTGTTGATTATTATTTTAGCTACCGGGCAGCCTTTGAGCTGGAGAATGCTGACATTTGTAATTCCGCTTGCACTCTTTTTTATTTTTTGTCTGGGTATGGGGCTGATATTGACAACGATGGCTGTCTATTTCAGAGATATGTTTCATCTTTATGGAGTTTTATTAAACCTATTGAGTTATGCAACTCCTATTTTTTATCCGGAGTCGATTGTTCCGGCAAAATTTAGCTTCCTGCTGAAATTAAATCCGCTGTATTATTTCTTTAAAGCGGTCAGGCAGGCTTTATACGAAAATATGCTCCCAGACTTACACTTGCTGATGTATTGCGGTATATTAGCTGCTTGTGCAATCTTGTTGGGGACTCTAGTATTCAGAAAGTTCCAAAATCATTTTATTTTATACATCTGAGGAGGGTTCCATGGCTGAAATTGTGATAGATGTGAGCCATGTTTCCATGCATTTCAACTTGATGGTGGAAAAAGTGGACTCTTTGAAAGAATACGTTGTTAAGCTGCTGAAGGGGAAGTTACTCTTTAACGATTTTACGGCACTGAATGATGTTTCCTTTCAGGTTAAAAAGGGAGAAATTGTTGGGCTTGTCGGCTTTAATGGAGCGGGAAAATCCACTATGTTGAAAATTCTTGCCGGAGTATTAACACCGACAAAAGGAAGTGTTAAAGTTGTAGGTGCTGTAGCACCATTAATCGAAGTAGGGGCCGGGTTTGATCCTGAATTGACTGCCCGAGAAAATGTATATCTCAATGGAGCGATACTTGGCCATTCAAAAGCTTTTATGGACAGTAAATTTGATGAGATTATCAATTTTGCTGAATTGAAGGATTTTGTGGATGTGCCGGTCAAGAACTTCTCGAGCGGCATGTATGCCAGACTTGGATTTGCGATTGCAACAATGGTGAAACCAGATATATTAATTGTAGATGAAGTCTTATCGGTAGGTGATTATAAGTTTCAGGAAAAGTGTGAAAAAAGGATACAGACTATGATTGATGATGGTGTAACGATCATCTTAGTTTCTCATGACATTGGAATGGTTGAAAGATTGTGCACAAAAGTGGTGTGGCTAGACCATGGCAACTTATGTGATATAGGGGAAGCTAAAGATATATGCGAAGAATATAAAAACTACTTGTAGTTTAAAAGGAGACTTTGCTCAATGGGAATTAATGTGATACAAGATTTTTTCTTTAACAACTTGAAAAATGAAAAGGCGAATGAGCTATATTTTAGAGTATTCAATGGCGTCCTAAAACAAAACGAACTACAATTTGTCCTTCTTGAGGGCGGAACTTTGAGTACGAATACTTACTTCAATTCATTACCCCTAAAATTCATTTTAGAAAATACGTTTATTACTCATATTGGAGTCCATGTAAAAATCAAAGGGAATGTTCTATTTAGAGTTATTCTGTTGAAAGAAAATTCGGAACGAATAATTTTGGAAAAATTTATTAATGGTTTTTGCGATGAAATCTTTTGGCTTAATACTATATCTGATAAGGAAAAGTATGATTTAGCATATGTGCAATTTAAAGCATTAGATAAATCAATTATTGAAAATATAGAATGGGTTACAGATGATCCGAAAAAGCGTACAATTAAACTGGCCATTTGTTGTACTACATACAATAGACCAGATGATGTAAAAAGGCTGTTCAATCGCTTATCTGAAGATAGTTACTTATCAGAAAAGTGTAAACTCTACATCGTAAATAATGGAAATGCTATTGATCTAAAGGATACATCCTTTTGTAGAGTGATTCAAAATAAGAACACAGGTGGTACAGGTGGTTTTATGCGTGGTTTATTAGAGGCCAGACGTACACACGAGTTCTCCCATGTAATGTTTATTGATGATGATGCTTTTTGTGAGCCTTTATCTATAAAGAAGGCTATAAATATTTTAGAATATGCAAGTGATGATAATTCATCTGTTGCAGGTGGAATGCTTTATTTGGATTACCCATGGATCCAATATGAAGCAGGGGCAAAGCTAAAGCCTTTTAATATTGAGTCAAATAATCCAAATTTAGATTTAAGAGAAGAATATTCTTTAATTACAAATGCACGTACTGTAGATTGTGCTTATGGTCCTTGGTGGTTCTTTATATTTCCAATTAAGGATGACTTAAAGATGTCTTTCCCGTTTTTCGTGCGTGGAGACGATGTCACTTTTTCTTTGAGAAATAACTTTAGGCCTTTTATCCTAAATGGTATTTGTTCCTGGCAAGAATCCTTTGATGCTAAAATTTCTCCAATTGTTGAATACTTTGCATTTCGTAGTTTCGTAATGATATCCTTGTTGTATTTAGAGGTAGAGCCATCAAATTTTGCCTTATTCAAAAATATATTCTCACATATTATGAGGGAAGCAGGCGGTTATCGATATCAGATTGCGAATGCACTTTGTATTGCTTTAGAAGACATATTAGCGGGTTCTAAGTTTTGGGAAGATCATTTAGAAATGGGAGAGCATATTAAAGAAATATCAAGAAAAGTTGGTACTATGAATATGTATATGACTCCTACTGCTCCAATAGTTGATGATGAGCCATTAGTAGGGAAAGGCAAGAAAATAATTGCAGCAATTACTTTGTTTGGAAATCTTTTGCCTCCATTTTTATGTAGAAGGGGGAAAATGGTTTTCGGATTAGGAACGAGACCGTTTGTGGCATTCGCTCATAAGTGTATATATCAGTATTCGCCGGAGAATCATGCAGTTTATGTTTTCAAACGCCACCCATTATGTTTTTTTAAAATTATGGTTAAATCATTTTATTTGACAACACAACTTATTTTCAAACGAACAAGACTTAAGTCTCAATATGTTAAAGCTTTAAGTAAATTTGAATCTTTAAAATTCTGGGAGGAAAATTTGAAATGAGGATTCTCTATTTTAACTGGGTGCCTTCTCGTGCATTTTCTTGTGACGGGGGAGGTGTTTCAGTTTACCAAAGAAATTTACTGTCATATTTTGCGACCCAAAAAGGCGCAGAAATTTATTATTTAACTACAAGTTATGCATATGACTTATTTCATCAACAACCATACATTAGGGAAAACAATAATTCTATAATTCAGGGAATACAAGAATATGAAATTGTAAATTCACCTATTTTGGCGCCGAGCTTTTTTTCTTTTAATAAAGTTACTGATTATTTTAAATACGACAGAACGATTGATTTGGTTGATGCTTTTTTATCTGAACATGGCCCTTTTGATGCTATTCATTTTAATAATTTAGAAGGCATTAGCGCTCGTATATTGGAATTGAAAAAAAGATATCCTCACACTAAATTTATATATAGCTTGCATAATTATTTTCCTTTTTGTGCTCAGGTCAATTTATGGTATCGGGATAAGGAAAATTGCTTAGATTATAAAAATGGTGCGAAATGTAAGAATTGCAATCTATTCCCAGTGGATTATAATCAAATGATGTTTGAACGTAGTGATTTTGCAAACCTAAAACATCGGAAATTATCAAAACTTGCTGGGAAGATTTTTAGTTTGTGTCATAAAGATACAAATTTTGATCAGAATCCGGACCATCAATATAGAAGAAGGCACTATATCGATTTAATCAATGAGAATGTTGATTTAATTCTTTGCGTTTCCAAAAGAGTTCGGAAGATTGCTATTGACATGGGGTTAAAAGCTAACAAATGTCGGGTGCAATATATTGGGACAAAACATGCTGACTATGCTAATCAATATCCTAACATTATTCATCATGATGGAAATATTGTAATGGGATATTTAGGGTATATGCGAAGGGATAAGGGATTTTATTTTTTGCTTGACACACTAGAAATGTTTCCTTCTGATTTATCTAAGTACATTAGTATAAAAGTTGCGGCTCCGATTACTGATAATAAGGCTGCTGAACGACTGATAAGTCTGAAGACTAAGTTTAAATCAGTAGAATTATTTGATGGATATAAGCCAGAAGAATTACATGATATATTAAAAAATGTGAATTTAGGTGTTGTCCCAGTCCTTTGGGAGGATAATCTCCCTCAAGTTGCATTGGAGTTTACTGCATATGGAATTCCTATTTTATCAAGCAATTTAGGTGGTGCACAAGAGCTAACTATGTCCAACTCTTTTATCTTTAATGCTGGAGATTCATACGATTTTATCAATAAGGTTTCGGCAATATTGAAAAATGGAGATTCTTTGAGTACTTTTTGGCCAGATGAAAAACATAAGAATATATTACTGTCGGTGAATAAACATTGTGAGGAATTATTGAAAATATATGAAGAATGATTTGGAAGGGCAAAGAATTGATGCTTTTGATATTGCTAAAGGAATTGCAATAATTTGTGTCATTTTAGGACATCTAGGAATTTATAATATTAATCGTGTAGTCTACACTTTCCATATGCCTATTTTTTTCCTGATTAGTGGATATTTCCTGAAGAAGAATAGCTCGGAGCTTTTTACAGAATTTTATCAAAAGCGATTTAAAGGAATTATGTGGCCATACATAACTACGTGCTTTTTTATTTGTGCCTTGTCAATCCCTATGAGTTTGCTTTTGGGAGAAAGTGTAGCGGCTAATCTTTATAAGTGGATCGGAGGGTCTCTTTATGGTTCAGGACTCCCCGATTCACCTAATCTATTTAAACATTTTCCTTCTTTTATTGGGGCATTATGGTTTTTGCCGACTTTATTTATAGGAAGTAATATTGCAAAGAAGATAATAGACAACGATAAAAATGATATCCAATCTCTGGGCATGGCTATTATTTTATTTTACATAGGGTATAAAACATCAGAAAGGGTATGGCTTCCTTTTGATATTCAAGCAGGTTTGACAGCATCGTTATTTTTGTTGTTAGGCTATTTGGCGAAAAAATATCAAATTCTCTATATGAAGATTCCCGTGTATATTTATTTTTTGTTGGGGGGGATTTCTTTTTGGAATATCAAATACTTTAGTGGACTATGGTTTGTGAAAAATTATTTTGGCAATGGCATATTTGATATATTGGCCGCCCTATCAACATCTTTCATTATAATTAAGATTTGCTTTCTTGTTTCATCTAGGCTGATTGCTCTTTCAAAAGTTCTAAAATGGTATGGTAAAAATAGTATTATAGTATTAGCATTTCATATAATTGAACTGAATATATTTCCTTGGAAATTTTTTAATGATTGGTTTCTTTATTCCTTTAATTTAGAGGCTATGCATTCTATCAAGGGACTGTTTTGCATTATATTGTTGAAGCTTGCATGGGTTACATTTGGCGTTATTGTAGTTAATAACATATATTTTTTACATTATCTTTATAGTGGTGGTAAGTCTAAGTAATAGAGTGAGGATGCTATGAATAAGATTCGTAAAGCAGTGATTCCTGCCGCTGGTTTTGGCACTCGTTTTCTTCCGGAAACAAAGGCTATGCCTAAGGAGATGCTTCCTATTGTCGATAAACCGACTATCCAGTATATTGTTGAAGAAATCTTGAGCAGCGGGATCAATGAAATCCTGATTATTTCAGGTCATGCAAAGCGGGCTATTGAAGATCATTTTGATTCTTCTCCGGAGCTGGAGCAGCATCTGGTGGAGGCTGGGAAATTGAAAGAACTGGAAGAAATCCGAAAGATTTCTGACATCAAGGTTCACTATGTGCGACAGCCCTATATGCGCGGCCTGGGTGATGCGATTCTTTGTGCTAAGGAGTTTATAGATGGGGAGCCCTTTGGTGTTATTCTTGGTGACGATATCGTATACACAGGAAATGGAGAACCGGCGTTGAAGCAGCTCATGAATCGCTACTATGAAACAGGAAGCACAGTGGTGGGCTGTCAGACAGTCCCTGAAGATAAGGTATCTTCTTATGGGATTATCCGAGGAGAAAAGACGGAGAATCCAGACCTGCTGAAGGTACTTGATATGATAGAGAAACCATCAATCAAGGAAGCCCCCAGCCGCTTTGCCGCTTTGGGGCGGTACGTGATTACTCCTGAAGTCTTTGATATCCTGGAGCAGACGAAACCCGGCAAGGGCGGAGAAATCCAGCTGACTGATGCTCTCCGTGTCATGGCTCGCTGCGGGAATGTGTATGCTTATAATTTTACTGGCAAGCGGTATGATACAGGCAATAAACTAGGGTATCTGAAGACTGTAGTGGAGTTTGCATTAAGAAGAGAGGATTTGGGAAACGACTTCCGTACATATTTGAAATCTCTAGATTTGTAAATATTTTCATTTTTTCAATATCTTAATGTATTTGACTTCGAGAACTGAGGTGTGAGTTTCAAATAAAAGAGGAGTACGCTGATTTTGATCAGCCCCTGTCAAGGTAGACATGGCAAATATCTAAAAAATTATAGCCGTAAGTTCCATGTTGGTGTTTTAGTATCAGCATGGGATTTGCGGCATTTTGTTATGCCGCAAATTTCGCTTTGTATTTCTGAATCCGTTTGTTTTCGGCAATCGGGAACTGTTCCGGGTTCTTCGTGTGCAGAGCTGCCATGCGAACTTCCATTGGCGTCCTTACTCCAAATCGTTCCTGAAAACGTTCGTAATTGTAAAAATGGACGTATTGGTCGATGGCCGAACGCAGCTCGCCGCCGCTGCTGAACTTATTCAGGGAATACATCTCTGTCTTCACAATTCCCCAGAAACCTTCCA
>ENA-ORRO01001605-ORRO01001605.1-human-gut-metagenome-genome-assembly--contig:-NODE-1605-length-15543-cov-16.539966_pt1 | contig 15543 bp, 11 predicted proteins | sample MGYA00242176_ERZ509136 | MGnify/ENA primary metagenome ERZ509136 (study PRJEB26280, sample SAMEA2338644) | human gut metagenome | biome: human gut; feature: human-associated habitat; material: faeces...
ATTTGTGAGACTACCAACTTTTTTATGAACTATTTCTTATCCCGAACTGGGGTAAGGTATTGGCTATTCTCGTTGGATTGGTTGACGAACCAATGCCCGAGGCTATTACACGCACCAATTCCTTCATCCCTTCAGGATTACGCAGATGGTTGCGCTCAATTACGTCACGCAGATAGGTCGTTTCATACAGACCACGCAAATAGTCTGTTTTCTTTTCTTCCGTTTCAAGCAAAGCCACCTGTGGTAGTCCTCCAAAAGTATAGTAATCCAACCAAGCTTTGCGTATATCTCCACCAATACCATTAAAGTATTCGTCAAAGGTGAGAGGCCAGATGCGTATCTCGTCTCCTCTGCCTCGGAACTCAGTCACAACATCACTTGACAGGAAACGAGAGTTTGAACCTGACACATACACATCTACATTCCTCATGTGTGTCAAACTAAGAATAACCTCCACAAATTCTTCTACAAGTTGTACCTCGTCCAAGACTATACAATAAGGTTTGCCATCATCCACAACCTTTGAATCTATATAGTCGAGCAAGGCATCAGGCTTCCTCAACCGTCTGTTTCGGAAATCATCAAGTTGTATTTCGATGATGTGACTATCAGTCACCCCATGTTCCAACAACCAGTTATGCCAGATGTCAAACAGCAGGAATGACTTTCCACATCGTCTGACACCTGTTATAATCTTCACAAGACCGTTTCCACGTCCTGCGATAAGTTCATCCAAGTATTTCTTACGTTCAAATATCATATTAGGGTACTATTTTTGATACTGGTATCATATTTTACACCGCAAAGATAGCGTTTTTATCTCGAAATACAGCATAACCAATGAAAAAACTGCGTTTAAGAAGTATAAAAATGTGATAAAGCAGTATGATAGGCTACATTTCTATTGATTCTTATAGAAGAAAGGGGATGATTGGCAATCACATCCTTTAAGGGAAGTCGTTTCAACCATACCCCTCTAAAATATCATTGGATAACTTTTGGATGCCTTCATTCATCATCTGTGATTGCATAAATTCCTTCATGCAGTCTACAATGGTGTTGAGCATCCGCTCTTTGATACAGTCTTCCCTGATGTATAGGGGTATGCAGCTGGCGTTTGCCGGAGCCGTCGTCTGCGTCATGCTGACCTTGCCGTTATACAGACGGTTAAGATAAATAATGACTTAAGCGAAGAGCAAATAAAAAAACAAAGGCATTGACAAGCCGTCACGAGCTGTCAATGCCCATCCGATCCGATTGTGATTTATTCAAAAAAAAGACTGTTTCCTCGTTTCTTATTTCAGTTTCTGATAGCCGTAGGATGCATTATCGCCCAACTGCTCTTCGATGCGGATAAGCTGATTGTACTTTGCCATACGGTCGGTACGGCTCATAGAACCTGTCTTGATCTGACCAGAGTTGGTTGCCACAGCGATGTCAGCGATTGTGGTATCCTCGGTTTCACCGGAACGATGTGAAGTAACGGTTGTGTAACCATGACGATGAGCCATCTCTATAGCATCCAACGTCTCGGTGAGCGAACCAATCTGGTTCACCTTGATAAGGATAGAGTTAGCCGCTCCCATCTTGATGCCCTTCTCCAGGAACTTCACGTTCGTAACAAAGAGGTCGTCGCCAACCAGCTGGCAACGGTCACCGATGGCAGCTGTAAGCTTCACCCAGTTGTCCCAATCGTTCTCGTCAAGACCGTCCTCGATGGAATCGATAGGATATTTGGTGATCAGTTCTTCCAAGAACTTTATTTGCTCTTCAGCTGTGAGTTTCTTGCCGTTAGGATCCTTCTTCTTGCCATCCTTCAGCTGGCGATAATCGTAATACCACTCACCATTCTCCTGAACAGCAAACTCGCTGGCAGCGCAGTCCATTGCAATCTTCACATCCTTTCCCGGCTCATAACCGGCATCCTTGATTGCCTGACAGATGCTCTCAAGCGCATCCTCTATGCCGTTGAGTGCAGGGGCGAAACCACCCTCGTCGCCGACAGCTGTGGAAAGTCCGCGGCTCTTCAGGAGCTTTGCCAAGGCATGGAACACTTCGGCACCCATACGGATGGCCTCCTTCTCTGTAGGAGCCCCCACCGGACGAATCATGAACTCCTGGAAAGCAATCGGCGCATCAGAGTGAGCACCACCATTGATGATGTTCATCATAGGAACGGGAAGTGTGTAAGTGTTGCAGCCACCGATGTAGCGATACAACGGGATGCGGAGATACTCGGCAGCAGCATGAGCCACTGCAAGCGATACGCCAAGAATGGCATTCGCACCCAAGTTTGATTTTGTCTTGGTGCCATCCAGCTCCAACATCTTATGGTCGATAGCACGCTGCTCTAAGGCTGAGAATCCAACCAAAGCCGGTGCAATTACGTTATTCACATTCTCTACGGCCTTTAATACCCCCTTGCCACAATAGCGGCTCTTGTCGCCATCACGAAGCTCCAAAGCCTCGTTCTCACCTGTTGAGGCTCCAGACGGAACTGATGCACGGCCTACAACGCCAGACTTTAATGACACCTCAACCTCTACTGTAGGATTGCCACGAGAATCCAAGATTTCTCTTGCATGAACTTTTTCGATAATCATAATACAATACTTTAACTTTATAAAACTTTATATAAACCGCATGAACACAACACGGGGCGCATAAATACGATTTATTTACGGGTGTAAAAATAGTAATCATAAGAGAAACCACCAAATTCAGAGCATCCTCAAAAATAGGTATTTAGCAGAAAATACCTATATGTAAGTATGATATTGCATAACGATGAATATAGTTTTCTTACGGTATTAAACTTTCAGGTATGATCTGCGTCTAACACATAGATGATGTTTAGAACATCTATCATAACTTAGATATTGTTTGTTTCTAGAAATATTTTGCTTATATGGTTGCTCGGGATGGAGACGCAAGAGCATGAATACTAAACACTTTTGCGAAGACATCACTTTTAGGTATTGCCCGACTCACAACGAAATTGTATCTTTACATCGTAACTAACAGATAAAAGATTATGACAGGAATGACAACAACAATAATCATTGGACTTCTGATTCCGCTATTGGGAACGATGCTTGGTTCGGCTTTCGTATTCATAATGAAAGACGAGATGTCTGCGCGATTGCAAAAGACATTGTTGGGCTTTGCCTCTGGAGTAATGGTAGCAGCGTCCGTATGGTCTTTGCTAATTCCTGCTATGGAGATGAAGGCAGAGAGCGGCGTATGGTCGGTAGTACCGGCAGCCATAGGCTTTCTGTTAGGCATCGGTTTCCTACTGTTGATCGACGAGTTTACGCCCCACCTTCATATTGGCACAGACAAGCCCGAGGGCATCAAGTCGCACATGTCAAAGACAGCTATGCTTGCCCTTGCCGTAACCATCCACAACCTGCCCGAAGGAATGGCAGTAGGCGTGGTGTTTGCAGGAGCCGAAAACGGTGCTTCGCATATCTCGTTAGCCGCTGCCATTTCCGTGTCGTTGGGCATTGCCATTCAGAACATCCCCGAAGGCGCTATTATCTCTATGCCCCTGCGGGCAGCAGGCAACAGCCGATGGAAATCCTTTATGTTAGGCTCGCTGAGCGGAGTGGTAGAGCCTATAGGAGCTATTGCCGTACTGTTGCTTGCCTCTCTCATTATGCCAGCCCTACCCTACATGCTCGCCTTTGCAGCAGGAGCCATGTTCTACGTAGTGGTGGAAGAGCTAATCCCTGAAGCCTCAAGCGGCCAGCACAGCAATTTCAGCACCATCGGCTTCGCCATAGGTTTCGTGCTGATGATGGTGCTTGATGTTGTTATGGGTTAACAAAAATATATAGATTATGAAACCGGCAAAGCTCCACGCAAAATCGAGTGACACAACAGCTCCCGCCATCATCAGGTTGCCACGGCAAAGCGGTAGACAAACATTACTAATTTCCTTTTATAAAGAGCAAGTTAACATACAGAACTACCAATCGCCATATATAAGCTTATGGAACATCTGCGGACATTGAGAATAAAATAATTATGACACAAAATGTTTCTACATATTACGTTTGGATAGGTGGCTCATGCGATGGCTAAGACAAGAATGGAGTTTCATCAGAAACCGAAATAGACATTCTTCTAAAACTTTCAAGCAAGATTTGCGGATAATTCTTAGATGGTGTTTAGAAATCCATCGCAACTTAGGTAATTATATATTTTTTTAATTTGTGATTTATGAGAAGAATTTTTCGAATATTGATGATTGCCATTTGCATTCTCACCGCAATAGCCACTTCGCTCGGCGTTACAAGCTGCATGTAAGTAGCAGGAAAGATGATTTTATCTACTACAACCGCTCCTCCTATATAGATGAATAGGTGGAGCGGTTTATTTATTCCCGAAGGTGTCATTAAGGGTCAGTGTCATTAAGGATTTTCAAAGAAAAGTTGTTGGGAAACGAGTAAAAAATCATCATTTTTTGCTCGTTTTCTTTTTTTTTTAATATCTTTGCCTTAAAAATCAATAAAAGTATGATAACAGGAGAAATCAAAAACAAAATAGACCAGATATGGGACACCTTCTTTGTGGCTGGTATTACCAACCCTATCACCGTATTGGAACAGATGACCTACATCTTCTTCATGAAGATGCTCGACGACAAGCAGCTCCAGGAAGAGGAAAACGCACGCGACTTTGACGGCGAAGTGCAGAACCCTACCTTCCCCGAAGGGCAGCTCTGGATTAACCCCGACGCTACCACAGACGAGGAGAAGGCTGGAATCCCTTACGAAAGCCTGCGCTGGCACGTGTTCAAGAACCTGGGCGCCGACAATATGTTCAAGGTGGTAAGGCAGCACGTGTTCGAATTCATCAAGCACATTGGCACGGGCGAAGAAAGCGCCTACAGCCGCTACATGAAGTCGGCTATCTTCCTGATTCCCAACGCCCGAACCCTTACCAAGGTAATCGACGGCGTGGATTCTCTCGATATGAACAACCGTGACGCGATGGGCGACGTCTATGAATACATCCTGGGCAAGATGGCGGCAAGCGGCACCAACGGACAGTTCCGCACCCCCCGACACATCATCCGTATGATCGTGGAGATGATGCAGCCAACACCGAAGGATTACATCTGCGACCCAGCCATGGGCTCGGCAGGATTTCTCGTAGAAGCCGTGAAATACATCAAGGAGAATTACGAGACCATCCTCTATGCCGGAGAACAGGTGCAACACATGAAGACCTCGATGATCAATGGCTACGATACCGACCAGACCATGCTGCGCATCGGAGCCATGAACCTGCTGCTGCACGACATTACTGCCCCGGAACTTGCCTGGCGCGATTCGCTCTCTGAGCAGAACGAAGACCAGAGCTGCTACTCGCTCATCATGGCGAACCCGCCGTTTGCGGGCAGTCTCGACAAGGGCAATGTAAACAAGAAGATTCTTGCCTACGCCAACACCAGCAAGACCGAGCTGCTGTTCCTGGCTCAGTTTGTCCGCTCCCTGGAGTTGGGCGGCCGCTGCGCCAGCATCGTACCTGATGGAGTGCTTTTCGGAACTTCCAGGGCGCACGTGGCTATCCGCAAGGAGATAGTTGACAACCAGCAGTTGCGTGCCGTCATTTCTATGCCGAGTGGCGTATTCAAGCCATACGCCGGAGTTTCTACCGCCGTCCTTGTGTTCAGCAAGACCAACTGTGGTGGAACGGACAAGGTATGGTTTTACGACATGAAGGCGGATGGATATTCGCTCGATGACAAGCGTGCGCCGATAGCAGACAATGATATTCCGGATGTGGTAAACCGCTTTCTGCATCCTGAGTCTGAGGGTTCCCGCACCCGCAAGGACCAGAGCTTCTTCGTACCCGTAGAGGAAATCCGCCAGAACGATTACGACCTCTCTATTAATAAGTATAAGGAGATAGAGCGTGAGAAGGTGGAATACGAGCCTGTAAAGGATATTCTCGTAAGACTGGAAGAGACTGAAGGGGAATTTCTGAAGGGATATAGAGATTTGTGCAAGATGCTGGAGAAGGATGAGGAATTGGAGAAGAGTTTGGAGAAGGATACGGAGGAGAATTTGGAGAAGGAGGAGATGGTATGAGAAAGGGATGGGAATATAAGAAGTTGGGGAAAGTGTGTGAAGTTGTAACAGGAACAACACCCAAAACGAACATTCCTGAATATTGGGGAAAAGGTCACTATTGGATTACTCCTGCAGAATTGAATGATACAACTGTTTATATTGACAAAACAGAAAGACAAATTACAGACGAAGCTTTAAGTAAAACAAAACTTCGCCTTTTACCCGTTGGTACTGTCTTATTGTCATCACGAGCACCTATAGGTAAGGTTGCAATTGCCAATGCAGAAATGTATTGTAATCAAGGATTTAAAAATTGCATCTGCTCAGAAGCAATCAATAATAAGTATCTGTTCTACTTCTTACGTTTAAAGAAAGACTATTTAAATAGCCTGGGACGTGGTGCTACTTTCAAGGAAATCTCGAAATCTATTGTAGAAAGCATAAAGATTCCTCTCCCACCCAAATCCACTCAGCTTGCGATAGTTTCCGAACTTGACAAGATAAACGAGTTGATTCGTTTGAAGAAGGAGCAACTTAAAGATTTCGACAATCTCGCTCAAAGCCTCTTCTATGAGATGTTTGGAGACCCAGTGGAGAATGAAAAGGGATGGGAAGTGAAGAAGCTGGGAGAAATTGCAAAATCCGCAATAGGTCTTACATATAAACCAGAAAACGTTACAGAGGAATTATCTGGAATTGTAGTACTTAGATCAAGCAACATTCAAAATTCCATATTGGATTTTAATGATATTGTAAGAGTCAATGTACTTGTCAAGGAAGACAAAATGGTTAATGATGGAGATATTCTTATGTGTAGCCGAAACGGCAGCTTTAGACTTGTTGGCAAAGTGGCACTTATAAAAGGCTTAAAAGAAAGAATGAGTTACGGAGCATTTATGACTATTATCAGAAGTCCATATAATCCATACTTATTTGAATATTTCAAAACGCCTGCATTTAGACAATATCTAATAACAGGCAAAACGACTACTGTTAATCAAATAACAGTGAAGATGCTTAACAATCTTACACTCCCTCTCCCACCCCTCTCCCTCCAACGTCTCTTTGCCCAGCGCATAGAGCAAATCGAGCGAGAGAAATCGGAGGTTCAGAAGTCCATCCAGGATCTCGAAATCCTGCTGGCTTCCCGCATGCAATACTGGTTCGAATAGAAGTTAAAGGTGGTTTCCACACACTAGTTGGTCGCCCTGCGCCCCGAAGGGGCAACCTCTCCTAGCCCAGGGCAACGCCCTGGGTATCATGGCATTTAGCAATGCGCCCTGAAAGGGCAAAAGCTTTAAAATATTGCCCACAAAAATATAACAATAACAATTAAAAATAAAACGACAATGAAGAATTTTGACTTTATCAAAGAGCTGGCAGAGGTGATTCCTGCCTTCCACCAGCTCCACGCATACTGCGATAAGGCAGAAATCTTTCAGAAGGCATTCCCCGAAGAGAGTGCCGCCAATGCACGCAAGGCACTGGAATGGCTCGTAAAAAACCATCTGGCAATGGCTAACGTTACCCTCGCCCCGCACGAAACCTTGAACAATATGCTCAAACGCCCACAGATAGATGCTTTCATCAACGAAGACTGGGAGTTTGAACAGAACATGCGCATGGTAAAGAAAATAGGCAACTACGCTGCTCATACCGGAGCCCAGCAGGTAAGGAAAAACGATGCTTTCATCTGTCTGAGAGCCCTCTTCTATGTGGCAACCGGTTTCCTCTACCGCTGGCAGGCAATCCGCAAAATGCTTGCCTTCGATGCTACGCTCATCCCGCAGGACTTTACCCAGATTCATGCATCAGACAATTCCGAGCCAACCGTATCCCCAGACCTCACAGACCATGTTTCTTCCGAGGTCATCAATCACCCGGAACCTCCAAAATCTCAGCCTTCGGAATCGCTTGAAAGCGAAGCCATTACCCGCCAATGCCTCATCGACTATATGCTCAACGAGGCTGGCTGGGAAATCCTCCACGTAAAGGGCGACATCCAGGGCGGGAAGGCTGCCATCGAGGTAAAGATAGAGGGAATGAACAAGCAATTCCACCCTTCAGGCATCGGCTACGCCGACTACGTGCTCTTTAGCAAGGGCAGCAAACCGCTGGCGGTGATAGAAGCCAAAAGCACCATCCACAGCCCGGAAACCGGACGCAAACAGGCAATAGAGTATGCAGACTGCCTGGAGAAAAAGTATGGCTTAAGACCGGTAATTTATTACACCAACGGATACACAACAAAGGTGATTGACGGCATGGGCTATCCCGACCGGGAGGTCATCTCCTTGCACAGCCACGACGACCTGGAACAGCTGATACAGAAACGAGGACGTGCCGACATTTCCAAACTGACGATAGACGACGAAATCACCAACCGCCCCTATCAGAAAACAGCCATCAAGAGTCTGGTGGAATGGCTCAACGGGAAGCATCGCCGTGGACTGCTCGTGCTGGCTACCGGTACGGGCAAGACGCGCGTGAGCATCTCGCTCTGCAAACTGTTAGACAACAACAACTGGATCAAGAGAGTACTCTTCCTTGCCGACCGCACGGAACTGGTGAAGCAGGCACGCAAGAACTTTGAAAAATTCTTACCTAGCCAGACCATGACCAGTCTCTCGGACGAAACAGAGCCCAACAAGTCTGCCCGCTTCGTATTCTCCACCTATCAGACGATGATCAACTACATCAACGCCGAGCCAGTGGAGTTCTCCATCGGTCATTTCGACCTCATCATCATCGACGAGGCGCATCGCAGCGTGTTCGGCAAATACGGCGCCATCTTCCAGTATTTCGACTCCCTGCTCATCGGTCTCACCGCCACCCCAAGAGCCGAGATAGACAAGAACACCTTCCAGCTGCTGGAACTGGAGAATGAGCCTAACTTTGAATACACCTATGATGAAGCCATCGCCGACGGCTATCTCTGTCCGTACCGACTGAAGAAATGCAACTCGAAGATGATCAACCGAGGCATCAGATACGATGATCTGAGCCCCGAGCAGCGGGATCAGCTGGAGAAGGTATGGGAGTATGAGAAGGCAATGAAGGGCATTCCGGAGGACGAGGAATATCATCGGGATATTCAGGGCAACGAGATATTCAACTACCTGATCAACGACGACACCATCGACAACGTGCTGTCAGAACTGATGACAAACGGACAGAAGGTACATAGTGGCGAGGACATGGGCAAGACCATCATCTTCGCCTACAACCATAAGCATGCAGAGCGCATCGTGGAGCGTTTCCGCCATCTCTATCCCGAGCGTGGCGCTGACTACTGCCAGCTGATAGACAACCAGGTGAAGAACCACTCTGCCCTCATCGCCGACTTCGAGGTAGAAGACAAGATGCCGCAGATAGCCGTATCGGTGGACATGCTCGACACGGGAATCGATGTGCCTGAGATTCTGAACCTTGTATTCTTCAAGATCATCAAGTCGAAGATAAAATTTGAGCAGATGATAGGTAGAGGAACCCGTCTCTGCAAAGACCTTTTCGGTCCGGGCGAAGACAAGAAGGAATTCTACATCTTCGACTGGTGCGGCAATTTCGATTTCTTCTCGAAGCAGGGCGACGACATTCATCCATCCGACAGCAAATCGCTCACCGACCGGCTCTTCTGCCTGCGCCTGGATATTGCCAAGGAGCTGCAGAGTGCCGAGCACCAGGAGAAGGATTTTGACAAGCAGCTGCATGATGAGCTGAAGGCCCTGCTCAGCGGACAGGTGGCAGCCATCGGCAAGGAGCGCAAGGAGGCTCGCCCATGGCTGAACATCATAGAGCCTTACAGAAACAAGGAGAAATGGACCTGCCTATCGGAATTGGATGTGTTGCGGCTTAAGAAGATTGGACATCTCATCAAAGTGGATAAGGACGACGAGGAAGCCAAGCGTTTCGACATCGTGATGCTCCACATCATGCTTTCGCTCATCGACACAACCAGGCGTGTGGGTCAATTCCGCAAGGTGGTAGTAAACATCGCCGCCATCCTGGAGAAGAAGGCCTCCATCCCGGCTGTGATGGAGCGCATCGACATCATCCGCAAGGTTCAGAAGCCTGTGTTCTGGGAAAATGAATCGCTGGATGCGCTGGAGCATGTGCGCAGGGAACTGAGAGGACTGGTTCATCTGCTGAAGGAGCAGCGTGGCGGCAAGAAGTTTATCATCGACATAGAAGACACCTACACCAAAGTGGAAGGTGTCGAGGATGAGGTAATCAAGACCAGCTACAAGCAGCGTGTAATCGACTATCTGGCAGAGAACAGCAACAACGATACACTGCGCAAGATTCAGCATTTCGAGCAGCTGACCTCTGCCGACATAGAGGAGCTGGAGCGCATCTTCTTTGAGGAGCTGGGCACCAAGGATGAGTATAACGAGCTTACCGAGGGTCATCCGTACAAGAACAATGTGGCTGCGTTTATCCGTGTAATCAACGGCATAGACCGCCAGAAGGCGCTTCAGATCTATCAGCAGTTCATAGAGGGTTACAACCTCACCTCAGAGCAGGAGATCTATCTGAAGAACATCCTGGATTACATCAGCATGAACGGCGACATAGAAACCCGCAACTTCCTGGAGTATCCGCTGAAAGATCTGAAATGGCGCGAAACCTTCGGCGACACGTTTGTGAATCTCAAGGATTTCATCAAGCAGATGCACCGGGTGATTATTGCGTAGAAGGATAGGATTCCTATTTTGCATCATGGAACAGAATTTATGTATAGGCTATGCTGTATCTGAGGATAACTATATCCACAGAACTATGCAGGTACGCCGATAATTGGGCTCAGTCAATTAATTTTCCACGACCATCGAAATGGACTCAATCCCTTTTTATAAGATTTCTGCTAACCAGGCAAACAGTTCGTTCAAGGCATAGTCGCCGCTGTGAGGACGGTTCCAAGGAAGAATGTTGTTACTTAAACCTTTGTGGATAGTATGCGTCTAATTCATAAAGTATAGGACAGATAGTATCGGATGTTTAAACATTCATCACAAATAGAAATTATAAACTTTTAATATTGTGGCTTATGAAAAGAATGATAAGAATTTTGATGATTGCCATTTGCTGCATGCTAACATGCAATATGGCAGCAAATGCAGGCAATGACAAGCCTATCGCCATTAATGCACTCCCGGTAAAGGCTCAGACCTTGCTCAATAATCATTTCAAGGGTCAGAAGGTGATGCTTGCAACGATTGAATCGGGGGTTATCAACAGAAGCTATGATGTGGTTCTGCAGAACGGAACCAAGCTGGAATTTGATAAGAAGGGAAATCTCACCGAAATAGAGTGCAAGCAGGGAAAAGTGCCAGCCAAACTGATTCCGCAGGCCATCAGAAACTACCTGAAGGAGAATTATCCAGCGCAAGCGGTAAAGAAGATTGAAATGAACAAGAATGAATACGAAGTGGAATTGGCAAATGGGTTGGATTTGACCTTCAACAAGCATTTCCAGGTAATCGACATCGATTGATAAGACAACTCGATATTGACGGATTGTTTTCAAAAGGTTCACCCGAAAAAATGTGATGACCTTCATCTAATGAGCCCCACTAACTTTCCGATTCCGAGAAGGACACGGATGGTTAGTGGGGATTTTTCATTTACATGTCTTGCAACGTATGTTAAATCCGATAAATCTTGTTAAACAAATCCTATCTTACCTCTCATGTTCATACCTTTGCACGCAAATTGAATAATCAAAGGATAACATTTTAAATATTTATATGAAGAATATATGAGAGAAAATTCAGAAAGTTCAGTAGCCTGCCATCATCGAGTAGGCTTCCTGGGATTGCTCGTCACATTAGGCATTGTGTTTGGCGACATCGGTACATCCCCACTCTATGTGATGAAGGCCATCCTCCATACAGGCGAAACCATCAACGAGATCACCATCCTGGGCGCATTGTCCTGCATCATCTGGACACTCACCCTGCAGACCACCATCAAATACGTATGTGTGGCGCTGCGTGCCGACAACAATGGCGAAGGAGGCATTCTCGCCCTCTACGCCCTGTTGCGCAAGATGAAGAGAAAGTGGATTTACTTATTGGCCATCATCGGCGCCAGCACCTTGCTGGCAGATGGAATCATCACCCCTGCCATCACGGTTACCACAGCCATCGAAGGACTCGAAAGCATCAGTCCCCACCTGCCAGTCATCCCCATCACACTGGGCATTATCACCATCATCTTCTTTGTGCAACGCTTTGGCACAGAGAGTATTGGCAAGTCGTTCGGAGTATTCATGCTGATATGGTTCCTGCTGCTGGGCGTGATGGGAGCCTTCAGCATCACCTCTTACCCATTGATTCTGAAGGCCTTCAATCCCTATTACGCTATTGTTCTGCTGGCGCAATCACCAGAATGGTTCCTGATTCTGGGTGCCGTGTTCCTCTGTACTACGGGTGCTGAGGCACTTTACTCCGACTTGGGACATTGTGGCAGAAAGAACATCACCATCAGCTGGCTTTTCGTAAAGGCCATGCTCATCCTCAACTATCTGGGTCAGGGAGCATGGGTGCTGAACCATATTCAGACTGCCTCCTCCGTGAATCCGTTCTTTTCCATCATGCCCCAGAGCATGCTGATTTTTGCCATCATCATGGCCACGGGGGCGGCAATCGTTGCCAGTCAGGCACTTATCAGCGGCACCTTCTCCATATTGAGCGAAGCCATGAACCTGCACTTCTGGCCACGCATGCGAATCAAGCATCCTACCCATGTAAAGGGACAGCTCTATATCCCGGTAATCAACCTCGCCATGTACATCGGTGTGGTGCTCATCATCCTGCTCTTCCGCGACTCCTCGCACATGGAGGCAGCTTATGGTCTCGCCATCACCATCACCATGCTGATGACCACCCTGCTGCTCGGTTTCTACCTGCGCACCAAGGGTGTGGCGCGCATCTTCATCCTGCTCTTTATGGGCGCATATTGCGTTATTGAAGGCATTTTCCTTGCCGCCAACCTGTCAAAATTCCTCGCAGGAGGATGGTGTACGATGCTTATTGGCGGAATCCTGTTCCTGATGATGTATGTATGGGTTCGCGCCATCAAGATCCGCCATCAATACATCAGCACCAGACCGCTGGATGATTATTATCAGATTATCTCCGATATCAAGGCCGACGAGAGCATCCCCAAGTACGCATCCAATCTGGTTTATGTGAACCATGCCGACAAGGAAGGTGCGGTGGACGACAAGCTGCTCTATTCCATCATCAACAAGCAGCCCAAGCGTGCTGACCATTACTGGCTTATCAATCTGGAATTTGCAGATACTCCTGACACGCTGGAGTACAGTTGCGAGACCCTGGTTCCCGACACCCTCTACAGTATAACCATGCGCATAGGTTTCCGCATTGAGCCCAGGGTGAGCCTCTATCTGCGACAAGTGATAGAAGACCTTGTGGCCAGCAGGAAGGTGGATTTGAGAAGCACCTATCCTTCGCTCCGCAAAAATGGCATTCCTGGCGATTTCCGCTTCATCATCATCCACCGCGTTTATTACCCCGAGAGTTCCGACAACCGTCAACAGAACTTGCTGATGGGTCTCTATGCCCTTATCGGCAAGATAGGTATTGACGAGCCAAAGGCTTTGGGTCTCGACACATCCATGGTGGTGGTGGAACGTGTACCTCTCATTATCAGCCAACATAACAGAAGCATCAGGCGCATCGCACAAATGGAGGAGGAAAAGTAAGTTTTCTGAAATTTCAGCCGTTACAGAAGGGAATATGAATATTTTTTATTAATTTTGCAGCACTTTTTCACGACAAGCAAAAGAAATGATAGGTCTGGCAGATTGCAATAATTTCTACTGTTCGTGTGAGCGGGTGTTTCGCCCCGACCTGACAGGTAAGCCCGTTGTTGTGCTGAGCAACAACGACGGATGCGTCATTGCCCGTTCCGAAGAAGCCAAGGCCTTGGGCTACAAGATGGGCGACCCCTTCTATCAGGTGAAGAGCAAACTCGAGGCAGAAGGCGTAGCCATCTTCTCGAGCAACTACACCCTCTATGGCTCCCTGTCAAACAGAGTGATGTCGATGCTCTCCCATTATTCGCCACACATCGACCAATACTCCATCGACGAGAGCTTCTTCGAGGTGGACGAGTCCATGGCAGAAGCATTCTTCTTACAGGATTCCGACAACAAGCGCCACCAGACAGCAGCGGTCGACGACCCCATCCTGCATCGCTATGGCGCAAGGATTTCCAGCGACGTACTCCGGGCTGTCGGCATCCCCATTTCGATAGGAATAGCCGAGACCAAGACACTTGCCAAGATAGGTTCCAAGTTCGCCAAGAAATACAAGGGTTACCAGGGATGCTGCATCATCGATACCGACGAACGGCGCCACAAGGCCCTCACGCTCTTCCCCGTAGAAGACGTATGGGGAATAGGCCGGCAGACAGCCCACCGACTCGACTACATGGGAATACATACGGCAGCCCAGTTTGCCGACAAGAAAGAGAGTTGGGTGAGAAGCCACTTCAACATCACCACAGTAAGGACCTGGAAAGAACTGAATGGCGAGAGCTGTATCAGCATCGACGAACTGCCCCAGAAGAAGAGCATCTGCACGAGTCGCAGTTTCTCCGACGAAGGCATTTCCGACAAAGACGTGATAGAAGAAGCCGTGGCCAACTTTGCCGTGCGATGCACCGAGAAGTTACGCCGACAAGGCAGTGTGTGTCAAGGTATTACCGTGTTTGCCTGGACATCTCGTTTCAACGGCAACGCCCCCGAATACACCCTACACGACTCCCTCGTACTTCCCATAGCCACGCAGGCACAAGACGAGATAGTAGGAGCAGCCCTTACCATTCTGCGCAGCCGCTATCCCAAGCCCATCGACAGTCGTCCCGACCGTCCCGAGCTGGCATTCCGGTTCAAGAAAGCAGGCGTCATACTCTGGCAAATATCACCAGACAATCCCCGTCAGCAAGACCTCTTCGACACCATAGACCGCCATCGTCAGAAAGCACTCATGGAAGCCATTGATGCCATCAACCGCAAGAACGGACATGGCACCATCCGCCAGGCCATACAAGGCACCGCCTGCCGCTTCGACCTGAAACGGGAATACATGTCGCAACGGTTTACAACAAACATCGACGAGATATTAAGAGTAAAGAACTGAAGAAGTTAATTTCAGGAGCAGCACGCCCCCAGCAAGGGCAGAAGCCCATACAAGCAGCACGCCCAGCAAGGGCAGAAGTCCATACAAGCAGCACGCCCTGAAAGGGCAGAAGCCCATACAAGCAGCACGCCCAGCAAGCAGCACGCTCAGCAAGGGCAGAAGCCCATACAAGCAGCACGCCCAGCAAGCAGCACGCCCAGCAAGGGCAGAAGTCCATACAAGCAGCACGCTCAAACAAGCAGCACGCCCTGAAGGGGCAGAAGCTCTTAGCCCAGGGCAGCGCCCTGGGT
>ENA-ORRO01001611-ORRO01001611.1-human-gut-metagenome-genome-assembly--contig:-NODE-1611-length-15470-cov-3.898346_pt1 | contig 15470 bp, 11 predicted proteins | sample MGYA00242176_ERZ509136 | MGnify/ENA primary metagenome ERZ509136 (study PRJEB26280, sample SAMEA2338644) | human gut metagenome | biome: human gut; feature: human-associated habitat; material: faeces...
GCGCTACAGAAGTAGCTTTCACTGTACTGGATGTACTTGGCTACTTAGATGAGATCCCGGTTTGCATCGGCTACGAGATCGACGGCGAAGTAACCAGAGACTTCCCAACTACTGCAAAGCTTGAAAAGGCTAAACCAGTATTTACCAAGCTGCCAGGATGGAAGACTGATATCCGTGGAATCAAGAACTACGCAGATCTTCCAGAGAACTGCCGTAAGTATATTGAGTTTGTAGAAAAAGAGATTGAAGTACCGATTACAATGGTATCTAATGGCCCTGGCCGTGATGATATTATCCTTAAATAAATGAACGGAAAAAACAGGCGTATCCGAAAGATCAGGATGCGCCTGTTTTTTAATAACATTCTATAACTCCCCCAGCTTTGCCAGGCTGCGCCACTCCTTAGGTGTGACGCCGGTACACTTTTTAAAAATAGAGATGAAATAGCTTACATCGTTGTAGCCTGCTTTGGCAGCAATATCATTGATCCGCATATCCGTAAGCCGTAAAAGCTCCATGGATTTTTTTAAACGCAGGTCTAAAAGCAGTTCGCTGAAGGACTGTCCTGTATTCTTTTTGATGAGGCGGGACAGATAAGCGGCGCTGTAATTCATAGACTGGGCCAGCATATCAAGAGAAACATTCTGCTCCAGATTCTGTTCCAGATAATCAGTGATGCGTTCTGCAATCCCATCGCCAAAAGAACTGGATCCTGTCTGGATCAGAGACTCTAACAGGGAAAGAGATTCTTTGGACAATGTTTCCATACTTTCACAGCGGAATAAATGTTCGATAGCATCATATTCATTTTCAGAACTGTTAATATAACTTTCGGCAAAACGATATGTAAGCACAACAAGATTGATCAGCGTTTTTTTAATATAAGAAAAGTCACCGTGGGCAGACTGGAGCAGTTCATCAAAAAACTGCCGGAAGGTCTGTTGTAATTCTTGTTTCTGATTCTGAACAATACATTTCTGTATTTTCTTTTCATACATGGTCAGATTGAAAATATCATGATCCTGTTTTTTCTGTATTTCCGAATACATGATCAGGGAATTTCCACCTAAAGCGCTCCGGCAGTTAAGGGCCTGGACAGATTGCTTTTTTAACTGATGAAGCATAAAAATATCAGAACTTGGAAGGCTGATGCTAAAAGAAATATGGAACCCCAGTTCCTGCAGCGTTGTCTTCTGGAGCATTTCGCACAGGTGTAAAGAGGCAACCTCACAAAATTCAGGGGAATGCTTTGCATTAAAACAAAGGATACAGCTGATAATATCAATGCCCTGGGCAAGATAAACTTCTGGTTCCATTCCATTTAACAGCTCTTTGATCTGGGCATAGAGGGCAATATCTAAGGAACTTCCGGGAAAGTCACTTTGGGTGGAAATGACCACATAAAGAGCATCCTTAATGTTGCAGGCAGCTATTTTTTCTGAATAATCCCCAATACGTCCCTCTAATAGATCCTGGTAGATCTGCTCTGTGAGAAGAGGAGAGATGAGCTGAAGCTTTTCCTGGATGTATGTCTGCTGTCTGCGCCTGCTTTCCAGGTTATCTAAGGAATGGATACAGGAAAGGAGGGCGGATTCAATATCTTCAAATCGGAATGGCTTTAAAAGGTACTGGCGGATTCCAAGTGATAAAGCCTGTTTGGCGTATTCAAATTCTGCATAGCCGGTTAAAAGTATGATCTCTGTTTCCGGGGATCGTTCTTTTACAGCTTTGGAAAGCTCCAGGCCGTTCATCCCCGGCATACGTATATCGCTGATCAAAATATCCACTTTTTCTGATTCCAGAGTATGCAGTGCATTTAAGCCGTTTTCTGCAAAGCAGGTCACACAACACTGGTGATCAGACCATGGAAATGTTTTTAAACTGTCAAGTACGATAGGTTCATCGTCTGCGATCATTATCTTATACATACATATTTCCTCAAATTCTTTACTGCTTTTCTTTTTCTGCCTTCTCAACATGAAGAGGCATGCGGATGATAATAGTGGTTCCTTTTCCTGGATCAGACAGGATCTTTAAGCCAAAATCTGTTCCATACAGAAGCTGGAGCCGTTTGTGGACACTGGAAAGTCCAAAGCTGCCTTTCGTGCCTGGAGGCGGATCTAAGGCCTTTTCTATCTGGGCCCGTGTCATTCCCACACCATTATCATGGATCATAAAGAGGACGGTTTCTTCCTCATCATTTAAGATCCCGCTTATTTTTATAGTACCGTTTCCATTTTTTTCTTCCAGACCATGGATAAAGGCATTTTCCACAATAGGCTGAAGAATAAGTTTGGGGATCATAACAGGCATAAGTGCCGGTTCTACAGCAATATTTGCCTGTATCTTATCCCTGAAGCGGGCTTTCTGTATCTGTATATAATCACGGATATAAGACAGTTCCTGGGAAACAGTTATATAAGGATCAGTGTTTCCCATAGATGCACGCAGGAGAGAGGCCAGAGAATAGGTAGTATCAAAAATAGCATCGTTGCCTGCAAGTTTTGCCTGCCAGCAGATGGTATCTAAGGTATTATAAAGAAAATGTGGATTCGTCTGTGCCTGCAGGGAAGCATATTCTGCTTCCTTGCGCAAAAGCTCTGCCTTGTATACAGTCTGGATCAGGGAATTGATCTTCTGGATCATGTGATTAAAACCGGTATTTAAGTCGTTAAATTCATTTTTTGAAATGCCTTCTGCCAGATTAACGGAGAAATCGCCTTCTGAGGCTTTTTTCATGGCAGCTGTTACTGTATGGATTTTTTCAGCAAAAGAGCGTGAAAGCCTGTAGGAAATAAATATTGCCACAGCAGATACTAAAAGTACGCCTGTAATAACAGAAAGAGCCAGTTTTCGTACCTGGGCATGCAGGTCAGAAACTGAAATGATCCCCAGGGATTTCCAGCCGGTCTTAGGAGAAGTAGTATAAAAATACTCATAATCCACAGAGCCGATCTTACGGTTAAAACATCCATTTGTGCCGGTAAGAAAAGGATCAAGATCTGTAAGGAAAGAAGGATCCACTTCTTTGATATTAATAGGCTGGTTTTTGGAATCTAAGATAAGGGCAAATCCTTTCTCATCAAAATGGATATTCTTTACCAGATTGTCAATATAGCTGCTGTAGAGAGAAATATATAAGGTGCCCATATGATGAAAATTCCTGGTACTTTCAATGGGCCGTATCATCTGGATGATCTGTTGCCCGGTATCACTGCGCCAGGTAATTGAGGATATATCAGTCAGGTCAGAAGCTGGGTAAAATAGATCCTCTGTATCCGGATCCAGCCTGGCAGGTACACGAAAAAGGGTATTATTGTCTTTAAATGAAGCAGCGGGGCGGATGGTAATATCCCGCATGGATGCATAGTCATATGTAAGGATCATATTTTTTTCCAGCTGATAGCTGTCCACCCGGCTGATAGACTGGCCGTTTGACAGATTTTCCAGTGCATTCTGGATATAGTTATTATAAGAAATGGAAAGAGAGGTATTTTCAATCTGTACTAATAACTGATCCAGGTTGTCAGACAACTGCTGGATGGATTCTGCTGCATAGGAACTGGATTTCTGGTTGATGATCCGGGAAGCTAACAGATAACACCAGAAGGAGATCACAGAAAGCGGTATCACAGTAAAAATAAGAAACCAGATTAAAAGCTGTTCCTGGATCTTGCGGTTTTTCATTTTATGTCCTCCTGTCATAGTCATAGAAAATTTCCAATTTAAGAATAGCACAAACAAGAAAAAAAGTATGCAGGTTTTTCATAACGTGTCATATTACCCATATTATATCAGATTCTTTATATTGTTTTTAAATCCATGGATATGATACCATAAAGTCATCAGAAATGAAGCAAATAAAAGCAAAAAACGAAGTAAAAAAAGCAAAAACGAAAGGAAAACAGGAAGGAGAAGAAGTTATGAAAAAAAGAAATTGGGTGATCATGATGTCAGCAGCGGCTCTTGCTATGGCAAGCGTGACCGGATGCTCTTCACAGAATGGGGGAGAAACAACTGCCAAGGCGGAAAATGCAGGTGGAAGTAAAGATGGGGCTTCTGCTGATGGGGTAAAGGAGATCACTATGTGGTATCAGGAAAATAAGACCATGATACCTGCTTTTGACCAGAGAGTAGAAGATTTTAACAAGAAATATGAAGGGAAATATCATCTGACCATTGAGTATATTCCAAGAGGTTCTTCTTATGCTTATGAGGATAAGGTAAACTCAGCAGCTGCAGCAGGGATACTTCCGGATCTTCTTTCTTTAGACGGTCCAAATGTTTCTAACTATGCAGCAAACGGAATTATTGTTCCGATCACCAGCTATGTATCAGAGGAAAGCAAAAACGACATGCTTCCGTCTACAGTATTACAGAATACATACCAGAATGACATGTATGCAGTCAGCTTCAATGAAGCAGTCAGCCTGTTCTATTACAACAAAGATGTATTTGAGGAACATGGCTTCCGTATTCCGGAAGGAATTGATGATGCTTACACACTGGATGAAGTGTATGAAATGGCAAAAGAAGTTTCCACTCCTGAAATGGTAGGTATTAAGATCATCATGAATAAGGGCGAAGGCCTGATCTACGGTTTATCCCCATTATTTGATTCAGCAGGTGCACCGTTAGTCAGTGAAGATGGTTCAAAGGCAGATGGCTACATCAACAGTGAAAAGAGTGTGGAGACTGCTGTTAAGCTTCAGAAATTCTTTGATGACAAGCTTGCCAATATTGATCCTACACCTACTGAATTCCAGGATCAGAAGGCAGCTATGTGGATCGCCGGAAACATCAATCAGGTCGTTCAGTTTGATGATTTCCCGGATCTGCATTGGGGAGCAACCTATCTGCCAAAAACAGGCGATCATGTAGTTTCCAACTGCGGAAGCTGGACATTGGGAATTTCTAAAGACTGCAAGGATCCGGATGCAGCTTATGTGGCACTGGAATTCATGACTAATTCTGAATCTACCAGACTTTACGGTGAGGTAGGAGGATATCCGCCTGCAAGAAAGTCTGCTTATGAAAATAATACCCAGTGGGATGAATATCCATACAGTCTTGCAAAAGAGCAGCTTTTTGAGGCGGCTGTTCCAAGACCAAAGACACCAGTTTATACTGTATTGACTTCCAAGTTTGCAGAGGCAATGTTAGATATTTTTACCGGTTCTGACGCAAAGGAATCTCTGGATGCAGTGGCATCTTATGTAGATGATGAATATGCAAGAGTGAAGGATTCTATAAAATAGCAAGTATGAAATAGCAGTAAATGGGATGCCTTCTAAAAAGAAGACATCCCATTCTGGTAAAGGGCATTTGTAAAGGAGGAGTATTGTGAGATATAAGATCGATTCCGGAAACAGTACCAGAATTAATATTACAGGAAGAAGAACAGGGGAGCAGCCAGGCTGTGTTCGTATCTTCCACAAAGGACAGTTGTCAGAGGAAGCATATTACAAATTTTCCGGTTTTGAAACTTTTTTATTTATCTGGGAAAAAGAGCAGGAATATGAGGTGGAGATCAGTGAACTGGAGGTTTCTTTAGCCTATTCTTACTGCCCGGACTGTGTGCTGGAGCAGGGAGTAAGATTTATAGAATTTAAAGATAAGGCGTATTTTTATACAAAAGATAATTTAAAAGATGCGCTGACGCAGGATTACAGAAATACTTTCCATTTTTCTCCTTATAAAAACTGGATGAATGATCCAAACGGTCTTTGCTGGTTTAAGGGATATTATCACCTGTTTTATCAGTACAACCCTAATGGTCAGGAATGGGGAAATATGCACTGGGGCCATGCAGTGAGTAAAGATCTTCTTCACTGGGTACATCAGCCGGTTGCAGCTTATCCGCAGATCGAGTTAAATGGCTGCGAAGGAGAATACAGGGGCGGAGCTTTTTCTGGAAGTGCAGTGATCGAAAAAGATGTGATGCATTTATTTTACACCAGGCATTTCGGAAAAACAGACCGCAGCTGGCAAAGACAGTGGCAGGTAACAAAACAAAGCAAGGACGGCGTTCATTTTACTCATGAAGAATGTGCTGTGTGGGGAACACCAGAAGGTGTTACCTGGCATTTCAGGGATCCTAAGGTTGTTCAGATAGAGGATAAGTGGAATATGATCATTGCAGGTAGCTGTTATGACCGTCCGGCAGTATTCCGTTATGAATCAGATGATCTTAAAAGCTGGAAATATGCCGGGATCTTATATGGGGAAACAGATCCCCAGTACGGTATTGCAGAGTGTCCGGATTTCTTCTATTTAGATGGAACATGGGTTTTGATCGTCAGTTATATTTATGCAGACGGGCGTAAAGATGGACGAGATGTAGTATGGTATACAGGAACTTATAAAGATGGAAAATTTGATCCGGAAAACAAGGGTCTATTAGATGAAGGAAAAGATTATTATGCTCCGCAAAGCTTTGAAGTGGAAGGAGAGCGTATAAGTGCCGGATGGAACTGTCACAGGCTGGGGCAGCATATAGCACAGCCGGGAAGTGCCAACGGTAGCTTAAGTCTTCCAAGAAAATTAGCAGTAAAAAATGGAAAACTATACTCACAGGTAATCCCACAGATCCAGGAACTTTTTACAGAAAAAGTAGAAAAGGGGCCGTATTTCCTTTCAATGAGAAAGACAAAAGAAATAAAGGAAAGTACAGTTCTTTCTCTGGCTGGATCACCGGCAGGAAAGGTAAATCTGTATATTGGTGAAACTGCTTTAAAACTTACTCTTGAAAAAGAAGATACAGATGCAAAAGATCAGGCACTTCCATTTGTATGCCAGATACAGACAGATCATCCGGTAGAAGAAATAACTGCATATGTAGATAAAGCGATCATAGAGCTGTTTATCAATGACGGTGAACAGGCATGTACAAGAAGATTTTATCTTCCAAAAGCAGTTTTAAGACCTGTAGAAGAAAAGACAGGTGCATGGAGTATTGATATAAAGGGAATGAGATCCATCTGGTGATCCAATCCGGTAAAAGAAGGGAGATATTATAATGAGGGGCAGAAGAAAAAGCTATGCTTACTTTTTCATCCTTCCAGGCTGTCTGATCCTGCTGATGTTTACCATCCTGGCAGCGGCTCTGGCATTTGGATTTAGTTTTATGGATTTTAACCTGCTGCGGCCAAAGGATGCAGCCTTTGTAGGATTTGAAAATTACATCCGCCTGTTTCAGGATGCCAGTTTTTTAAAGGCAATGAAAAATACACTGTATTTTGCAGTTGTTGTAGTTCCTTATCAGGTTACACTGGCATTTGGTCTGGCACTTTTAGTACGTGAAAATATTAAAGGCATTGGAATTTTCCGGTCTGCCTATTTTTCACCGTTAGTAACATCCATGAGTGTTATCGCTATCCTGTGGACCTTTATTTACAATCCAAATCCAACACAGGGCCTTTTAAATGCTATTTTAACAAAATTCGGCCTTCCGGCCTGCGATTTCCTGCGAAGTGCTGATACAGCCATGAATTCCATTATCTTTATGTCAGGCTGGCATGCAGCAGGACATCAGATGATGATCCTTTTGGCAGGTCTTCAGGCAATCCCGGAAGATCTTTATGAAGCAGCTTCCATTGACGGGGCCGGTGCATTAAAAAAGTTTCTTTATATCACAATTCCAGGTATTAAAAATGTGCTGATCTTCGTAGTTATGATGACGACGATCGCTGCCATGAAGCTGTTTACACAGCCTTACATCATGACTAACGGCGGTCCAAAAGAGTCTACTATGACACTGACCTATTATCTGTATCGCCAGGGCTTCCAGTACCGCAATATGGGATATGCTTCTGCAGTTTCAGTTATTTTCTTTATTGTAGTAGTAGGTATTTCAGTTGTAGTAAAGAAGCTTATGAAAGCAAGATAGGAGGATAAACAGATGAATAAGAATAAAAAATATTTTCTGATCTATGTAGTCAATATCCTTCTGGGACTTTTGTATATTTCTCCCCTGATCTGGATGGTGGTATCTGCATTTAAACCGGAAAACCGTATTTTTGCAGATATGTCCAAAGGACTGGCAGCCTTCTGGCCTGCAGGAGCGACCTTAGATAATTTTAAAGAAGTCTTTGTACGAAGCAACATGCCCCGCTATATCCTGAACAGTGTTACTTATGTTACGATCCTTGTGTTTTTAAGCATGGCAGTAAACTCTGCCTTTGGTTATGCACTTGCAAAATTTGAATTTAAGGGTAAAAATGTGATCCTTACAGTGGTATTATCTTTGCTGGTACTGCCGTTGGAAAGTATTTTGCTATCTTTGTTTTTCATTGTAAATAAGCTGGGATGGGTGGATTCCTATCTGGCACTGATCATTCCTTTTATTGTAAAATGTTTTGACGTATACCTGTTCAGGCAGTTTTTCCTGGATGTGCCGGATGATCTGATCGAAGCAGCAGAGATTGACGGAGCCGGACCATTTAAAACCTTTTTACAGGTCATCATACCGGTATCCAAGCCTGTTTTTGCTACTGTCTTTATTCTGGATTATGTGGCTTACTGGTCCGACTTTATGTGGCCTCTGCTTGTTATCACTGATGCAGGAAAAAGAACGGTACAGCTTGGTATCCAGACATTCTTTACAGAACCTCCGGTTTATTATGGTCCTATCATGGCTGCGCTGACTATTGCATCTGTGCCTATGATCATTATGTTCCTGTTTTTACAGAAATATTATGTGCAGGGAATTTCTACCAGTGGTATTAAAGGTTGACAATATCAAGGTTGATAATATTAAAAAGTCAAAAAATATAAAAAAAGGTCTGCTGATGATATTTTATCAAAAGCAGACCTTTTGCATTAAAAATTATAAACAAATTCAGGATCTGGTACACTGTTTCATAAATAACTGGCCCGGCATTGCAGACGAGAGGCTGGCTATTTTTTTAATGATGTATCAGATGTATCCTTACTGTCATCTTTTTTTAACACCCGTGTCATCAGTCCCATAGCATAAAACAATACGGAAATAAACACGATAGAGAAAATAACTGCCATCAGCTGATTGGCCGGGGCGCCGGTTATTGCAAGTACAATGGCTGCAATAAAAAGGCCTGCTAATAATATTACCATAAGGGCAGCTGATATCCGTTTTAATTTCTTCATGGATTTTTATAACTCCTTTTTATTCTGCCAGTTCTTCCCATTTCTCATAGAGAACTTCCAGTTCTTTCTGGATGGACTCTTTCTCTTTGTTCAGTTCCATAAGGCGGGAAACATCAGTATATACATCTTCCTGGGAGAGGAGCTCATCGATCTCCCCGTCTCTTGTTTCCAGTTCGTGGATCTTGTCCTCCACCTTTTTCAGTTCATTCTGGCGTTTGCGAAGACGGGCCTGCTCCTCTTTCTGGGCTTTCCAGTCCATTTTTCCGTCAGCTAAAGAGCCTGCAGCGGAGGCGGTCATAGCTGTCTGGGAAGTACGGTTTGAAGATATGCCGGAGGCAGTACTGGCTGCCTGCGGGCTGTTTGTACCGGTTGGATGGTTAGCTGCAGTCTGGGCCATCTGTCTTGCGGCAAAGGCAGCTTCTACATCTTCTTTTTTCTCCAGATAATAATCATAATTGCCGATATAGTTGATAAATGAACCATTTGTCAGATCCAGGATACGGGTAGCAGTACGGTTGATAAAATAACGGTCATGGGACACATATAATACTGTTCCTGTATAGCGGTTTAAAGCACTTTCAAGGATCTCCTTGGAGGTGATGTCCAGGTGGTTGGTAGGCTCGTCCAGAAGCAGGAAATTAGCATCAGAGAGCATTAATTTCGCAAGGGAAACACGGCCTCGTTCCCCACCGCTTAAGTCCCGGATCAGCTTAAATACGTCATCTCCTGTAAAAAGAAAGGCTGCAAGTGTATTGCGGATCTGGGTGTTGTTCATGTTTGGATAGGTGTCCTGTATTTCCTGGAACAGGGTCTTGTCCATGTGAAGTACCTGGTGTTCCTGATCGTAGTAGCCAATATGCACTTTGGAACCCAAACGGATCTGACCGGAATCTGCAGGAATGATGCCATTGATGATCTTTAAAAGAGTGGTCTTGCCAGTACCGTTATTTCCAATAACAGCAACCCGTTCTCCCCGTTTGATCTCAAAATCCACATTGGTAAACAGTGTCTGTGTGTCAAAGGATTTGCTTAGATCAGTAACTGTCAGAACATCATTTCCACTGACTACATCCGGTTCCAGGCGGATATCCATGGAATCGTTTGTCTGTACAGGTTTTTCCAGACGATCGATCTTATCCAGCATCTTTTCACGGCTTTCTGCCCGCTTAATGGACTTCTCACGGTTAAAGGACTTTAATTTGGCAATAACAGCTTCCTGATGACGGATCTCCTGCTGCTGGTTTAAATAGGCACGGATGGCAGCATCGCGGAGCATGGCCTTTTTATCGCTGTAGGCAGAATAATTGCCTGAAAATACAGTACAATGCCCCATGTCCAGTTCAATGATCTTTGTTACCACACGGTCCAGGAAATACCGGTCATGGGCAACGATGATCACAGCACCGCTGTAGTTTCTCAGATAAGTTTCTAACCATGCGATAGACTCCATATCCAGGTGGTTGGTAGGCTCGTCCAGAAGCAGGATATCTGGTTTGGTAAGGAGCAGCTTGCCTAAGGAAACGCGGGTCTTCTGGCCGCCTGAGAGAGCAGTGATGGGTTTGGAAAATTCATCCTCTGTAAATCCGAGACCCTTTAAAACACCGGTGATCTCGCTTTGGTAGGAATAACCGTCTGCCATTTCAAATTCATGGTTTAACCGGCTGTATTCAGAAAGCTTGGCCTCTAATTCATCACCGGAAGCGGATTTCATTTCCAGTTCCAGGCTGCGGATGCGGGCCTCCATCTGGATCACTGGTTTTTTCACCTCTAAAAGGGCATCGTAAATAGTTTCAGCCCCCTCCAGATCCTGATGCTGGGCCAGGTAACCAATGGAAGCACCCTTTGCCCAGGTAACAACGCCGTCATCTGCGGCCAGTTTCCCGATAAGTACCTTTAAAAGAGTGGATTTTCCGGCGCCATTGATGCCTACGATCGCCGCTTTTTCGTGATCTTCTATATGGAAAGAAACCTGCTTTAAAATGTCATTTTCCCCAAATGACTTGCAGATATTACTGCAGGATAATATCATGATAAACTCCTTAAAACGTGATAAAAATGTAGTTTTTTACGGCATAATAAGCCGGTTTGTACCAAACAGTATAATATAGGAAAAAATTTTTTTCAAGAACATACTGAAAAACAGATTTGACATTTATTTAACGTCTGATTATAATGGATACTAGAGTTATCATACCCCTATAATGCAGGGGGAGAGAATTATATACAAGAAGGAGAGGGTTAAAATGGAACGCAAAGAGATATCAAAAGCAGTAATTTCCAGACTGCCCAGATATTATCGCTACCTTGGTGAGCTGATCGAGGAAGGAGTAGAGCGTATTTCTTCTAATGAACTGAGCAGCAGAATGAAGGTAACGGCGTCTCAGATCCGTCAGGACCTTAATAATTTTGGTGGCTTTGGCCAGCAAGGGTACGGATATAACGTAAAATATCTTTATTCAGAGATCGCAAAGATCCTTGGCATTGACCGTCAGCACAATGTGATCATCATTGGTGCAGGTAATCTGGGACAGGCTATTGCCAATTATACGAATTTTGAACGAAGAGGATTTGTTATCAGAGGAATGTTTGATATCAATCCAAAGCTGATCGGACTGGTGATCCGCGGTATCGAGATCCGTTCTGTGGATGATCTGGAAACCTTTATCAGGGAAAATAATATCCAGATCGCAGCACTTACCATTCCAAAGACAAAGGCTCCGGAGATTGCTGACCGTCTGATCAAAGCCGGTATTAAGGCTATCTGGAATTTTGCACACACAGATCTGGTAGTGCCGGATGATGTAGTAGTAGAAAACGTACATTTATCAGAGAGCCTGATGCGTCTGTCTTACCGCGTATGCAACATGCAGGAGAAGCCTGATGCAGAAGAGACTAAAAAGGAATAAAGAGAGTAAACGTGATGATACTGGGAGTAGGAACGGATCTGGTAGAAATTGACCGTATGAGAAAGGCCTGCGAAAAAGAATATTTTGTGTCACGCACATTTACAGAGGCGGAAAGCCGGCAAGCAGGAGGGTCTGCCTCTAAACTTGCCGGCTCTTTTGCTGTAAAAGAGGCGGTAGCCAAAGTGTTCGGGACAGGTTTTCGTACCTTTATGCCGGGAGATATTGAGGTTTTGCGGGATGAACTGGGAAAACCCTATGTACGTCTTTATGGTGGAGCTTTAGAACAGTTTGAAAAAATGGGAATGGAGCAGATCCATGTTTCTATTTCCAATACAAATGGACTGGCAATGGCTTTTGCAGTAGGAGAAGGAAGAGGAGAGCAGAAAAAATGAGGACTCTTTTATTAGGAAGAAAAATGAAAGCAACGGATGCCAAAACCATTCAGGAGATCGGTATTCCGTCTATGGTATTAATGGAACGGGCGGCTATGGCAGTGGCTGCAGAGGCAGAAAAGGCAGCAAAAAAAGATGAGATCGTCTGGGCTGTGTGCGGCAGTGGCAATAACGGAGCAGACGGTATTGCAGCGGCCAGAATGCTCCATTTAAAAGGCTATCCCGTATGCATTTATATGGCAGGGAATGAAAACAGAGGAACAGTGGAATTAAAAACACAGCTTTCCATTGCCCGAAAACTGGGAATTTCTGTAAAACCATGGCAGGAGATCGAGACAGAAAAGAAAGGAAAACACTGTTGCGTTATCATTGATGCAGTATTCGGAGTAGGTCTTGGCCGTCCGGTAGAAGGAAATTATAAAAGATGTTTAGATGACCTGAACCAGATAAGAGAACAGGAGCATACTTTCTGTGTGGCAGTAGACATTCCTTCCGGTATCCACGCAGATACAGGCGCTGTTATGGGAACTGCTTTAAAAGCAGATGTGACTGTGACTTTTGGCTGGGAAAAAATGGGAACTGCCCTTTACCCGGGAAGAAGTTATGCAGGAAAAGTGCTGGTAAAAGATATCGGCTTTCCTGAAATGGCATTAGAAGGGGAAGAGGAAGAAGGCGGCAGACCGGAACGGGCTTTTGCCTATGAAAAGAAAGATCTTTGCCACATTCCTGAAAGAAAAGCAGACTCCAACAAAGGAACTTTTGGAAAAGTGCTGATCGCAGCGGGAAGTGCAGGTATGTGTGGTGCTGCCTATTTAAGTGCCCTTACTGCCTACAGAGCAGGAGCCGGACTGGTAAAGATCCTCACAGTAGAAGAAAACCGTCCCATCCTTCAGGGACTCCTTCCGGAGGCGATCATTGCATCCTATACTCCGGATCAGCTTCTTCAGGGAAGAGAAGAATTTAAAGAAATGATCGAGGAACAGATGAAATGGGCAAGTGTAGTGGTTTTAGGACCGGGACTTGGAAGTGAGCCTTATGTAGAATATCTGGTAGAGGATATACTTACCAGTGCCTATGTTCCGGTGATCCTGGATGCAGATGGGTTAAATACCATTGCATCCCATCCTTATCTTACTTCTTATTATACAGAAAATATTATCATTACCCCACATCTTGGTGAAATGGCAAGACTTACAGGACAGACCATCAGCCAGCTAAAAGAAGATCTGGTGGGAGCAGCCAGTGCTTATGCATCCCGGTATGGAGTTACCTGCGTATTAAAGGATGCAGCTACGGTAGTTGCAGGCCAGGAAGGCGGCCTTTATATTAATACCAGCGGCTGCAGTGCCATGGCAAAAGCCGGTTCCGGGGATGTGCTTACCGGTACGATCGCGGGACTTTTAGCAATTGGCATGGAAGAGGAAGAAGCAGCCCGCATGGGTGTGTATGTTCACGGTCTGGCAGGAGAGAAAGCAGCCGGGGCAGGAAGCCACAGTCTGCTGGCCACAGAATTATCCCAGGCAGTAGGGGATGTTATGGACGAGGCAGTGAGACGCAATGGGTAAACCGTACCAGTTGCAGCAGAATAAATATGTTGGCAAAAACTGATTGAATGACTGGGAAACCTTCTTGAAAAATGCGGCGTATGGTGTATAATTAAAGCTTAGCGCACTTTAGTGCGTTTTCAGAAAGAGATCGTTTAGGAAGGCATGAATACGCCGGGAGGAAATAAAACATATATGAGACCTTACAGCAGAGTATATGCAACAGTAAACCTGGATGCTGTTGCTTCTAATATGAGATCCATGCGGGACAATCTGCCTGCATCTACCCTGATCATGGGATCGGTGAAAGCAGATGGCTATGGACATGGAAGCGTTCCTGTGGCAAAAACCATTGAACCTTATGTGTTTGGATATGCAGTAGCTACTATTGATGAGGGCATCATCCTTCGCAGACATGGGATCAATAAGACCATCCTTATTCTGGGTGTGACCCATGAGTCACGCTATGAGGATCTGCTGCGCTACGATATCCGCACTGCCATGTTCCAGTATGAAAAAGCAAAAAAACTGTCAGACCTGGCATTAAAACAGGGCAAAAAGGCAGTGGTGCATCTGGCACTGGACACAGGTATGAGCCGGATCGGTATGAAAGCAGACAGAGAACATGCAAAAGAGGCAGCAGCCATTGCAGCCTTAGAGGGCATTGAAGTAGAAGGTCTGTTTACCCATTTTGCAAGAGCAGATGAGACAGATAAATCCGCTTATGAAGAGCAGTACCGCCGTTATAAAGAATTTTTAGGCTACCTTAAGGAACTGGGGGTAAAGATCCCGATCCGCCACTGCTCCAACAGTGCCGGTATCGTTGAGTCATTAGAGTCCAATCATATGGATATGGTAAGAGCCGGTATTGCCATTTATGGCATGTATCCTTCTGATGAGGTAGATCATAACAGCGTAAAACTGACACCAGCTATGGAGATCAAAAGCTGCATTACCTACATCAAGGAGATTGAAGCCGGTACAGCAGTCAGCTATGGCGGCACCTTTGTGGCAGACCATACCATGAAAGTAGCAACCATTCCTGTAGGTTATGGAGATGGTTATGTCCGTTCCCTTTCCGGAAAAGGAGATGTGCTGATCCACGGCAAGAGAGCAGCTATTTTAGGCCGTATCTGCATGGATCAGTTTATGGTAGATGTAACAGATATCCCGGATGTACAGGAAGATGATGAAGTTACCCTTTTAGGCAGTGACGGGGCTGAATGCATTACGATGGAAGAACTGGCAGAAAAGTCCGGCGGTTTCCATTATGAAATGATCTGCGATATCGGAAAACGTATACCGAGAGTTTACTTAAAAGACGGAAAAGTAGTGGGTACCAAAGATTATTTTGATGATGTATTTAAGGGATTTGAGTAATTTTCAGTAGGTTACAATAAGTTTTTTAATATTAAATTCGTGATATACGGGTAAACAGGCTCCGGAAAGCATTTCTCCTCATATGATAACAGTAGTGTATACATTTTAAAAATGTGTCAATA
>ENA-ORRO01001618-ORRO01001618.1-human-gut-metagenome-genome-assembly--contig:-NODE-1618-length-15434-cov-3.547240_pt1 | contig 15434 bp, 10 predicted proteins | sample MGYA00242176_ERZ509136 | MGnify/ENA primary metagenome ERZ509136 (study PRJEB26280, sample SAMEA2338644) | human gut metagenome | biome: human gut; feature: human-associated habitat; material: faeces...
GGTGTCTGCGGAGGCAAGATGGAGCTGACCGGCGCGGCGGCGCGGCGGTATTTCCGCTGCCGCACGGCGCAGCGAAGCCGCGCGGCCTGCCCCGGTCAGCGCTACCTGCCAATGGCCGACGCCGAGGCGCTGATGCAGAAGCTGTTGTGTGGCGATACTGCGCCGCTGACCCGCGCGAAGGTCTGCGCGGCGGTGAATAAGCTTGTCGTTGACCCGCCGCAGAATGGTATGCGACCGATCCAGGTGTACGCGCGCCCCGGCGTGGTGGGGCAGGGAACGCCCGCCCATGTGGGGTAGACCTCACTGGATGCGACATTCGCAATGTAGGACTGAAAGCTCACCGTCACATTGCCGGTGTTCGCTGTGGGCTTGCCCAGATGCACGGTGATCTTTTTGGGGATAACGACCCGGCTCAGTACATCGCCGGGCAGAACCTCCTCCGGCGCAGGGCCGCTGCCGCCGTTCCCGCCCAAAAGGGTGTGCGGTGGGATCGTGACGATGTCGGTCTCGACCTCCCCCGTGCGGCTGACGGCGGAAGCGGGGGCCGCCCCTGCGGGCAGCAGGTTCAGCCGCGCCACGGTCTGCTGGGCGTCAAAGACCTGCACGCCGTTCAGCACAAGGGGCTGCCAGCCGTCCAATGCAGCTTCGATGCGGTAGAGTGCGTAGGGCTGCACCGTTGTGTTGGCGGCGTCCAGACTGTAGGCGGCATCGGGGGCGGGCAGGTCGGTGGCTTCGGCAAAGCCGTCCGCATCGGTGACGAGCCGGGCGCGGACGCTGCCGCCCGCATCCGTTACGGTCAGGGTCACGCTGGGCAGCGGCGCGGCCTGCCCGGCAGCAGAGGTATAGATCAGTATACTGCCTTTGGACATATAAAAACACCTCCTGCCCCACGCTATGCAAACGCGCACAACTGTGTTACAATGGGGGCAGGAGGAGCGATTATGGTATATCTTTCCGGGTTCCGGTTCCCAGACCGGGCACAAGAAGCGAAGTACATGGCGTTCAGCCCGCGCGCGAGGCAGACCTGTTATGACTCGTACTATCCGTTTGGATTGTTCGAGGGCCGCACGCTGCCCGAGCTGGATTTTCTTGAGATCACGATTCTGTACGGCGGCAATGGCAGCGGCAAGACGACTTTATTAAATGTAATGGCCGATGCCCTGCGGCTTTACCGCCGCGCAGAGTATAATCGCACGCCTTTTTTTGACGATTATGCGCGCCTGTGTGAGCCGCGGACTATGCGCCCCATACCCACGGGCAGCATGATTTTGACAAGTGACGATGTGTTTGATTATATGCTCGATCTGCGGGCGCTGAACGATGGCGTGGACACGCGGCGTGAGCAGATGTTTGCGGATTACAACGACCTTCGGCGGGAAAAGTTTCAGATGCACGGCATGAAGGACTATGACCGGCTCAAGCAGGTGAGCGCCGCGCGGCGATACAGCCAATCCCAGATGGCACGCCGCACGCTGCCCGCCAATGTGCGCACCCGCTCCAACGGCGAGAGCGCATTGGCCGTGTTCAGCGAACGCATCCGCGAGAACGCGCTGTATTTGCTGGATGAGCCGGAAAACAGTCTTTCACCCGAGCGGCAGCTGGAGCTTGCACGGTTTTTGCATGATTCGGCGCGGTTTTACAACTGCCAGTTTGTCATAGCGACCCACTCGCCGTTTTTGCTGGCGATGCCGGGAGCGCGGGTGTATGATTTGGATGCCGAGCCGGTCACAACACGGAAGTGGACGGAATTGGAGAATGTAAGGGCAACATGGGAGTTTTTTCAGCAGCATAGGAACGAATTTGAGTAGGTGTTAAAAGCATCAGTAGGAGTGATTACGATGGCGAGAATTCAAAGAAAGGCACATGATTCAAGTGTTGTTCTGTACAATCATCAAAAAGAGGCTATGTGTGCGCTGAATAAAGCGAATATAGGTGGAGAATTTAGCGGTATAATTGTTTTGCCTACGGGTGGTGGAAAAACTATTACAGCATCCTATTGGCTAACTAAGAATGCTATCAATAGGCATGCCAAAATTATATGGGTTGCACACAGAAAGCAGTTGCTTGAACAAGCGTATAGTGCATTTGAAAAATGCGCTACGCAAGATTTGTTGACAGATGTTGCAGAATATAGTATGCGCATTGTATCAGGCGAACATGATGAACCATCGCAGGTTTCCCCAAAAGACGATGTCTTAATCGTTATGATAAACAGTTTGCAGGATCCTACAACAGTTTTGGGAAAATGGCTGTGGAACTATACTGGTATGGTGTATTTTGTTATAGATGAATGCCACCATGCTGCTGCCGATACTTACCAAAAAGTGTATAATTATCTGCGGCAATGGATTGCAGCTAAAGAGCATCGCGGACTAAAGACAATAGGGCTTACTGCAACTCCTTATCGAACAAACGAAAGTGAAACATGGTTGCTTGAAAAGGTCTTTAAGGATAATATACTATACAAAGCAGATTTAAAGGGGTTGATTCAAAAAAGAATATTAGCAAAGCCTATTTTAGAGGAAGTATATACAAACAGTCAGATTGACGGAGAACTTACAGAAAAAGAGATAAAAGAAATAAATAAAAATGATGCAATTCCTGATTTATTTGCTGAGGAGATTGCGGCAAATGCCAAGAGAAACCAAACAATAGTTCAGACATATTATGACTATCGTGAAAAATATGGAAAGACGATTGTGTTTGCATTGAATCGGACGCAAGCTGTGGATTTGAGTCATAGGTTTGCAAACAAAGGGATAAAGGCAGAGGTAGTCATTAGTAAAGGATATAATACACAGATTGCACTGGAAGATGAAGATAATGCGAGAAAGATAGGGCTATTCAAAAATGGCCCACTAGATGTTTTGATTAATGTAATGATTTTGACAGAGGGAACAGACTTGCCCAAAACCCATACAGTATTTTTGGCACGGCCGACAACCTCAAAAATTTTGATGACGCAAATGATTGGTCGTGGCTTGCGAGGTGAAGCCGCAGGCGGTACGAAGGAGGCGTATATTGTCAGCTTTATTGACGACTGGCTTGATAAGATTAACTGGGTAAGTCCGTCGCAGCTTGAAGAGTTTTCACGGGCCGGAATACCTGTGTCGAATAGAATTTATAATAACATTCAAGAGAAGATAACGATTCGTGAAGATGCCATACAGGCAGCCGTGGATAAAAGCATGGCGTTTTTAGGGGATACATCTTATCAGGTCAAAGAGATTGACACCGGCAATGTAGATACTGATTTGAGGAAAAAAGAAAACGCACGACTTTTTTTCACGGAGTTGATGAACACATATCCTCATTTTCAATACAACGAAAAAAAGAATGAAATAACAAGTGATGACGAATTGCTGATTATTTCGATTGATGAAGAAGATGGAGAACCGGCTGTATACCTAAAAGATGAGCCAGTCCCGGTGAGGCAGACAGTCCCTAATATTTATGAGTATTTGACAAATTATTTCTTTAAACGCGAAACAACGGAAAATAGTGTGCAGGTGAATAATAATGCCTATAAAGAAATCCAAGAGAATGAAATTAAGTGCGATAAAAAAATGGAAGATGTGTTGAAATTCTGCATGAATAGAGATACAGTATCCGTGTCACTGCTTCAGCGAAAATTCGGTATGGGATATGCGCGCGCTGGCAGAATTGTTGACGATTTGGAACGGCTGGGAATTGTGGAGAAATTTGCAGGAAGCAAACCCAGAAAGATAAATCATACGGAGTTAGAAAAAGTTATTCTAAAATAAACAACCGCCCGCAGGCGTGGTGCTAAACCATACCTGCGGGCGGTGGTGTTTATTTTAAGCAGCAGCTAGGAAATCAGGCCTTGTTGGCAGAGCCGAACAGCTCGATCTTCTCGCGGACGGTAGCCTTGATGGCCTCTGCGCCGGGAGCGAGCAGCTTGCGGGGGTCAAAGCCCTTGCCCTCGAGATCCTTGCCGGCCTCGATGTACTTGCGGGTAGCATCGGCAAAGCTCAGCTGGCACTCGGTATTGACGTTGATCTTGGAGACGCCCAGGGAGATGGCCTTCTTGATCATCTCGTCAGGGATGCCCGTGCCGCCGTGCAGGACCAGAGGAATGTTGTCGGTGGCGTTGTGGATCTTGTCCAGCGCGACAAAGTCCAGGCCCTTCCAGTTGGCGGGGTACTTGCCATGGATGTTGCCGATGCCGGCAGCCAGGAAGTCGATGCCCAGACTGGCAATCTTGGCGCACTCAGCGGGGTCAGCGACCTCGCCCATGCCGATGACGCCGTCCTCCTCGCCGCCGATGGAGCCGACCTCGGCCTCAATGGACAGACCGTGGTCATGGGCCAAGGCGACCAGCTCGGTGGTCTTGGCGACGTTCTCGTCGATGGAGTAGTGGCTGCCATCGAACATGATGGAGGTGAAGCCGGCGGCAACGCAGGCCTTGGCACCCTCATAAGTGCCGTGATCCAGATGCAGGGCAACGGGAACGGTGATGCCCAGGCTCTCGTCCATGGCCTTGACCATGGCAGCCACGGTCTTGAAGCCCGTCATATATTTGCCTGCGCCCTCAGAGACACCGAGGATGACAGGGGAGTTCATCTCCTGCGCAGTGAGCAGGATGCTCTTGGTCCACTCCAGGTTGTTGATGTTGAACTGACCGACTGCATAGTGGCCATCGCGCGCTTTCAGCAGCATATTGGTAGCATTTACCAGCATAGTTCATACCTCCACGTAAAACGTTATCAGTGGTTGACGTACCGAGGTCCGGTGCGCCATCAAGTTTATTATAACCTGACTTTGACAAAAAATCAACAGGTTTTTTCGCTGCGGAGGATGTACTTTTGTCACCATGGGGCAAAACCTACGGAATTTGTGGCAAATTTGTAAATTCTGTCAGGGAACGGGGCGGAAAAAACGGCCAAAATCGGCATTATTCCGGATTGACAGCGCGGTTTATCCGGGCTGTTATGTGGAAAATTTCTCCACAACGGCTGTTGAAAACTCTGTGGAAACGGTGGAAAAGCCCATCAATAAGCAGGTTTTGCACACTTTCCACAGAGTTTTCAACAGGTGGAAAAGCGGTGCATCCTCTACGCTTTGTATAAACAGCGCTATTTCGACAAGGTGCAAAAGGCATTTGCACTTTTGGCGCATTTTGCCCGGCAAACTTGTAAAATTGCCGCTGCATGCGCCCAAAAGCTGTAAAAAAAGATGACAAATGCCCCTGTCTTGTGTTATACTGTTATCTGATTATAAAGCATAGTCGGTTACTGTCGGCTTATGGCCGATTTTACAAGCCAGATGGAGGATGCTATGGAAAGATTCGCCCGCGAGCAGGCGCCTGAGCGCGCCGAGCGCACCGATACCCTTGTGTGGGGCAAGAATGCCGTGACAGAGCTGCTTAAGAGCGGCGGCGCGGTGGATACGGTCTACCTGACGGACACGATGCCCCAGGCCGTGGCGGGCTACTACACAGCCCTGGCCAAGGAGAGCGGCGCGGTGGTCAAGCGGGTGCCGGGCAATAAGCTGCAGAAAATGTGCGGTACGCCGGACCACCAGGGGGTGGCCGCCCGCGCCGCCGAGGTCGAGTACGCCGCGCTGGACGATCTGTTCCGCGCCGCCGAGGCCAGGGGCGAGCAGCCCTTTCTGGTGCTGTGCGACGGCGTCGAGGACCCGCACAATCTGGGGGCCATCGTGCGCTCCGCCTACCTGTGCGGTGCGCACGGCGTGGTCATCCCCAAGCGCGGCGGCGTCGGCGTGACCGGCACGGTCATGAAGGCCAGCGCCGGTGCTGCGGCCCGTCTGCCCATTGCCCGCGTGTCCAACCTGGCCCAGGCTATCCGCACGATCAAGGAGCACAATATCTTCGTCTACTGCGCGGACCTCGGCGGTGCCCCGCTGGCAAAAACGGACCTCTCCGGCCCGGTGGCGCTGGTCCTGGGCAGTGAGGGCGGCGGCCCCGGCGCGCTGACCCGCAAGCTGTGTGACGCTGCCGTCACGCTGGAGATGGCCCCCGGCCAGGCTACCGGCGTTGACAGCTACAACGTCAGCGTTGCGGCGGGCATCCTGTGCTATGATGTCATGCGCCGCCGTCTTGCAAAGAAGTAAATTCCACCTGGCCCCCGGAGAGCGGGGCAGGAAAGCCGTCCTTTTACTAAAGAGGAATCAACATGCCAAGCAAACGTACCAATGATTCGGTTGACCGGATCCTGGAAGAACTGAATATGCAGCAGGCGCAGGCCGGTCTGCGGGACAGCGTCACCGACCACCAGGTCGATGAGATCCTGCGCAGCGTCGGCATTTTATCGCTGCCTGACGAGCCGCTGCCCGAGGACAAACTCGCCTTCCCGGAGGGAGACGCGCTGGATGACCTGCTGCAAAAGCCGGTGTCGCAGCCTGCGCCCGCCCCGGCACAGCCGCGCCCGTATACCCCGGTGCAGCAGCCTGACCCGCAGCCGGTGCAGCCCGACGCGCGGACGACCCGCCCGCCGGAGCAGCCGCTGCCGACGGTGGACAAGACCGGCACGCAGACCTTCAGCGGGGACACCACCGGCACCGGCATCATCAAGGGCTTTCTCGGTAAGATGGCCCCCGGCGGCGATGCCGAGTCGCTGGACCAGGGCAAGAACGAGTTCAAGCGATTCTTCGGCACCTCGGTGGCCGTCGTGCCCGATGAAAACGGACGCCTGCACGAGCCCGGCAAGAAGAAACGCAGCCTGTTCGGCTTAAAGCACGCCGAGGATACGGGTGCCTTTGAGCCTATCAACGTCACGATGGGCGGCGGCAGAGCCGTCGGGCAGGCGGAACCCGAGGAGGAGTACTACCCCGATGCCGAGCTTGAGCCGACCCCGGCCCAGCCCGCCCGCTCTGCGAAAAAGCACGGCTTTTTCGGCAGCCTGTTTGACCGCGAGGAGGAGACCGAGGAGCTGATGATCCCCGAGGAGCGCGCCGAGGAGCCTTCCCCGTACCGCCCGGAAGCTGCCGTGCCTCCGCAGCAGCCTGTGCAGACGCCCTCTGCGGCAGCTGTGCCTGTGCAGCCGGAGCCGCCCATGCCGCCTGCACAGGAGGAAACCTCCACGCAGGAGGTCTGGCGCAGCAAGTATACCCGCCCGGCCCGCCGCGCCGCGGAGGAGAGCGGCCATACCGTGGAGATCATCCAGGGCACGGTGGGCTATGCCAAAAACCACCCGTCCGCGCCGTCGCCCTCCGGCATGACCGGCACGATCTACCGCAAAAAGAAGAACACCGTGGAGTTCACCCCCGGCCAGAAGATCCAGAAGGCCCCGCCGCCGCAGCCTGTGCCGCAGCGCAGCGGGGAGCCTGTGGGCGAGCCCATCGAGACGCCCCGCGGCCAGACGTCCACCGGCTACACGATGCAGATCGGCGGGCTGGACGCCGTCCCCGTGGACAGCACGCAGGACTTTATGGCCGCCTACAACGCCGTGCGCCCGCAGCGCCGCCCGGCTCCCGCGCCGGTGCAGCCCGCAGCGCCCGTGCAGACGTCCCCCGCGGTGGATGCCTATGACGAGTCGGCTGCCGTTGATGAGCCCTCCTGGGCGAAGCTCGACGGCACCGGCCAGTGGCCCGTGCCCCGCCAGTGGGACGACGTGGACACGCTGGTCAACACGCTGACCGGGAACATCCACCTGACGCCGACGGCCCCGGAGCATTCCGGCTATACCCAAAACAGTGCCTCCGGGACGGCCCCGTCCGCTCCGGCGCACAGCGGCTTTACGCAGCGCATCGATATGCCCGCCGCACCTGCGTCCGGCAGTCAGGCCCCCGCGCCTGCCCACACCGGCTTTACCCAAAGGCTGGACCCGGCCCCGGCGCAGCCCGCCCACAGCGGCTACACCCAGAACCTGAACCAACAGGCCTCTGCCGCGCCGGATACGGCCTCCTTTGTCAACGGCATCGCCGTGGCCATCAACACGCAGCAGCCGGCAGGGGACACGCGCGATTATGACAGCGCTGCGGCGCGGCTGACGGACTCGCTGGCGGATGATCCCGCAGCCACCCGCACCCGCGCCCGCATCCCGACGGCGGCAGAGGTCAAAAAGGCCGCTGCCCGCCTGACGGGCCGCGCCGCCGACGAGACTGAGGACAACGCCGCCTCCCCGTTTGACACAGCGGAGATCCCCGTGCCCCACAGCCGCGAGTATGAGCGTGCCGAGGACGCCCCGGCGATCCGCGCTCTGCTGGCGAAAAAGCGCGCCCGGGCAGGCATCGCCTGCATCGTCTCGGGTGTGATGTCTCTTGTCATGATCGTGCTGGCACTGCTGCCGGTGCGCCCCGCCGCCCTGAACGACCCCATGGTCTACCCGGCGGCGCTGCTCGTGCTGCTGCTGGTCAGCTGCGCCGTCAACTGGCGGACTTTTCTGGACGGCTTCAGGGGACTGGGCAAGACCCCCTCGCCGGACAGTCTTTCGATTTTACCGGCGCTGGGTGCTGCGGTGCAGTGCCTGGCCGTTCTGGCCACCGGCGGTTACACCGACGGCACGCTGATGCTGGCCGGTCCGGCAGCGCTGATGCTCTGCATGAACGCGGCGGGCCACGCCCTGAACGCGGCCACGGTCTGCGATGCCTTTGAGAGCGTCAGCGGGCAGGACGGCTACGCCGTTGCCTACCGCCTGAAGGACGCCGGAGCCCTGCGTGCGATCTCGCAGGGGCTGTCCGAGCCGCATCCCTGCGTGCTCGTCACCCGCCCGACCCAGATCTTCCGCAGCTTTCTGACCAACAGTGCCGCCCACGGCACCAGCGATAAGAACCAGCAGCAGTTTGTCTGGCTGCTGGGCGGCTGCGGTCTGGCGGCCTTCCTGTTCACGCTTATCACGTCCAAAAGCGCAGCCACGGCGGCCACGGCCATGACCAGCCTGTTCTGCCTGGCCGCGCCGCTGGCCGGTACGCTGATGTCGGCGGTGCCGGCTCGCATGATGCAGCAGCGCGCCTACAAGGTCGGCGCGGTCATCCCCGGCTGGCGGGACATCCGTCAGCTGGGCCGCATCAATGTTGTGCAGGCCACGTCGCGCCAGCTCTTCCCGGAGGGCTGCGTCACGCTGCGGGACATCCATCCCGTCAAGATGGAGCACATTGACACCGCCATTATCTATGCGGCCTCGATGCTGGCCGATACGGACTCGACGCTGAACAAGCTCTTTACCGGCATGGTCGCCAGCAAGAGCCTGCTGGAAAAGGTCACGGATCGTCAGGCTGTGCCCGGCAAGGGCTATATGGGCTGGATCCGCAAGGAGCGCGTGATCCTGGGCAACCGCGCCATGATGATGGACTACGGCATCAAGGTGCCCAGCCAGGAGTATGAGCAGCACTACACGCTGAACCAGCGCCGCATCGTGTATATGGCGGTGGCGGGCAAGCTGTACGCCATGTTCCGTATTGCGTACCAGAGCGACCCCAAGATCGCCGCGGATCTGGAGCTCGTGCACCGCACGGGAATGTACCTTGTTGTGGACTGCGACGACTTCAACTGTGATGTCCGGCTGCTGGAGACTGCCTACGGCCTGCCCACCGGCTCGGTCAAGGTGCTGTCCGGCGCCGAGCACGAGGCTGTTGCCCCGGCGGTGGCCTGGCTGCCCGAGAGTGAGGGCAGTATGCTGCATCTGGGCAGCTTCCGCAGTCTGGTCGGCGGCCTGGTCGCTGCCGCAGGGGCCGCCCAGGGCGAGAAGTACGCCTCCTACGCGCTGACCCTCTCGGTGCTGGCCAGCACCGCGGTGGGTGTGCTGATGACGCTGACCGGCGGCATTGTCGCGCTGCCCCTGATCGGCATTGTGCTGTATCAGGCCGCTTGGCTGGTCATTACGCTGTTCTTCCCGCTGATGCAGCGTTAAGGCAGCACAGAATGATGTTAGGAAAGGGGATCCCCAATGTACCGTGCACGCGAAAAACAGATGTCGATCTACGACTATCTGCCGCCCTACCACGGCGAGCTGTGCAACGCCAACCGCTGGGTGCGGCTGGCTGACGCCATCGACTGGGATGGCTTTGAAAAAGCCTACAGTGCGCTGTTTGCCCCCGGCGGCAAGGTGGCGCTGCCCGCCCGCGTGGCGCTGGGCTGCCGGATCATCCAGCTGCACTATGCGGCGTCAGACCGCGAGGTCGTGGCGCTGGTGCAGGAAAGCCCCTACCTGCAATATTTTTTAGGGTTCGAGAGCTTCACCGACGCGGTGCCGTTCTCGTCCCGCACGGTGGCGCGGTTCCGCGCCCGCATTCCGGATAAGGCTGTGCGCCCGGCGGTCCGCCTGCTGCGCAGCTTTCAGTGACCCATTTATATAGAGAGGTATTCATGGAATTGTTTTTAGACGCACTTCTGGACGCATTGATCGACGGCGTGAAAATGCTGCCGTTTTTGTATCTGGCCTACCTGCTGATCGAGTGGCTCGAACGCCATCACGGTGAGAGCATCGAGGAGGCCCTCGCAGGCGGCGGGCGCTGGGGGTTCATCCCCGGTGCGCTGCTGGGCTGCGTGCCGCAGTGCGGCTTCAGTGCGGTGGCCTCCAACCTGTACGCAAGTCGGGTCATCACGCCCGGTACGCTGCTGGCGGTGTTCATCGCGACCAGCGACGAGGCCATCCCGCTGCTGGCGGCGGAGCCGTCCCAGTGGGTCACGCTCGTGCTGCTGCTGGCCTGCAAGGTGGCGTTTGCCATCGTGGGCGGCTGGCTGCTGGACATCCCGCTGCGCCACGTTCTGCCGCACTCCCTCTACGGCGGCTACGAGGGCCATGCCGACGACGTCGACTGCCACGAGGAACATGAGGAATCGAGCAGCATTTTTATGGCGGCACTGCGCCACACGCTGGAAATCTTCGTGTTCATCCTGCTGTTCAGCTTTATCATCAGTCTGCTGTTTGAGGGCTTCGGCGAGGAGCCCATCACGGCGGCGCTGTCCGGCATGGGCATCTTCCAGCCGATGTTGACGGCGCTGGTCGGCCTGGTGCCCAACTGCGCGGTCAGCGTGCTGCTGGCCCAGCTCTACGTGCAGGGAGCCATCAGCTTCGGCAGTCTGTTCGCCGGCCTGACCGCCGGTGCGGGCGTCGGCTTGGCTGTGCTCTGGCGCGTCAACCCCAGCTGGAAGCAGAACCTTTTCATGACCGGCTTGCTCTGGGCCGTCGGCGCTGCGACGGGTATGCTGCTGCAGTTGCTGCCGCTTTGATACAAAAAGGCTTCCCCCTCGGGGGGAAGCTGTCAGCGGCTCCGCCCGCTGACTGAGGAGGGCCAGGCTTCCCAACACCACCCGTTCACGAGTCGCTGCGGCACACTTGCCCCTCATCCGCTTCACTTCGTTCAGCACCTTCCCCCACGGGGGAAGGCTTTTTAGCATCTCCAGTCTGTATACTATACAATTTGTATATTTAAAAAGGAGGACTCCCCATGCAATACAGTATTGAAAACGACATTCTGCGCCTGACTGTCGACTCCCACGGTGCCGAGCCGGTCAGTGTCATCCATAAGCCCACCGGGGCCGAGTTGCTCTGGCAGGCCGACCCTGCGGTCTGGAAGCGTCATGCGCCGATTCTTTTTCCGTACACAGGCAAGCTGACCGGCGGCAAAATGCTGGCCAAGGGTGTGGAGTACGCAGGCGGTCAGCACGGCTTTGCCCGCGACGTCGAGCACACGATGACCCATCACGCCGACAATCTGCTGGAGTTTGAGCTGCACGCGAACGCCGAGACGCTGCCCAAGTGGCCGTATGCCTTCGTGCTGCGCTCCACCTTCACACTGGAGGGGGAGACCGTCCACCACACGCTGACTGTCGAGAACCCCGTCGAGGACAAGCTCTGCTTCGGCATCGGCTACCATCCGGCTTTTGCGCTGCCCTTCGATGACCGCCACGTCACCGAGGACTACGAGATCCGGTTTGACGGCGTCGAGTCGCCGCTCTGCGTCAGTGCTCAGCCCAACGGTCTGCTCAACGGCCAGAGCTACTACCTGGCCCGCAACGTCGAGGCTATCCAACTGACCGACGACCTGTTTGACAACGACAGCCACGCCATGGTCAACCTGCGCAGTGCGCATGTTTCGGTCATCGAAAAGGACACGGGCCGCAGCGTCATCTGTGATGTCTCCGACTTCCCGTACACCCTGATCTGGTCCGCGCCCAAGAAGCCGCTGCACTTTATCTGCATTGAGCCGTGGCACAGCCTGCCCGGCGAGGAAAACGGCCCCATCGACTGGGAGCAGCGCCCCTGCGCCGCGATCCTGAAGAAGGGCGAGAGCTGGTCCACCACGCTGTCCACGACCTTTGTCCGCTGAAAGTCAGATGAAAGCATTGAAAAAATACCGCTGGCCGCTGACCGGCGCACTGCTGGGGGTGCTGGTCTTTCTGGCTGTTTACGGCGTGCGGGTGCTTGACCCGACGAGCGTTGACTGGATCCTGAACAGCCTCAGCCCCGACCCGATCCAGCACTATCTGGGGTGGGAGCTTTTCCGCCGCAGCCCGGTGCATCTGCCCTACATCGGCGCGAATTACAACGCGGTCTACCCGTTCCGCACCAGCGTGCTGTTCACGGACTCTCTGCCGCTGGCGGCGCTGTTCTTTAAGCTGCTGGGCGGGATTCTGCCCACGCGGTTCCAGTATTTCGGCTGGTGGGGGCTGCTCTGCTATGCCATGCAGGGCGGCCTGGCGCAGGCGGTCATTGCCCGCATTGCGGGCGTGCAGCCCACATTTGGCCGGGACGACAAGAGCAAGGCCGCCATCATCATGAGCCCCGGCCAGACCGCCAAGCTGTGGTGCAGTGTGCTGGGCGCGGGCGTGCTCGTGCTGTTTCCGGCGCTTACGATCCGCATGTTTGCCCACACGGCGCTGGCCGCCAACTGGCTTGTGCTGCTGGCACTCTACCTTTGGCTGCGCAGTGACGAGCTTATGCCCACGACCCGCCGCGCCTGCCTTATCTGGGGCAGCATGGGGCTGCTGTGCGCAGGCATCCACCTCTATTATCTGCCGATGGTCGGTCTTGTGCTTGTGGGATACGCGGTGCGCCGCGCCCTGCAAAAACGCGGCCCGGCGGCTGTGCTGGCACCAATTGCAGCGTTCTGCGCTGCGGCGCTGGCGGAGTTGGTGCTGTTGGGGGCGTTCGCTGTCAACTTTGCGGGCTACTCCAACGGCTACCTCAGTGGCGCGGACTACCTTGGCCTGTTTGTGCCGTGGCTGGCGCAAAGCTGGGAGCAGAATGTTTATGCAGGCGTCGGAACATCGCTGGCCGTGGTGCTGGCGGTGTTCGGCATAGTCTGCAACGCCCGCAAGGCGGAAAAATTCTTTGCCGCCCACCGCGATTGGCTCATTGCCGGGGCTGTGGTGCTGGTGTTGGATTTGATTGCCGCAGGCGGAAACGCCATCACGGTGAACGGAAAAACGCTGTTCACCGTGCCCATCCCGCAGTTTTTGATGAACTTCTGGGCAATGTTTTCCTCCTGCGCGCGGCTGGCGTGGTTGGCAGGTATGCTGCTGGCTGCCGTTGGCTGCGGGTTGGTGCTGCGCTTTTGGGATAACGGTGTCGCGCCTGCCTTGATGCTGGCCGTCTGCGCCGTGGCGCAGGGCTGGGGCCAGCGGTCGGAACTGTTCAACCGCTGGACGGACTACCACTACTACGGCTTCCGCTACGAGAATAAGACCCTGCTGACCGACCCCGTGTGGGAGCAGGTCGCCGCCAGCGGCAGGTACAGCCATCTGGCCTTTGCCACATTTGACTTTGAGCATGACGAGTTCTGGGATCTGGTCGACTTTGCCGCCGACCACGGCTGGACGTCGAACAGCTTCTACATGGCGCACATGGACGGCAACCTTGCGGCGGTCACGCTGCCGGGCGAGCTGAACGAGCTTTCCGCTGATACGCTCTATGCCTTCATCGACGAGGACGAGCTGGCGCGGAACAGCTTCGACCTGCACTATTATCGGCTGGACGGCATCCTGATCGGTAGCGTCGAGCCCATCGACGGCATCGAGGAGGAGCCGACGCCCGAGACGCCCGGCTGTGAGATGAACCTGACACGCTCCGATGTTATCAACGGTGACATCAGCGGCGACGGCGTGACCCTGACCACCGGCGGCGAGATGATGACCGAGGAATGGACGCTTTTCCCCGGGCGCTACCGCGTCACGCTGACCGGCAGCGGCTTTGACCACAGCTATATTTACGCCCGGTACGGCCTCATCAATCAGGAAACCTACAAGCTGGACATCGACTTCACCGGCATCGACCCGAACGAAATGACCTTTGAGTTTACGGCCACCGAGATGCTCCACTACTGGCGCACCGCCGTCCACACGCTGGACGACGCCAATGTCACCGTCAACAGTGTGACGGTGGAGAAGGTAGGGTAAACCGGTTCGGTTCTCACATCCGGCTGTTTACCGTTTTCCACAAACAAAAAAATCCTGCCTGCACAATCAGTGCAGACAGGTTTTTTTTACTTTATAACGCTGCTAAATCAGAACGCAACCTTCTTGGCCACGTAGTCGCGCAGTTCGCTGATGGGCATACGGACCTGCTCCATCGTGTCGCGGTCACGGACGGTCACGCAGCCGTCGGCCTCGACCTTGTCGTCGCCGACAGTCTGGAAGTCCACGGTGATGCACAGCGGGGTGCCGATCTCGTCCTGACGGCGGTAGCGCTTGCCGATGGAACCGGCGTCGTCGTAGTCGACCATGAAGTCCTTGGCCAGCTCGTTGCGGATCTCCATCGCCTTGTCGCCCAGCTTCTTGGACAGGGGCAGCACGGCGCACTTGAACGGTGCCAGATAGGGGTGCAGGTGCAGCACGGTGCGCACATCCTCCTTGCCCTTAGCGTCCACGAGGTGCTGCTCGTCGTAGGCCTCGCACAGGAAGGCCAGCGCCACACGGTCACAGCCCAGAGACGGCTCGATGACGTAGGGGATGTAGTGCTCGTTCGTCTCGGGGTCGAAGTACTCGAGGCTCTTGCCGGAGGCCTCCTGATGGCGGCTCAGGTCGTAGTTGGTGCGGTCTGCAATGCCCCACAGCTCGCCCCAGTCGGTGAACGGGAAGGCGTACTCGATGTCGGTGGTGGCGCGGCTGTAGAAGGCCAGCTCGGCGGGCTCGTGGTCGCGCAGGCGCAGATTTTCTTCCTTGATGCCAAGGCTCAGCAGCCAGTTCTTGCAGTAGTCCTTCCAGTAGGCGAACCACTCCAGATCGGTGTTGGGCTTGCAGAAGAACTCGCACTCCATCTGCTCAAACTCGCGGGTACGGAAGGTGAAGTTGCCCGGGGTGATCTCGTTGCGGAACGCCTTGCCGACCTGGCAGACGCCGAAGGGCAGCTTGCGGCGGGTCGTGCGCTGGATGTTTGCAAAGTTGACGAAGATGCCCTGCGCGGTCTCGGGGCGCAGGTAGCAGGTGGAGGAGGAATCCTCGGTCACGCCGATGGCGGTCTTGAACATCAGGTTGAACTTGCGGATGGGGGTAAAATCGTGCTTGCCGCACA
>ENA-ORRO01001623-ORRO01001623.1-human-gut-metagenome-genome-assembly--contig:-NODE-1623-length-15365-cov-3.732071_pt1 | contig 15365 bp, 14 predicted proteins | sample MGYA00242176_ERZ509136 | MGnify/ENA primary metagenome ERZ509136 (study PRJEB26280, sample SAMEA2338644) | human gut metagenome | biome: human gut; feature: human-associated habitat; material: faeces...
CCCGCCGAGACGGCCGCTATCCCTGCGGAGAAGTAAACAAAAAGGAACGCCCTTGGGCAATGGCCCAAGGGCGTTCCTTTTTTGTCCTATTGCTTCTTCGCGCGGAGAGAAGGTTTACAGGGTGTCCAGCGCCTGCTTCAGGTCGGCGATGAGGTCCTCGGCGTTCTCCAGACCCACGGACAGACGGATCAGGCCGGCGGCGATGCCGGAGGCGGCCAGTTCCTCCTCGGTGTAGGTGGAGTGCGTCATGGAGGCGGGGTGCTCGATCAGCGTCTCGGCGTCGCCCAGAGACACAGCCACCGTCACCAGGTGCAGGGCGTTCACCAGCTTCACGCCGGCGGCACGGCCCCCCTTGACCTCGAAGGACAGCATACCGCCGAAGTCGCGCATCTGGCGGCGGGCGATGTCATGGCCGGGATGGTCGATCAGGCCGGGATAGTAGACCTTCTCCACGGCGGGGTGGTCATACAGGAACTCTGCAACGGCCTTGGCGTTGGCGCAGTGCTTCTGCATACGGATCTCCAGGGTTTTCAGGCCGCGGAGGATCAGGAAGGAGGTGAAGGGATCCATGACCGCGCCGGTCATATCCTTCAGGCCGAACATACGTACCTCATTGCAGAATTCGGCGGAGCCCACCACAAAGCCCGCGATCACGTCGCCGTGGCCGTTCAGGTACTTGGTGGCGGAGTGCACCACCACGTCTGCGCCCAGCTCCAGCGGCCGCTGGAGGTACGGGGAAGCGAAGGTGTTGTCGCAGATGACCTTGATGTCCTTGTTGTAGCCGTGGGCCAGTGCCGCCACGGCGGAGATGTCCGCGATCTTCAGGTTGGGGTTGGCGGGCGTCTCCAGATACACCGCGCAGGTGTTGGGCTTCAGCGCCTTGCGCACGGCATCCAGGTCGGAGGTGTCCACAAAGCTGACCTCCACGCCGTAGCGGGTCATGCCGTGGTTCAGAAGGGCGAAGGTGCAGCCGTACAGGGTGCCGTCGGCCACGATATGCTTGCCGGCGCCGGCTACGGTCCACAGCGCGGAGGAGATGGCACCCATGCCGGAGGCGGCGGCCACGCAGGCCTCACCGCTTTCCAGGGCAGCGACCTTGGCCTCCAGCACCGAGGTGGTGGGGTTGGACAGGCGGGTGTAGATATAGCCCGCTTCTTCACCGGCGAAGCGGCGCCCGCCCTGCTCACAGCTGTCAAATACGAAGGTGGAGGTCTGGAAAATAGGGGTGGTCAGTGCGCCGTACTGGGTGTCCTTCACGTTTCCGGCGTGAATGGCTTTTGTACCGAAGCCGCAATCCTTGTTCAGCATGGGTCGTCCTCCTTGCACTATAATGTAACAATAAAGTGTACAGGACCATACGGCCCTTTGCCATAAGGGTAACATATCTGAACCCGACGGTGGTAGCGGCAAAATGCGCCAGCTCGCTATCAATTGGAATTGTAGCCAAAACAGATAATTTCGGAATATATTTTTGTGCAGAATGCTGTATTGCGTGGAAATCGCAAAAAATTTTAGCGGAAACTAGACATCGTGCCGAAAAATACGGCAAAATGGCGGCGGATTTTTGTCGGGGAACATGATAAATGAAACAGATAACGATGGGCGCGATTTGCGGGAAACGGTTGCCATTTCCCCCGGAATGTGGTATAAGAGAGACAGAGAGTGCGCCCGGTGTCCGCCGGGTACATGCAGCTTACAGGAGGTCATCACCATGAAAAAGATCATTGCCACCACCAATGCCCCCGCCGCCATCGGTCCCTATTCCCAGGCCATCGACTGCGGCAGCTTCCTGGTCACGTCCGGCCAGGTGCCCTTTGACCCGGCTACCGGCGAGTTCGTCCCCGGCGGCATTACCGAGCAGACCCGTCAGGTACTCACCAACATCAAGGCCATCCTTGAAGCCGCCGGTCTGACCATGGACAATGTGGTCAAGACCACCGTATTCCTGCAGAGCATGGGCGACTTCGCCGCCATGAACGCGGTCTACGCTGAGTTCTTCACTGAGGGGCAGTACCCTGCCCGCAGCGCCGTGGAGGTCGGTGCGCTGCCCCGGGGCGCGCTGGTGGAGATCGAAACCATCTGCGTGAAGTAAGCAAAGATCTCCGCCGATATAAAACGGCAAAAATAAAGCGAGGAAGTCCGGCAGGGCTTCCTCGCTTTATTTTTCGTAGCGTATCAGGTCGGCGGCGGTGCAGTCCAGGGCAGAGCATATCTTTTCCAGCACGTAGCTGTCGTAGCGGACGACCTTGTTCTTATAGTAGTTGTCGATGATGGGGTAGCGGATTCCAGTGCGCTTGGCCAGCTCGTAGCGGCTCATACTGCGCCGGGTCAGTACCTCGTCCAGCGTCAGGTAGACCTTGCCCATGATACACCTCCTGAGATATTCTGCTATACATTTTATAAAGTGTATATGGGCTTGACAATTTATTCATTAGAGTATATATTTATATAAGGATATAACGGAATATCCAAAAATGCCAAAAATAAGAGGAGGGTATTTATGAAAAAGTTGTTGGCGACTATCCTGGCGCTGGTCATGGCCATCGGCGTCACCACCACCGCGTGGGCGGACGGTGAGGGAACTACTGCGAATGTCGCAAAAATCGGCGAGAACGGGTATGCGACCCTGGCGGATGCTATCGCGGCGGCGCAAGCGGGCGAGACCATCGTGCTGCTGGCGGATGCTGCGATAAATTCCAACACTCAGATCACGAGGAATGTGGCCATCGATTTGAACGGCAAGACCGTGACCGTGACGACTGTTGGCAGTCAGAACGCTTTTGAAGTCCAGAATGGGGCTACGTTTACCATTAAGGACAGCGGGACTGGCGGAAAGCTTGACTTGGGCAAGTTTGGCATTATGCTGATGAACTCGAAACTCAAGATCGAGGGCGGCGAGATCAAAGTGAGTCCGGCTAACCCCGGCGCAGGTGTTGTTGTGGCAGCTATCGGAGACTCTGAGGTTACTATGACTGGCGGTAAGGTAGTTGCGACGAACACGGCCTGCTTCAATGCCGGCTATTTTGGTACGCAGACCTTCAATATTTCTGGCGGTACGCTGGAGAGTAAGGGCGCTTCTACCGCATTGATGGGTATTAGCAACAATTACGGTGGCCATACGGAAATGACCATCAGCGGCGATACGCAGGTGGTGATGAAGGATGCTGCGGGCAATGCTGGCAGCTTGGTTTCTGATGCGACGGGCAACGATGTGATCAAAGTTGTTGGAGGCACCTCCGATAGCGATATTACGGCCTATACAGAAGAGACTGCGCCTGTTGTTTTGACGGGTGATGGTACATATCACATTGGAACGACTGCGGCAAACGCGGCTGTGCGTAATGCAGCAAGCGGTGAGACCGTTACCGTAGTCAAGGGCAATGCGGCTTTGACCGATGTGCCGGTTGGTGTGACTGTGGCCAACAATGGTGCTGGTACAGTGACAGTTAACGGCAGTGGTGCGATTACTGAGGGGAACCCTTACACTGTCCCCGCCCGCTACTACTACTACAACTCCACCACTACTACTACCGACACCAAGGCCGATGACACCAAGGGCAGCCCCAAGACCTTCGATGCCGGTATGGGCATCTATGCAGTCAGCGCTCTGCTGAGTGTCACCGGTATGGCCTGCGTGGGCAGGAAAAAGTTCTGATCTGCTCTCGACGGCGGTGTGATACCCCGGGCCGCCGAAGAAGATAAAAGCAGAGAAACCGGCGGGGCCGGTCTCTCTGCTTTTTTTATTCATTCCCCCGTTAGCTCCGACAGTGTGTGCTGCAGAATGTCCACGAATTGCTGGCCGTAGTCCGTCAGCGGTACGTCCCGGGGCCGTATGACCCCAAGGCGCATATCCGGCACGTCGCCGATCAGCGGCAGCGTCATCAGCCGGTCGTCGCCGTAGCCGTCCGGCAGTACGCCGCTGCCGGTGGAAACGCAGTCCGTGTGGGCCATGACATTGTAGGCCGTGGCGCGGTCGCTGACGGACACTACCCGGTCAAACTCCGCGCCGGTGCCCACCACCGCCTCCTCGGCGAAGTGGTAGTTGCTGTCTGACTGGGTAAATACCGCGTAGGGGTAGGCATACAGCTGCTCCAGCCGCACGGCGCGTTCGCCGGACAGGGGGTGGCCCTTCCGCAGAAACACCCGGGGGCGGATGTCCACCAAAGGCTGGAACGTCAGGTTCTTCTCCCGCAGGATACGGCCGATGAAATGCTCTGTCATGTCCGACACGAAGATGATGCCGAAGGCGCTGCGCCGCGCCGTCACCTCGTCGATGACCGCCGCCATCTCCATCTCCTTGAAGCTCACCTGGATATGCGGCTCGTCCAGCAGGTGCAGGAACTCCACGAATGCCTTGGCGCAGAAGGGATAGCGCTGTGATGCCACCGACAGGGATACCCGGTCGGCAGCCCGGCGCTCACTGTAATAGCGCTCCAGCTTCCGGCTGCGCTCCACCAGCGGTGCGATCTGCGCCGTCAGCTCCCGGCCCTCCTCCGTCAGCGTCACGCCCCGGTTGGTCCGCAGAAAGATGGTCACGCCCAGCTCCCGTTCCACCTCGGCGATGGCCGCCGACAGGGCCGACTGAGACAGAAACAGGTTCCGCGCCGCCCGGTTCATGGACCCGCAGCGGTCCACCTCCAATATGTAGCTCATTTGCAGCAATGTCATCGCGCCGCGCCCCTTTCTCACCGTTTCTTGCCTTTACTATACCAAAAACCGCGCCCCCTGTAAATAGAATTGACAGATATACGGCCCATCGTGTATAATCGCCGGTGATATACCGTATATATTGCTCTATATAGGAGGCGTACTATGAAACGAGTTATCACCGTCCTGCTGGCGGCCTTGCTGGTCCTGTCACTGGCGGCCTGCGGCAGCGGGGTCGAGACAAAGAAGCTGGCGGGCACCTGGACGTGTACGATCGATGTGACTGACCGCATGAACGCGGCGGCGGAGCAGGCGCTGGGTCTGTCCGCGGCGGACGGCGCGGCGAAGATGCCGCTGCAGCTGGTCCTCACCGTGGCCGAGGACGGCGCCTATACCCTCCGCTACGACAGCGACGCCGTCCGCACGGCGCTGGATGCCTATGCCGCGGCGCTGCGCCCGACGGCGGTGGAGAGCGTCTATGCCGCCGCAGAGGAGCAGGGCCTCTCCCGTGAGGAATACGACGCGGCCATGGAGAAGGCCGGCATCACCATGGACGATATGGTGGCGGCCATTTTCGCCGGGGTGGACGAGGAGGAACTGCTCTCCCTGCTCACCGGCCGCAGCGCCGCGCTCACCGGCTATTGCAGGGCGGAGGGCGGACAGCTGTACCTGGCGGATGCCGCCGCCGAACTGGCCGAGACGGCGGACTGTCTGAGCTATACCCTTTCCGATGGGACCATGACCTGGACCGACGCGCAGGGTGAGCTCAGCAGCCAGCTGACGGAACAGGAGCAGGAGCTGCTCCGCGTGCCCCTGACTTGGACGAAGCGGGCGGAGGAGAGCAAATAAAAAAGAGCGCCCTGTGGGCGCTCTTTTCCTTTGCCTTAAAATGCCTCAAAAATCCAGTTCTGTGCAGGTGCAGACCTCCTTGATCTTGGCCTGCAGGCGTTTCAGATCCTCGAAAGTCTCCGGCTTTTTCCGGGGGTCCCGCAACAAGGCGGCGGGGTGATACAGCGCCATCATCAGGCAGCCGTCCTTCTCGAAGAACTGGCCGTGCTCCTGGCTGATCTTAAAGTCCGGGCGGATGATCTCCATGGCGCTGACGCGGCCCAGACACACGATGATCTTGGGCTGCATCAATGCCCGCTGCCGCTGGAGATAGCCCTTGCAGGCGTCCTTCTCCGTGTTCATGGGATCCCGGTTCTCCGGCGGGCGGCACTTAACGGAGTTGGTGATATACAGGCGGCTGCGGTCCAGCCCGATCATCTTCAGCATATCGTCCAGCAGCTTGCCGCCCCGGCCCACGAAGGGCTCGCCCTGCTTGTCCTCGTTAGCGCCGGGGGCTTCGCCGATGATCATGATCTCCGCATCCTCCCGGCCCACGCCGAAGACCACGTTGGTGCGCGTTTCCGCCAGTGTACAGGCGTGACAGTGCAGACATTCCTGCCGCAGGGCTTCCCACTCGGTCATAGTCGTTTCTCCTTTATCTCTCTGCGAACGGGCTTACTTTTCCAATCTGGACAGCAGCCACGCTTCAATGTTCTTCGTAATATCCGCAGTGTATGCCTTTTCGTTGAGTATCTCATGCCGCAGGCCCGGATACAGCTTCAGCGTGCAGTCCCGCATACCGGCAGCCCGGAAGGCGTCATAGGTCTGGCGCACGCCCTTGCCGCAATTGCCCACCGGGTCCTTGTCGCCAGCTACGAACAGCACCGGCATTTCCCTGTCCATCTGCCGCAGATGGCTCTGCCGCTGGTTAAAGCGTATGCCGTGCAGCATCTGGCGGAACAGGCCCACCGTGGCGTCCGCGCCGCAGAGGGGGTCGGCGATGTAGTCGTCCACGTTGCTCTCGTCGGCGGAGAGCCAGTCCACCTTCGTGCGGTTGGGGGCGAACAGCTTGTTGTAGCTGCCGAAGGCCAGCTCCGTCACCAGCTCGCTGGTGGCGTTCTCACCGCTGACAGCGGCGATGGCATTGGCCAGCGCCAGCCCGCCGGTGATGGCTGCCTGGGGCTGCCAGCCGGTGCCCATGATGACCGCCGCCTTCACCGTGCCGGGATAGCGGATCAGGTATGTCCGGGTCAGGAAGGAGCCCATGCTGTGGCCCATGATGCACAGCGGCACATCAGGATAGCGCTGCTTCAGCCGCTGGTGCAGCACGTAGATGTCATCCACTACCGTGTTCCAGGTGTTGCCGTCGCCGAAATAGACGGGGGTGCCGCCCTCTGGCAGCGACTTCCCGTGACCCAGATGGTCGTGTCCGGCCACAACGATGCCCTGCTCGTTCAGCGCCCGGGCAAAGCCGTCGTACCGGGCGATATGCTCGGCCACGCCGTGACAGATCTGCAGTACAGCGCGGACGGCCACGCCCTCCGGCTCCCACAGCATCCCGTGGAGCTGGGTCTTGCCGTCGCTGGACAGAAACGTGAATTCACTCAAATTTGTCATGGTGTATCCGCTCCTTTCATGGTATAATTCTTATCATCATACAGTGTACCACAAAAATCCGAAAATGAAAAGAGGGTTCGCCATGTCGCAGTACATATTGGCGCTGGATCAGGGCACCACCAGCTCCCGCGCCATCGCCTTTGACCGGTCGGGGAATATCGCCGCCCTAAGCCAGCAGTCCCTGCCCCAGCACTATCCCCAGGCGGGGTGGGTGGAGCACGACCCCCTGGAGATATGGGACACCCAGCGCCGCGCCGCGGCGGAGGTCATCGCCCGGCTGCCGGAGGGCAGCGTGGCGGGGATCGGCGTCACCAACCAGCGGGAGACGACGATCCTCTGGGATAAGGCCACCGGTGAACCGGTGTACAACGCCATTGTCTGGCAGTGCCGCCGGACGGCGGAGCTGTGTGAGGAGCTGAAGCGCCGGGGGCTGGAGGAGCGCATCCGCTCGGCCACGGGGCTGCTGATCGACGCCTACTTCTCCGGCAGCAAGATCCGCTGGATACTGGACAATGTGCCCGGCGTCCGCCGCCGGGCCGAACGGGGCGAGGTGCTGTTCGGTACCGTGGAGAGCTGGTTGATCTGGAAGCTCACCGGCCGGCATGTCACCGACTACGCCAACGCCAGCCGCACCATGCTTTTTGATATCCACCGCCTGGCCTGGGATGAGGAGCTGTGCGGCATTCTGGGGGTCCCTACGGCCATGCTGCCGCAGCCCGTGCCCAACAGCGCCGTCTACGGCACGGTGCAGCCCAGTATCCCGGGGCTGGAGTCCCTGGCGGGCGTCCCGGTCTGCGGCGCGGCGGGCGATCAGCAGTCCGCCCTGTTCGGCCAGACCTGCTTCGCTCCCGGCGAAGCCAAGAACACCTACGGCACCGGCTGCTTCACCCTGATGAACGTGGGCGAAAAGCCTGTGCGCTCCCGGGCCGGATTGCTGACCTCCGTGGCCTGGCAGGTGGACGGAAAGACCACCTATGCCCTGGAGGGCAGTGTGTTCAACGCCGGCAGCACCATCCAGTGGCTGCGGGATGAGCTGGGTATCATTTCCTCGGCGCCGGAGATCGACGTGCTGGCCGCCACAGTGCCGGACAGCGGCGGCGTGGTGGTGGTACCGGCCTTCACGGGCCTGGGTGCGCCTTACTGGGATATGTACGCCCGGGGCGCTATTCTGGGCGTCACCCGGGGCACAGGACGGGCGCACATCGCCCGGGCGGTGCTCAGCTGTATCGCTGCCCAGGTCACAGACCTGATGCTGGCCATGCGCCAGGATGCCGGCTGCGATATTGCCCTTCTGCGGGCGGACGGCGGGGCCAGTGTTTCTGATGTGCTGCTGCAAATGCAGGCAGATCTGCTGCGTATCCCTGTGGATCGGCCGGAGATGGTGGAGACCACCGCCTTCGGCGCGGCGGCGCTGGCGGGGCTGAGCTGCGGTTTTTGGCGGGATATGGACGAGATCGCCGCCCTGCGCCGCAGCCAGAGGATGTTCCTGCCGGAGCGCCCGCAGGCGGACTGCGACGCCTATTACCGTCTGTGGAAACGGGCTGTTTCCCGGGCCGCTGACTGGATAGAGCATTAAGTAAACAGTGTGTAAATTTCGCCACATAGCGCTTGCAACCGCTGAAAAAACGCGCTATACTGGCGTCAGCAGGAATATATACCGTGCACTGTCCCGCGTGTGTACGCGGCGGCGGAGCCGGAAGATATGGAAAGGAGTAGTAACTATGGGTATTCTCAACGACATCAGCAAGAAGGCGCAGGAGTACGCCGGCATCGCCGTGGACAAGGCCAAGGACCTGGCCGAAGTGGCCGCGGACAAGGCCCAGACCCTCAGTGACACCGCCAAGACCAATATGGCTATTATGAACGAGCAGCGCGAGCTGGAGAAGAACTACCGTGCCATCGGCGAGTGGTTCGTGGCGGAGCACCAGAGCGACGTCCCCGACGCCGTCAAGGACGTGGTGGCTGCCGTCAACGCCAGCAAGGAGCGTATCGCCCAGCTGGAGGCCAGCAAGCCCCGGAAGGACGAGCCGGCGGTGGACGAGTCTGAGGTGACCTTCAAGGTCTGCCCCGTCTGCGGCGCCGCCAGCGACAGCAAGTTCTGCCCCCACTGCGGCGCGCCCATGGGCGAGTAAAATACAGAAAAAAGAGGACCGCCGCCGGCGGTCCTCTTTTGCAAGCGCTTCATAAAAAGGAAGGCCCTCGCGGGCCTTCCTTTTACTTTTCGTTGGGCATCTTCCAGCCGTTGTGGTCGGTGTGCAGCAGATGGTGGGACTTTTCGCCCAGCGGAGCTTTCAGGAATTCCCGGTACAGCGCCTGCACGTCCTTGTTCCGGTGGGAGAACCGCACCTTGGCACTCTTGTCGATGCTCCACAGGATATCGCCGCGATATGCCGCCAGCTCCTGCCCATCGTGTATGGGCTGCCCGCCGCCGCCGGCGCACCCGCCGGGACAGGCCATCACCTCAACGAAGTCGTAATCCACATCGCCCTCGTCGATGGCGTGCATCAGCTTACGGGTGTTGCCCAGTCCGCTGACCACTGCCACGCGGACGTTGCCCGCGCCGGGGATGGTGAATACGGCCTCCTTCCAGCTGTCCATACCGCGTACGGCGGAGAAGGCGTCCGGCTTCGGTTCCTTGCCGGTAATGAGATAGTACGCGCTCCGCAGAGCCGCGTCCATCACGCCGCCGGTGGCGCCGAAGACCACCGCCGCGCCGGTGCCGGTGCCCAGCGGACTGTCAAAGGGTGTTTCTGGAAGCACCGCGGGATTGATCTGTTCGCCCCGCAGCATCCGCACGATCTCGCGGGTGGTCAGCACAACGTCCACGTCCGGGTCGCCCTGCTCGTCCTTCATGGTGGGCAGCGCACACTCCGCCTTCTTGGCGGTGCAGGGCATGATGGACACCACAAACAGCTTCTTGGGGTCCACGCCGATCTTCTGGGCAAAGTAGCTCTTGGCGACGGCACCGAACATCTGCTGGGGGCTCTTGGCGGTGGACAGGTTTTCCGTATATGACGGGAATTGTCCCTTCAGGAACCGCACCCAGCCGGGACAGCAGCTGGTGAACATGGGCCAGTGATATTTGTTCCGGTGGGTAAAGCGCTCGATGAACTCACTGCCCTCCTCCATGATGGTCAGGTCGGCGGCGAAGTCTGTGTCGAATACATAGTCGAAGCCCATGGTCTTCAGCGCCGTCACCATGCGCTCCGCCGTGGCAAACTTGGGGTCCAGATGATAAAACTCTGCCCAGGCCGCCCGCACCGCCGGTGCGACCTGCACCACGGTGATCCGGTCCTTGTTCGCCAGCGCGTCGAACACCTTGCCGGTGTCGTCGTGCTCCTGCAGACCGCCCACGGGACAGTGGGTGATGCACTGGCCACAGAAGGTGCAGTCGCTCTCGCCCAGGGTCCTGGTGTGGGCCACACCCACGGTGGTGCGAGTACCGGTGCCCATCAGGTCCCAGATGCCCATGCCCTGGACCTTTTCGCATACCTGGATGCACCGCATACACTTCACGCAGCGGTTTTCGATACGCACCACCGGATTGGAGTAGTCCGTGGGGATGTTCTTCAGGTCGTCGATATAGTGGTCGCCCAGCAGGTTATAGTCGTTGGTCAGCTGCTGGAGCTTGCAGTTGCCGCTGCGGGTGCACTTGGTGCACTTCGTCTCATGCTGGCTCAGCAGCAGCCGCAGATTGACTCGCCGGGCCTCGCGGACACGGGGTGAGCTGGTGTACACCACCATGCCCTCGCTGACAGCGCTGTCGCAGGAGGGCACCAGCCGTGCATAGCCCTCCACCTCCACCATGCAGATGCGGCACGCGCCGATCTCGTTGATGTCCTTCAGATAGCACAGGGTGGGGATGCTGATCCGCAGGGTCTGGGCCGCCTCCAGAATGGTGGTGCCTTCCGGCACCGATACGGTCCGCCCGTCGATGGTCAGAGTTACCATTTTTCGTTCCTCCCTCCCCGGAAAATGCCGTAGCCGCAGTGGTCGCACCGCAGGCAGCGGGACGCCTCGGTTCGCGCGCCCTCCTCGGTGAGCCCGCACTCGATATCCTCAAAGTCGCACCGGCGCTCGCAGGCCTCGCGCTCCGTGGTGTTGATGCGTCCGTGGGGTGCGCGGTTGTTCAGCCGCGGTGCCGGGATGTCCAGCTCCACCTTGATCTCATGCCGGAAGCCCAGGTGCTCGTCGATGTTGGCCGCCGCCACCTTGCCGGCGGCAATGGCGCGGATGGCGCTGGCGGGCCCGGTGACGCAGTCGCCGCCGGCAAATACGTTGTCCATGTCGCCCACCTGACCGGACAGCCCCGCCACAAACGTGCCGCGCTTGATGGGTACGCCCGCCTGCTCGAAGCCCTGGATCTCGATGCCCTGGCCGATGGCCACCACGATGATGTCCGCCGGGATGCGTACCTCCGGCAGGTCGGCCTTGTTGGGCCGGGGCCGCCCGGACTTGTCCGCCTCGCCGATGATCTGGGGCTGCACCCACAGCGCGGCGGCATTGCCGTTCTCGTCGGCCTCGATGTGGGAGGGGGCCATCAGGGCGGCGATCTCTGCACCCTCGGCCATGGCGCCCGTCACCTCGTCCGGCAGGGCGGTCATGTCCTCGATGCGGCGGCGGTACACGCACGTCACCTTCTCCGCCCCCAGGCGGATGGAACTGCGGGTCACGTCCATGGCCACATTGCCGCCGCCGATGACCACCACCCGCTTGCCGGTGAAGTCCGGCATCACGTCATTACCGATGGAGCGCAGCATCTCCACCGCGGACATCACGTTCTTGCTGTCCTCGCCGGGGATGCCCACTTTCTTGTCCTGATGGGCGCCGATGGCGATGTACAGGCAGTCATACTCCTTCAGCAGGTCCTCTATCCACAGCTGGGTGCCCACGGTCACGCCGGTGTGCGCCTCAATGCCCAAAGAGAGGATGGAGGCGATCTCCGCATCCAGCAGGTGCCGGGGGAAGCGGTAGTTGGGGATGCCGTAGCGCAGCATACCGCCCAGCTTCTCCCGTTCCTCGAATACCGTCACCTTGTGACCCATCAGGGCCAGGTAATAGGCGCAGCTCAGGCCGCTGGGCCCGCCGCCGATAATGGCCACTTTCTTGCCGGTGGGCGGCGCGCAGGGCGGCTGGGGCACGTCTCCGGCAGTGTCCACGGCGTAGCGCTTCAGCCCGCGGATGTTGATGGCGTCGTCGATCATGTTCCGGCGGCACCGCGCCTCGCAGGGGTGCTCGCAGATATAGGCGCAGGCCACAGGGAAGGGATTGTCCTTACGGATCAGCCGCACCGCATCGGCGCAGCGTCCCTCGCCTATCAGGGCCATATAGCCGGGTACGTCCACACCGGCGGGACACAGGGCCACGCAGGGCACCGGCAGCTGCAAGCCCGCCAGACAGCGGTGGTGCAGGATGTGTTCCTCGTAGTCATCCCGGAAGCCCTCCAGCCCGTCCAGCACCAGTCGGGCGGCATCGCGCCCGATGGCGCAGTCGGCGGTGTTCACCACGGTCCGCGCCGTTTTCTCGATAATGGCCAGGGTGCCCATGTCGGCGGTGCCGTCCAGCACGGTGGCGATGAGCTTGCTCAGCTGCCCCAGACCGATACGGCAGGGCACGCACTTGCCGCAGGACTGGGCGTGGCACAGCTGCAAAAACGACAGGGACATATCCACCGGACAGAGGCCCGGAGGACTGGCGGCGATGCGGCGCTCCACGTCCCGGTAGAGATTATCCACCACGGTCTGGGCGCGGCTTGGGTTCTTGATGTCGAGTCTGCTCAAGGGGGTCACTCCTTCCGTCTGCACTGCGCGGAAGCGTGTCCGCGCGGCGCTTGGAAATTATAAGTTAAACAAAAGAATGACACAAAATCCACCAAAAGTCAACATAAGAAAAAAGATTGTTTTCATAAGAGGAAATTATTGTAAATTGCCTGGTTTTTAACGTTATTTGTGCAGCAAACAGTCCAATTTGATTGGCTGGTTTTTCCTAAAACAAAAAAATCCCCGGCACACTGTGCCGGGGATGAGAGGGCGGCTGTCACAGACGGCTGTGCCGCAAGTACCGGTAGTCGCTCTTGATGATGTTGCGGAAGAAGGGGATGCACAGCACCGTATCCGCCGCGATCCACGCCATGGGGTCGGCGGCGCAGAGGGCGTAGAAGGCCATGGCCGGTGCATCGGCGCTGACGGCGCCGCCGGCAAACAGCCCCGGCAGCACCAGACACACGGTGATACGCGCCACCAGCTCTGCCGCGCCTGCGCCCAGCACGAAGCCGCTGCGCCCGATGCCCTGCACGCAGTTGCGCACCACAAAGACGAAGCCCAGAAACAGGTACATGGAGAAGTCCACATACAGCAGCGAGTTGCCGTAGCGCACCGCGTCCGGCGTCACCTTGTCGGCGCTGAGGAACACATGGTAGCAGAAGTCGCCCCTTGTCAGCAGCAGACCCGTGCCCGCCGCCAGAATCGCCAGAATGGACACCATGCCCAGCGCCTGCAGCGTGCCCCGGCGAATGCGGTCGTACTGACCTGCGCCCAGATTCTGCGCCGTGAAGCTGGTCATGGCGCCGCCCAGCGCGTTCATGGGCGTGGCCACCAGATTGAACAGCCGGTTGGCTGCGCCAAAGCCATTCTGCGCCGCGTTGGACACCATCACACCGTCCCGCATATCGAATTGCACCACGCCGCCCTGCATGACGATGATACCGATGGCCAGCACGGAGAACTGCAGGCCCAGGGGGATGCCGCGGACCAGGTGGCGCTTCACGTCCATGAGGGTGATGCGCCAGTCCTCCCGGTGCAGGCGCAGCACCGGATAGCGCACAAAGGCGTAGATAAAGCAGCCGATGGTGCTGACCAGCTGCGCCAGCACCGTGGCAAGGGCTGCGCCCGCCACGCCCCAGCGGAACACCAGAATGAAAGCCAGATCCAGCCCCACGTTCAGCACCGTGGAGAACAGCAGGAACAGCAGCGGCGTCAGGGAGTCGCCCATGCTGCGCAGAAACGCGCAGATGAAGTTATAAAACAGCTGGGCCCCGATGCCCGCGAAGATGATGAAGCAATAGGTATACGCGGCGCGATACACCTCGGCATTGTCCGGCGTCACGTTGATCCACGCCAGCATGGGATTCAGCAGCGCCAGGGCCAGGGCCGTCAGCAGCACCGTCAGCACCGCCGACAGGATGATCTGGGTGGCCAGGGACCGCCGCACGCCTGCCTGGTTCCGGGCGCCCACCTGGCATGACGTCACCACGCAGAAGCCTGCGCTGACACCGAAGGCGAATTGCAGAAAGATGAACACCAGCGACGTGGTGTGGTTGCCGAACCGGCTGCGATTCGGCACGTGGTCCAGCGTAAAGTCCCGGCAGCCCAGAATGCAGTGCCCGGTCTCCAGCATTTTCTCGCAGCACGCCCGGGTATCCTCGGGGTGGTGCTGGTTGTCGCCGTCCACCGTCACGACGCCGGCGCCTTCGGGACAGTTGTCCAGAAACCACCGGAAAGCGGTCTTCAAAGCCGCGCCCTTCCCCCGGTTCACCTCATGATGGAGCAGATGAATTTCGGGATGAGCCGCGGCGGCGTCCGTGAAATAATGTAAATTTTCCTGCTTGCTTCCGTCGTTGACCAGAATGATGTTGGAAAAGCCGTATTCCAGCAGGCCGTCGATGACGGCGTTCAGCTTCTCGTCCGGGTCCAAAGAAGGCAGGACGACAGAAATTTTCGATAGATCTTGCATCTCTTTTGCCTTTCTAGGGTGTATCTGAAAACTGGCGAAATGACCAGCAGCGAGGGATTTTTGTCCTGAGCAAGCCATTTTTCCGCAGGAATGCTTGCTGCATTTCAAGGGAAAATGGCGCGGCACAGGGCAAAAAGAGCCGCTGTCCGGGCGTTTTGACAGTGTTCAGATACACCCTATGTAAATGTCTTAATACACGTCCCTCTGGAGCAGTTCATCCAGGGCGTTGACGGCGGCTTCGGCGTCAGGACCGGAGGCGCTCAGGGTCACGGTAGTACCGGTCACGACACCCAGAGACATGATACCCAGCAAGCTTTTGGCGTTCACCCTGCGGCTGCCGGATTCCAGCCAGATGCTGCTTTCAAATTCGTTGGCCTTCTGTACGAAGTAGGTCGCCTGCCGGTTATGCAGGCCGGATTCACAACGAACCACCACTTCTTTATTGAACATTTCCATACACTCCTTTTCACCATATCCACGCGGATACGACGGGTCTAGGGTGCATCTGAAAGCTGGCGAAATGACCAACAGCGAGGGATTTT
>ENA-ORRO01001639-ORRO01001639.1-human-gut-metagenome-genome-assembly--contig:-NODE-1639-length-15283-cov-2.701405_pt1 | contig 15283 bp, 20 predicted proteins | sample MGYA00242176_ERZ509136 | MGnify/ENA primary metagenome ERZ509136 (study PRJEB26280, sample SAMEA2338644) | human gut metagenome | biome: human gut; feature: human-associated habitat; material: faeces...
AGGGCAAGCGTTATGCTATGCCAAATGCAGAGATTATGATACATCAACCGTCTGGTGGAGCCAAAGGGCAGGAGACGGAGATCCGTATTGTGGCAGAGCAGATCTTAAAGACCAGAGAGCGTTTGAATCAGATCCTGGCAGACAATACAGGAAAGCCTCTGGATGTGATCGTTGCAGATACAGAGCGCGACAATTATATGACCGCAGAGGAAGCAAAGGCTTACGGTCTGGTGGATCATGTAATTACGAAGCGGGCATAGCTGCGTGACAACGAAGTAATTCAAATATATCGGTGAGTGTTGTTGGTTTCACTCACATTATAATATGATTGGAGATTAGAATGGCAGGAAAGAAAGACGAAGGCAGACTGAAATGTTCCTTCTGTGGTAAGACACAGGATCAGGTACGAAAGCTGATCGCAGGACCAGGGGTTTATATCTGTGAGCAGTGTGTGGATCTGTGCAATGAGATTATCGAAGATGAACTGGACAGTGGCAATTTATCCTACGACAATGAAACAGAAATCAATCTTCTGAAACCGAAGGAAATGAAAGAATTTCTGGATGAGTATGTGATTGGTCAGGAGGATGCCAAGAAGGTATTGTCTGTCGCTGTTTATAATCATTATAAGAGAGTGCTGTCTGAAAAAAGCATGGATGTGGAGCTTCAGAAGAGTAATATTATTATGCTGGGACCGACGGGTTCCGGAAAGACATTTCTGGCACAGACGCTGGCAAAGATTCTCAATGTACCATTTGCCATTGCAGATGCGACGGCGTTGACAGAGGCTGGTTATGTAGGTGAAGATGTAGAGAATATCCTTCTCAAGATCATCCAGGCAGCAGATTATGATATGGAACGTGCGCAGCACGGTATTATATATATTGATGAGATTGATAAAATTACACGCAAGGGAGAAAACGTATCCATTACCCGTGATGTATCCGGAGAGGGTGTACAGCAGGCTTTGTTAAAGATTCTTGAGGGAACCGTAGCCAGTGTACCACCACAGGGAGGCAGAAAGCATCCACATCAGGAGTTTTACCAGTTAGACACGACGAATATTTTATTTATCTGCGGAGGAGCTTTTGATGGTCTTGACAAGATCATTGGTTCCCGGATCGGACAGAAATCCATCGGATTTAATTCTGAGATTTCCGACAAGGAAGATGAGAATGTAGGTGAGCTGTTCAAGCAGGTTCTGCCGGAGGATTTCGTGAAATTCGGACTGATTCCGGAGCTGATCGGTCGTCTGCCGGTCAATGTAGGACTGGATCTTTTGGATGAGAAAGCATTGGAGCGTATCCTGGTGGAACCAAAGAATGCGATTACCAAGCAGTATAAGAAGCTGTTTGAGCTGGATGATGTTAAGCTGACATTCCAGGATGGAGCGATTCAGGCAATCGCAAAACGTGCTATTGAGCGGGGAACCGGAGCCAGAGGTATTCGTGCGATCATTGAGTCAGTTATGATGAATGCGATGTATGAGGTACCGTCCGATGAGGATGCGGTAGAATGTATTATCACCGAGGCAGCAGCAAAGGGAGAGGCGGAGCCGATCCTTGTTACCAAAAATGATGAACGAAGAGAAATTTCCTCCGACAGCAATGCGAAGGATGAGATCGCGTAAATGAAAAAGGGCAAAACCGGTGTTTTGTCCTCCAAACAAAGAGAGGGCTGCTTTTGAGCACCCTCTTTTTAAAAATAAAAAGGTCATGGGGACGTGACCGAGCAGAAAGGAAACAAAAATTGCTATGATCAAGAAACCTTTAATGGCACTGCGGGATGTGGTGGCTTTGCCAGGGGTTACAGCATATATCGAGGTGGCCAAGGCAGAGACTGTCAGTGCGATGGAAGCGGCGATGGAAAATGACCAGATGGTGTTTACTGCAGCCAAACGGGATGCAGAGAGCAGCGATGTAAATATGGATAATTTATTTGAAGTAGGAACCATTGCAAAGGTAAAACAGATTGCCCGGATGCCGGATAAATATGTCCGGGTCGTTCTGGAAGGCGAAAAAAGAGCTCATCTGCTGTCTCTGGAAAGCACTGATGAAGGATATATTCTTGCAAATATACAGGAGTCCGAGGAAGAGGAAGATGTCTGGAACAATGCGGATATATTGTCCAATCATGGGGAACCGACAGAGCAGTTGAAGCGCGTGGCTATGATCCGGCAGTTGAAGCAGCTGTTCCGGGAATATTGTGACCGTCAGGGGAAAATGGGTCAGCAGCTTCAGGATATGGTCAGTGAAAGTATCGATCTGGACCGGATCATTTATATGATCACAGCGAATCTTCCGATTCATTATCATCTGAAGCAGGGAATCATTGAGCCGGATCGCATTGAGGATCGCTTCACAGAACTGATGATTGTGATGGAACGGGAACTTGGAATCCTGCGTCTGCAGGGAGACATTTCCGAAATGGTAAAGCAGCAGGTAGAGGATAATCAGAAGGAGTATTATCTTCGGGAGCAGATCAAGGCGATCCATAAGGAACTGGGAGAGGACGACGCAGAATCCGAGGCAGATAAATTTGAACGGAAGCTTGCCAAATTGAAAGCAACGGACAAAGTTAAGAAAAAGATCAAAGAAGAGATCAGCCGTTATAAACGGATCAGTTCCAATAATTCGGAGAGTGCTGTGATCCGTGGATATTTAGAGACTCTTCTTGCCATGCCATGGAAAAAGATGAGCAGGGATAATACAGATGTGGCTCATGCGAAGGAGATTCTGGATGCAGATCATTATGGTCTGGAAAAGGTCAAGGAACGAATTCTGGAATATCTGGCGGTAAAAAAGCTCAACAAAAATGGAACCGGCACGATCATCTGTCTGGTGGGACCTCCGGGAACAGGAAAAACTTCCATTGCAAAATCGGTGGCAAAGGCATTGGGCAGAAAGTATGTGAGAATCTGCCTGGGAGGTGTCCGGGATGAGGCAGAGCTTCGGGGACACCGCAGAACATATGTGGGGGCTATGCCCGGACGGGTGATCAATGCAGTAAAAAATGCAAAGGTTAAAAATCCTCTAATTCTGTTTGATGAGATTGACAAAATGGTCAGTGATGGAAGAGGAGACCCGGCAGCGGCCATGTTAGAGATTCTTGATCCTGAACAGAACAAGCATTTTTCGGATCATTATCTGGAGCTGTCCTTTGATCTTTCCAAAGCATTTTTTATCTGTACCGCAAATGGGACAGACACCATTTCAAGACCTCTTTTGGATCGTATGGAAGTGATTGAACTTCCGGGTTATACGGAGAATGAAAAGTTCCATATTGCAAAGGAGCATCTGTGGACAAAACAGCTTGCGCAGAATGGAATCACAAAACAGCAGCTTACCATTACAGACAAGGCACTTCGGACAGTAATCCTTCGTTATACGAGGGAAGCGGGAGTCCGTGGTCTGGAGCGGCGGATTGCTTCTTTGTGCCGGAAAGCAGCGAAGGTGATCGCACAGGAGGATACCAAGACGAAGATCCGGATATCGGACCGAAATGTAAAAGAATATCTGGGAAAACCGGTATATAAGCCGAATGCAGCCAATGAAAAGCCGGAGATCGGTATTGTGCGGGGACTTGCCTGGACCAGTGTCGGAGGAGAAACTCTGGAGATTGAGGTGATGTCTCTGAAAGGTTCCGGTAAGCTGGAGCTGACAGGGAAGCTTGGAGATGTGATGCAGGAATCTGCAAAGATTGCATTGACATATGTACGATATCTGGTACAGGATCAGGTATCCGAAGATTATTTTGAAAAGCATGATATCCATATCCATGTGCCGGAGGGGGCGACGCCGAAGGATGGCCCATCTGCCGGTGTTACTATGACCACGGCAATCTATTCTGCAGTGACCGAAAAAGCGGTCAGAGCGGATGTAGCTATGACTGGTGAGGTGACCCTGCGGGGACGTGTTCTTCCCATCGGAGGATTGAAGGAGAAGCTTCTGGCGGCGAAGGAAGCCGGAATTCGGGAGGTTCTGATACCAAAGGAGAACAGCCGTGATGTGGATGAGATGGAAGCAGAGATTCTGGATGGAATTGTACTTAAATATGTGCAGAAGGTGGAAGATGTCCTGAGAGAAGCTCTGGTATAAAACCAAATGGAGAATCGTGTGCCTGCAGCCCGGAGTCTATGGGCTGGGAAAGGAATATAGGGTTACAATGAAAATAAAATCAGTAAATCTGGAAACGGTATGTGGAATTACCAGTAAAATGCCGGAGAACGATAAATTAGAGGTGGCCTTTGCAGGGCGTTCCAATGTGGGAAAGTCTACGCTGATCAATGGGCTTATGAACCGGAAGTCTCTGGCGAGAACATCATCCCAGCCGGGAAAAACCCAGACCGTCAATTTTTATAATATTAATGATCTGTTGTACTTTGTGGATCTTCCGGGATACGGTTATGCGAAGGTATCCCAGCAGACTGTGGAAAAGTGGGGCAAAATGATCAACCGTTATCTGGACGGTTCCAAGGTACTGCGCCTGATCTTTTTGCTGGTGGATATTCGTCATAAGCCAAACCAGAATGATCTGCAGATGTATGAGTGGTGTACCCACTATGGATTTAATCCCATTATCATTGCTACGAAGGCGGATAAGATCAAACGATCCCAGAAGGCAAAACAGATCAAGCAGATCAAGGAAACCCTTCAGGTGGTGGAGGGAACGCCGGTGATCCCATACTCATCTATGACGAAGGAAGGCAGAGAAGAGATCTGGGAGTATATTGATATGGTTTATGAGGGATTTTCACAGGAGCAGGATTTGCAAAGTGAATGACATTTTTTGGATATTTATTGCGTATTTTGTCCTATATACTAAAAATAGTTTGAAAATCGCTTCCTGTGATAATAACAGCAAAGACAGGAACAAAGCATGGGGAAAGGCATGGTGATTATAATGAAGATAGTTGTATTAGCCGGTGGACTTAGTACAGAGAGAGATGTATCCATCAATTCTGCATCAAAGGTGTGTAAGGCACTTCGGGAAAAGGGTCATCAGGCGGTCATCTTAGATATATTTCTGGGACATGGAAAGACAGGAGACAGTCTGGAGGGGATTTTTGAGGGAGATCCGCAGCTGACGCAGATGTCTGATACGATCCAGTCTGTGGATCCGGATCTGGAGGCGGTCAAGGCAATGAGAATGGAAAACCCGGACTGCCTGTTTGGACCAAATGTCATTGAGATCTGTCGCATGGCAGATATTGTATATATGGGACTTCACGGAGCAGAGGGAGAGAATGGAAAGGTACAGGCTACCTTTGATGTGCTGGGAATCAGGTATACCGGCTCCGGTTATCTGGGAAGTGCCATGGCGATGGATAAGGGGGTTGCTAAAAAGATGTTCCAGGCAGCAGGAATCCCGACGCCGAAGGGATTTACAGTAAAGAAGGGAAAAAAGGATTCCGTAAAACGTGTGGTATCGGAGTTTGGTTTCCCATGTGTTGTAAAGCCTTGCTGTGGCGGCTCCAGTGTCGGGGTCAGCTTTGCAGAAAATGAGGCACAGTATCAGGATGCTCTGGAACTGGCATTTCGCTATGAGAATGAGGTAGTTGTGGAGGAATGTATCCATGGCAGGGAGTTTTCTGCCGGTGTTGTGGCAGGAGAAGCTCTTCCTGTTATTGAGATCATTCCAAAGACAGGGTTTTATGATTATAAGACAAAATACCAGGCAGGAATGGCAGAGGATGTCTGTCCGGCAGAGCTTAGTGAGGCTCTGACGAAGGAAATGCAGGGATATGCGCTGGATGTATATCGTGAGCTTAAACTGGAAGTATATGGAAGGATTGATTTCCTTCTCAATGAAAAGAACGAAATGTACTGTCTGGAGGCCAATACCCTTCCGGGAATGACACCGACAAGCCTTCTTCCTCAGGAAGCACTTGCCGTAGGCGTTGATTATGGTACCCTCTGTGAAAAGATTATTCAGGAAGCATTAAAAAAATATAAATAAACATTGTTTCACAAAAATATAAAAAGGGAGAGCAGTTATAAGAGACTGCAGATGGAGAGATTGATGAAGGGAATGACGTTAGAGGCGGTCGCACAGGCAGTAAAGGGAACTTATACCGGACCGGAGGAACGGAAGGAATCCGAGCTTTCTTCTATTACCATTGACAGCCGCCAGGTAGAAAAGGACGGTCTGTTTGTGGCGATCAAGGGAGCAAGGGTTGACGGTAACACATTTATACCGGGCGCATATGAGGATGGAGCTCTCTGTTGTATGTCCACGGAGTCTCCGAAGGATGAAACAAAACCATATATTCAGGTGGAATCATGCGAACAGGCATTGAAGGATATGGCAGAGTTATACCGGGCGGGGCTTACGATTCCGGTGATTGGTATTACCGGAAGTGTGGGAAAGACTACCACCAAGGAAATGATCGCAGCGGTATTATCTCAGAAATATGATACACTAAAAACATTGGGAAATTTCAATAATGAGATCGGTCTGCCTTTGACGATCTTCCGGATCCGGGAGCATCATCAGGCTGCTGTTCTGGAAATGGGCATTAGTGATTTTGGTGAGATGACACGCCTGGCAAAGGTGGCAAAGCCGGATATCTGTGTGATCACCAACATTGGTCAGTGTCATCTGGAAAATCTCGGAACCCGTGATGGTATCCTGAAAGCGAAAACGGAGATATTTACTTATCTGAAACCGGAGGGGAAGGCTGTATTAAACGGAAATGATGACAAGCTGCGCACATTGGATCAGGACGAACGTATCAGTGCGCCGGTATTTTATGGACTGCCGGATGGGGGTAAGTTGGATCAGACAAAGGAAGGTGCCAAGCTGTCTGTTTATGCACAAAACTGCGAGAGTCTTGGCCTGGCAGGTAGCCGGTTTATGCTGCATACCCCGAAGGGAGAGATATCTGTGACGGTACCGGCACCGGGACGTCATATGATCTCTAATGCACTGGCAGCAGCGGCTGTGGGCTGTGAACTGGGACTTTCTCTGGAGCAGATTAAGGCAGGAATCGAGTCCTATGAGCCGGTGGGGGGTCATGGCCACATTATACAGGCCGATGATATGACCATTATGGATGACTGCTATAATGCCAATCCGGTTTCCATGAAGGCAGGAATCGACGTGCTTAGTGAAGTGGAGGGCAGCAGGACCGTTGCGATCATGGGAGACATGTTTGAGCTTGGAGATGAGGAAGCACAGATGCATTATGAAGTGGGTCAGTATGCTGCCAGAAAGGGCATTTCGCTGATCATTTCCATTGGATCTCTGGCACAGAATTATGAGAAGGGCATTGAGGAGATCAGCCGGACCGGGGGCTATGCAGGGCGTCATCTCTACTTTGCGGACCTGGACGCATTTCTGGAAACAGGCATCCGGGAAATACGGAAGGGTGATGCGGTGCTTGTAAAGGCTTCCCATGCTATGCATTTTGAAAAGATTGTGAAAGCATTGCAGGAGCAATGATAAACAGATTTTTTGGCGGATGCCGGCACAGGCAGGAGAGGCAGAGAGTAGAATTTCCGATAACGTCGGTAGATTGCAAGAAGAAAATGGAAAGTAACTAAATGTTTGTTAGATATAAACAAAAATCCACCATTGCAGCAACTCGATTTCTTGTTAATATTGCACAATAGAACACGACAATAAGCCATAGGCATCCTATGGCTTATTTTAGTATTCAATTATTTTTCTTATTCCCGAAGCTCTACCCGGAGCATATCCCTGCTAGATTTGAAATTGAAGATCTTCCGGGGAAAGGCATTTATCCAATGTTCGATGTATGCAATCTGCTGATCTGTGTAGAGAGTTATATCTGCTCCCTTTGGTATCCAACGGCGTATCATTTTGTTGATATTTTCATTCGTGCCACGTTCCCAACTGCTATAGGGATGGCAGTAATAACTGGTAGTTCGTTTGCCACCGTTGATAGATGTTTCTATTTTTCCGGCATCCAGAAACTCAACACCATTATCCGTAGTAATTGATTTAAAACGTGTCCGGAATTGATCTGATCCGAGATCTTTTTCGATCTGATCAAGAGCAGCCTTTACAGCGTCCTGTGATTTCGATTTGATTTTCCGAATAATTTCCGTTCTGGTTTTTCGTTCAGACAGGACCAGCAAACAGTTTTTCTTATCACGTTGACCGATTACGGTATCCATTTCCCAATGTCCCGGCTCTTGCCGCTCGTTGATATAATCCGGCCTCTGCTCGATGCTCGTCCCGCTCGATGCGCGAGACTGTTTTTTCCGTATGGTCTTGTGTTTCTTCTTGCGGTCGCCCTTTTCCGGGAGGTCTTGATTTGTGAGCGTGAGAAAAACGCCGTCCTCGACGTACTTGTAAATCGTCGCACGGCAAAAGGTTATTCCGAAGTGCTTATATTTTTCCTGCTTGAGTAGAGCGCACACCGCCGCCGGTGAGTAATCCTCGTTCCCGATTTTGTCCTCGATAAACTGCGCGGCGGCGTGATTTTTCCCAATCTTGAGCGGAGCACCTTTCGCGGCGAGCCCCTCTTGATAGCGCGCCTCGGCCTTTTCCGGGCTATACCGTTCCTCGGTCGTGTAATCGGAGTTTAGATGCTCATACGTCCCGCGCTTGAGCTCGCGGTAAACGGTGCTGATATGTACGCCCAGCTCCTCGGCGATTTCTTTTTTCGAGTGTCCATGCTTGAGCATCGTCTCGAGCTTGATACGGCTCGTCCAATTAAGTTGTTTATACGTCCGCTCTCCCATAGCGCGCCCTCCCTCGAGATATGAAAAAAGGGCGGGAAAGTCCCGCCCTCTCGTTACCGCGATAGAAAGTCCTCTATCGCCTTTTTGATAATCTGTGCTTGCGGTATGCCCTCGGCTGTGCATTTCTCGCGGAAAGCCGCCGCGAGCTCTTTCGGGACTCGCGCCGAAATAACGTCGTAGACCTTTTCATTATATCGAGTCTTTACCGCCGTCGAGGTCTTAGTCTTTCTTTTTTCCTCTGCCATTCTGCCGCCTCCTTTTGGCGTTGATGAAAATAGAGATTGCGGATAGGGTAATGCTTACCCCGCACAAAACATAGATAACCGTTGTCATGGTCGTTTGACATTGAGCGCATTTCGTGTTATCCTTGGAGGGCAAGGGGGATTTCTCCCCCTGCCCTTTACTCGGTGAGCTTTTCTATCAGCAGTAGAATAGCAACCACGAGATTTAGGATTGCGGTAACAAGGTTTAAGTAGCTGTCCGGCTCTGCCTTGTTGCCGCGTTTCTTTTTTCGCTTGCTCAATGCGTTTACCTCCTTTCTGTCTATTATAATATTATACTGCTTGCAGTATGTCAAGCGTTATTTAGAAAAAAGTGCAAAAAATATCCCCGGCACGGAGCCGGGGATTTACTCTATTCCGAGGAGCCAAAGGGCGGACACGCCGAGGACGCGGGCAAAGACGGGTATCTCATAATCGGGGATAAACCGCGTTCCGATTTCGATACGGCTTATCGAGTCCCGCTCCATTGTTACGCCCTCGACCTGCACCCGCGCCGCGAGGTCGCTTTGTGAGAGCCGGAGCTTTAGCCGTGCCTCGCGGATGCGCTCTCCGCTTATATTCTTCTTTCCCTCAAAATCATATATCCGCAAGCTCTCGCCTCCTGTGTGTTAATGTTCTGCATTTTTCTTGACTTTAGCACATACGCAACGCATAATTGTGTTAAAGGTCAGCAGACCGAAAAAATAGGAGGGAGTTACTCATACCATGAAAAAGCATATTGTTACTTGCGTGAAGTGCGGGAGGCAGTTCGACGCGAACGAGGGAGGCGCTTATTATCCCGAGTCCCGCCGCTATGTCTGCAAGCGTTGTGTAGATAAACAGAAGTCCGAGCAATCGGATAGAGAAAAAGCTCGCAAGGCGGAGGAGCGCAAGGCAGAGGCAGACGAGCGCGAGCGCGTTTCGGGTATGCGGCAGTCAAAGGCCGCTATGCTCGTAAAGATTGTCGTCGGTGTCCTGTTCCTGTTCGCCGCCGTCTCGCTCGCCGTACAAGGGAATATCTCCTCTTTCGTGTGCGGGCTCGTTATCGGCGGCGCGCTGGTCGCATGGGGACTCGTCCCGTATCTGAAAGCAAAAAGTGGGAGGCGTTGAGCTATGTTTGTCAGTTTCTCGAAGCGCCTAAAGTCAATGAGCGGCTTTCGGCTCGGAGTCGGCCTCCGGCTGACTCGGCGTAATTGTTGGTATTTCCTTTTCGTTTTGGTGCTCGTCGGCTGTTTCTATTTCTGTTGGTATTCCGTGTTGGCTTGCGGATGGATGCTTTACGGCCTGTTCTACGGCCTTTATCTCATGCTCAAGTATGCGGCAATCGGAGCAAAAAAGCTATATACGTGCATTAAAGGAGAAATAACGCACGTAAAGTACTAAAAGCGTAACAAAAAAGCTGGCGAGGCCATAGAGCCCCGCCCGCTTTTTCTGCACGATTATACGTCGGAAAGATTGCCGAGAGCGCCCGCCGCCTCGAGTGCGCGGTAGATGATGCAAGCGACGGCCTCGCGGGTAATCGGCTGTTGCCATCCGAAATTTCCGGCTCCGTCGCCGTTGAAAATACCCTTGCGCTTGCAGTATTCCGCCGCCTCTCTCGCCCATGCGGAGGGCGTGTCTCCGGTATCGGCGCAAGAGGTCAGTTGCTTTCTTGCCTCGTTAATATCCATGTCGAAAACCTCCTCGTTTTCAGAGAGGCGAGCCTTAAATCTCGCCCATTGTTCATTTCCGCTCGTGTCATAATAGGCGTTCATGTCGTCGCCCATCCACGGGCGCGGACACCATTTCCCCGTAACGTCGTAATGCCGGACGACGTTCTCGGCGGGGATATTGTATTTCTCCATGAGAGCCCGCGTAAACTCTACGAGATTATCGACGGTCTTTTCGGTGAAATACCAATCCCGAGCCGCCGCGCTCCCGGCGGTCGTCTTATCGAGCTTATACGGGCGTACTTCAATCCCGATGCTGTTCGCGTTCCTGCATCTCGGATGAACGTATCCGCCGGACGTGCCACAATGCCACGCGATATTGTTGTCCTCGACGCACTGATAAACGATATTCCCCTCGTCTAAACAGTAATGCGCCGAGGCTTGCCTATCGGCTCCGGCGAAGTAGTTCGCCACCGCCGCCGCCGTGCCGAGCGAGCCGAAATAGTGGATAACGATATACTCGATTTTCCGTCCCGCTCCGGCGCGCGTGAAGTTCCGGGAAATAATCCGCTTCTCCACCGTCAGCATAAATTATTCCCCCTTGAGAGTCTTGTCTACCGCGTCGCTGATTTTCTGCGTCTGCGTTCCGAAATAGAACGCGATAACGACCGTGTAGACCGTCATAAACTCTTGGCTCGTCTGCCCGGTAATGGCGAGGTACGCGAATACCCCGGAGAGCAAGAGCGTGACGAGGCTCTTTACGCTCAAGAGAGCGCCGAGCCGCTTTACGATGATTTCTTTCATTTTGCTACCTCCTTTAGCAATCTCGTTTTGTTGCCGTGTCGTATGTAATTCCGCCGGTCGTGTTCTCGGCCTTGCTCTTATTGAGCGAGAACGAGAGCACGGTAGCGGTCGCGGCCTGTAAAAAGGCGATAAGGGCGGTCAAATACGGGAGCGAGCCGGTGTAGTTGTTGGCTACGGAAATCCGGCAGAGGTCGAGCGTCGTCATGGTCGATTTGTAGTCGATATAGAGGACGGCATAAACGAGGAGCTTTGAAAAGGAGAGATACCCCTTTGCAAAGCTCCATACCTCGAGCGCCCATTTTTTGAACTTCCGCCGCCGCGCCGCGCCTTTGCGGGCGGACATTATCCGTCCTCCCGCACCTCGCGCCCCTCGAGCCTGTCGATACGATGATGTGCCGACTTTGCCGAGTTCTCCACCGCTGACATACGCTCCGCCATGCCGATATAGCGCGCGTCCTGTGCGTCCTGCTTGCGCTCGATACGGTCGATGCCGCCTTTAATGTACCCGATTTCGGTTAGCATCGTGCCGGAGGACTTGCCCTCCTCCTCGCTGTCCTTTTTCGAGTTCCTATGAAAAGCGGCATAGCTTAACACGCCGCCGAGGATAGTCCCGACGACTCCTATAATCGCTCCTACATAGTCCATTCTTAACCTCCGTTATAATTCGTAATAATCGAGTTTAACGGTCTGCTTTCCCGGCAATATGGGACACCCCCGAACGTGGTAAATCTCCCCGTCAACGATAACGCCCTCGCCCTCCGCCTCCGTGCATACGACATAGAGGCCGGGAGCGTCAAGCCTCACCCACAAGAGAGACTCCCGCCGCGCTATGATTTCGCCGTCGAGCTCGACCGTGTAGACCGCCGCGCTCATTCGGCGACCTTTTTCCAGCCGTCGGGATACGCCTCGGGAGTCCATACGTTGTTATCGAGCAAGGACTCGTAAAGCACGTCGCCCCAATAACCGCGCTCACCCTTGGAGAACGCGAGCCCCGCCGTAATGGTCGCCGGGATAATCCTCGCGCCGTTTTTATAGAGCACGTCCTCCCACAAGCTCGGCGCGGCCTCCGGCGTGTTTTCCGCCGTGTCCCACAAGTCCACCGCCGCCCGCTTGAGCGCACCTTTCCAGTTGATACGAGTCCCGGACTTGACGAGCGCCCCGCCGCCGGTGAGCGCCGGATAAAGCTCGACGGCTGTCGAGCCGTCCTTATCGTCGAGCCCGGCTCCCGCCGCCTTTTCAATCATAGCGCGGAGCTCCCGCGCCCTCTGTACGGTAATCATTCCGCCGCACCCCCTAACAGAATATCGAGAACTTTATCATTCTCGGCAAGCATGAGCGTACCGCTCACGACTTCCACGGAGCCGACCGGCTCGATACCGAGGAGCCCGCCGTCGGCGAGGGCGTAAACGAAGTCTTCGAGATAGGTCATCGTCTCGTTCGTCTCCTCGTCTGTGCGGTCGATTGCAGTCTTGACGCAAAAGCCCTCGGCCTCCGCCGCGTCACACGGGACATAGCACCCGTTTTCATGCAGGCGGACAAAAATAACGTCATCCGAATAACCGATGACGCTGCCGTTCTGTTTGATCTGATACATAGGTTATCCCTCCATTTTCGGCGGCTGTCCGAGCCGCGCAGAATAAAACGCCGTCAGCCTCGGCGTGGGCATTGTGCGCAAGAGGTTTTTCCAGTAATAATTATCAGCGTCCGGGAAGCGTTCGGCGGTAAAATCCGCCGCGTCGCCCTTGCCGCTGATATAGAATCGGTACAGCTTGTCAAGCAGCTTTTGCCGGTATGCGCCCTCCGGCGTGTCTGGTCTGAAATGTTCCCAGCCGTCCTCGCTGGTCACGGCGCAGATACCGCGCCCGTCCGGGGCGTGAAGGAATCCGCCGTTTTCCGTTACCTTTGTGCCGTGGCGAATGTTGAAATAGCCGCCGATTCCGCTGCCCTTATACCGTTTGTAAGTGATGTAGTCCATACGTACCTCCCGGAAACAGTTGATTGTACTGCCGCAATACCTTTTGTACGGCAAAGTAGGAGTGAAATCTTCTCATGTGACCGAGCCATGATGTGACGGAAGCTGCTACGTCTGCCGCTGCCATCCTGCCCCGGTCTACCCATCTTCGGAAAATCTTCAATTTCTGCATCATGTGCCGAACGCCCTGATACGTCGCTTTGCGGACGATCTTGCCGGTTCTTCCGTATCGAAAACGGACTTTTACAAAAGAGAATCCGCGCGTCAATTTGATGATCTGCGTTTTCTTTTCGTTCAGGCGGATACCGTGCGCGGCGCAGAGCCGCCGCAAATGATGCAGGCAGTTTTCGAGCCGCTTCTTTGAACGGTCGATAATGCAACCGTCATCCATGTATCGGACGTACTGTTTCATGCGCAGAACGTCTTTTATGAAATGGTCGATCTTGTTCGGCAAGGCAAGCGCGGCAATCTGTGAAACCTGACTGCCAAGCCCTAGCCCCACGTCCCCGAAGTTGGAAATAAAATATTCCGACAAGCGGACGAGGTTTCCGTCGATTCCGCTGCGCCGGAATTGTTCAAATATCGGTTCGTGATGCGCTGTGTCAAAATACTTTGAGAAATCGAAAATCAGGGCATAGCCATCGTTTCCGTACCGGCGGTAATGATCTGCAAGAAACCGCGTCACGCGGGATACGGCGAAGTCATAGCCTTTTCCGGGCAGGCTTGCGCCATTGTCGTAGATAAACGACTTTGATAATGCAGGGACGAGGCAGTAATCGCATAAGCAGCGCTGTACGACACGTTCGGAAATGTGAACGCTTCGGATGTGGCGCGGTTTGCCCCGTTCTACAAGATCAAATTCGTAAAATCCACGCGACCGATATTTTCCGGTCAGTAATTCTTCCTGCGTCTTTGCGATGTGGGCGAGGGCAGACGATTTATAACGCTGTGTGCTTGCTTTCCACCCAACGCCCTTGATAGACGCGCGGTATGATGCGTAAAGATGGTCAAAAGAAAACACCGCGCCGAAATCCCCGAATTCTTTCAACGCTTTTGCTTTCTTTTCTATGCGCGCGGCTTTGCGCCGCTGATACCGCGCTTCGTGCCTTTCTGTGCTGTTCATGGGAAAATGATACCTCGTACATTTCTTTCTTGTCGCGCTGTCTAAAATGCGTAACGGCGTAGCCATGAAAACGCGGGGAACGCGCGCCCCGCGTCCATGCAAGTAGCGTCCGGCTTTCCGTATCGTGGTATATGTTTGTCCGGCGGCGGATGCCGTCAGAGGGGTTATATTCCCCTTTTGTATAGGGACTGCTTTTGCCTGTCGGCTAATCGGTCTGCCCTATGTCCATACAAAATCCGGGGGGCAAAGCCATTCGAGTAGTTCGCGTTGTTGTTGTTGACCGTGCCGTCAGTATTCACATTCACGAAATTCGTGGAATTGCTGGCATTCGGGGAACGGAGCCACCAATTAACGGCTGTACGGAATATAACCCAAATCATGCAGGGCGGCGTGCTATCGCGCTTTGTCGCTCCGCTTGATCTTTGATATTTGTGCGAGTTCGTCGGTTATCAGCTTGACCCATTCTTTCAGGACGTTCGACGGCAATTTTTCATGGTTGACATTCATATACACAAGGTCAAGCACGTCCAGCATGGAATTGTAATAGCCTTGCGCCCGTTCGTACAATTCCTTGCGGTTCTGCTTGTCTGCGTCGTTGTGAATGTAAATCAGATTTGCCGTCTTGATAAGCCGGTACGCCTCGCGCGCCGCATTGTAAAGCGGCAGCGAGAAATAGAACGTGTAGCTTTTCGGTAAGATTCTGACGCGGTTGTACGTGAAAACGTAGATTTCGCGGGCGAGGTTGATATACTCCGCCGGGCTTT
>ENA-ORRO01001640-ORRO01001640.1-human-gut-metagenome-genome-assembly--contig:-NODE-1640-length-15279-cov-3.812796_pt1 | contig 15279 bp, 9 predicted proteins | sample MGYA00242176_ERZ509136 | MGnify/ENA primary metagenome ERZ509136 (study PRJEB26280, sample SAMEA2338644) | human gut metagenome | biome: human gut; feature: human-associated habitat; material: faeces...
CGGCCACAACGGCGGCTCCGGTGCTGCGGCGCGCGATTCGATCTGGCACGCCGGTCTGCCGCTGGAGCTTGGCCTTGCCGAGGCCCAGCAGACGCTGCTGCAAAACGGCCTGCGCTCACGCGTGGTGCTCGAAGCCGACGGCAAGCTCATGGACGGCACCGATGTCGCCGTCGCTTGCCTGCTGGGTGCCGAGGAGTTTGGCTTTGCGACCATGCCGCTCATCTCCATGGGCTGCCTTATGCAGCGCGACTGCCAGCAGGATACCTGCCCGGCCGGCATCGCCACGCAAAACTGTCGCCTGCGTCGCGGCTTCCGCGGCAAGCCCGAGCACGTCGAGCACTTTATGCTCTTTGTTGCCGAGCAGCTGCGCGAGGTCATGGCGAGCCTGGGCTTCCGCACCGTCGACGAGATGGTCGGCCATCCCGAGTGCTTGCGCCAGATTGAGGTCCCGGGCAACCGCAAGGCCAACCTGCTCGATCTGTCGCCCGTGCTGGCGAGCGCGACCTGCGAGTTCGGTGCCCACATCCCGGGTGCCGACGGTCGTCACTTCCTGCCGCAGATGGCTGCGGACAGCGAGCTCGAAAAGACGCTCGACTCCACGTTGTTTGTGCCCTATACGGCCGATGCCCGTGCGCACCTGCGTCCGATTCGCTTCCGCGCCGATATCGCCAACGTCAACCGCTGCGTGGGCACCATCTTGGGCAACGCGGTGACCAAGGCGCATCCCGAGGGCCTGCCCGCCGGCTCCATCACCATCGATTGCGATGGTTCGGCCGGTCAGAGCTTTGGCGCCTTCCTGCCGCGCGGCATTACGCTCAACGTGTGCGGCGACGCCAACGACTACTTTGGCAAGGGCCTTTCGGGCGGCGAGGTGTCGGTGCGCCCCAACCCGCATGCGACCTACAAGTTCGACGAGAACATCATCGTGGGCAACGTTGCGTTCTTTGGCGCTACGAGTGGCCGCGGCTTCATTAACGGCCTGGCCGGCCAGCGCTTTGGCGTACGCAACTCCGGTGCCACGGTGGTGGTCGAGGGCTGCGGCAACCATGGCTGCGAGTACATGACGGGAGGTCTGGCGCTCATCCTGGGCGAGGTCGGGCAGAACTTCGCCGCCGGCATGACGGGCGGCGTGGCTTACGTCTTTGACCAGTACGGCACGCTCGATGCCCGTGTGAACCACGAGAGCGTTGAGCTTAAAGCCCCGACGGCCGGTGAGCTGGCGCAGATTCGTGCGCTCGTCCAGGAGCACGTGGACGCGACGCAGAGCCCGCGCGGCATTAAGTTGCTCTACAGCTTTGAGACGATGAGCAAGCACTTTGTGAAGGTCATTCCGACCGAGTACGAGCGCGTGCTGGCGATTGTCGCCGCCGCCGAGGCCGTCGGCAAGACGCATGAGCAGGCCGAGGAGCTGGCGTTTGACATTGTGACCGGTCGCGCCGACGCCGCCGATGTCGCTCGCTTTGATGTGGCGGGTGGTGTCGCTGGCGCTGTGCCCGCCGCCGCCAGCTCTGTTGCTTCGACCAAGAAGGAGGCGTAAGTGCCATGGGTAAGCCCGGTGCTTTTCTTGATATCGATCGCGTGACCCACGAGCTGCGCCCCGTGGAGGAGCGCAGCCGCGATTTCGATCCGCTGTACGTGGAGCTCGACGACGATGCGCGCCGTGCCCAGGCGAGCCGCTGCATGATGTGCGGTGTGGCGTTTTGTCAGATGGGCGCGAGCTTTGGCAAGGCATGTCCGAGCGGCTGTCCGCTGCACAACCTGATTCCCGAGTGGAACGAGCTGGTGTACCGCGGCCGTTGGGACGAGGCTGCCGAGCGCCTGTCACTCACCTCGCCCATGCCCGAGTTCACGAGTCGCGTGTGCCCGGCGCTGTGCGAGGCCGCATGCAACCTGGGCTCGGTCGATGGCCAGCCCACGACGATTCATGACAACGAGCGCGCGATCAGCGACCATGAGTGGGCCAACGGCGGTCCGCACCGCTTTGAGCCGGCAGGGGAGGGTGCACCCACGGTTGCCGTGGTGGGTTCCGGTCCCGCTGGTCTGGTGGCAGCATGGGAGCTTGCGCGTCGTGGCGCCCGCGTGACGGTGTTTGAGCGCGACGACCGCCCGGGCGGTCTGCTCATGTACGGCATTCCCAACATGAAGCTCGAGAAGTCCGTGGTCGAGCGTCGCGTGGCGCTCATGCGCGAGCTGGGCATTGTGTTCGAGCTGAGTGCCGACGTGAGCGATTCCAAGGTTACCGCCAAGCTCGACGACTTTGACGCCGTCGTGGTGGCTGCCGGCGCCCGTGCTCCGCGTGGGCTTTCGGCTGCGAACATTGATGCCCCGGGCGTGGTGTATGCCGTGGACTACCTGGCGGCTTCGATCGTCTCGGTGCTCGATGGCGGCGAGCCCGCTATTGACGCGCGCAGTCTGGACGTCGTGGTCATTGGCGGCGGCGATACCGGTAACGACTGCGTGGGCACCGCGGTACGTCAGGGTGCGCGCAGCGTGCGCCAGTTTGAGTTCTTGCCGGCGGCGCCTGATGCGCGCGCGGCGAGCAACCCCTGGCCGCAGTGGCCCAACGTGAAGAAGACCGATTATGGCCAGCAGGAGGCCATCGCTGCCATGGGCGGCGAGATGCGCGCTTGGGGTGTGGATACGCTCGAGGTACTGTTGGACAAGAAGGGCGCGGTCGCGGGCCTGCGCGTGGTCGATCTGGATTGGTCGGCTGGCAAGCCCGAGCGCATCGCGGGCTCCGAGCACGAGGTGCCGGCCCAGCTGGTGCTCATCGCCTGCGGCTTTACGGGTCCCGAGCATGGCGTGTTCGACGCCGTTGGCGTGCCTGTTGCCACCGCTGGTCGTCCGCTGCCGGTGATGGCTGCCGAGGGCTCGCACCTTGCGGCCCGTGTCGACGGCGTCGCCGCGGGCGCCACACCGGTATACGTGGCCGGCGATGCTCGCAATGGCAGTTCGCTCGTGGTAAGCGCCATGGCCGACGCCCTGGCCTGCGCTGCCGAAGTCGCCGAGGCGCTGGAGCTGTAAAGTAGTCATTTAAGAACGTCCCCAATGACTAGTCATTTTTTGTCTAGTCGTTGGGGACACTCTTTGCGAGCGATTTGCTCGTTTGTCGACGTACGGGTGTTTATTTGTCGACTTCTTGGGCTGTGGTCACCTGTTGTTTCTGTGGTGGCTGTGGGTATCTGGCTCAAAAGGGCGGGTTGGCCGTCTATGTTTACCTGCGGTTTTGTTGCGGTGCGCATTTTCGGTCAAGCTTTTCGTCAAGTGTTTGGTCAGCATCTGGTTTGCAGCCGGAGGCCTATTTTGCCCGCGCTGGTCGTGGCCGACCACCCTCCTCGTAAGCTCAAATTGAGGTCTATCAGTTTGAGGAGGATGCCATGACTGACCACGCTTTAGACCGAGCGCAGCTAGCCGAAGCCGTCGGCAACGATATTGCCGACATAGCCCATTTTTGGATGCTGCGGAAGTTCCAGTTTTTGGAGCCGGCGCGCGAACAGTTCGAGATCATTGTCGACCCGTGGCTCAGCTATTGCACCGAGCCTTCGCAAAACGAAATCATGGCCTACAACATGGCGTTTACCGATTGGCTGCTCTTCGAGCGCTCCTATCGCCATGGCAAGACGCTGCTCGAGCTGTATGTTGACGAGCCGCCGGCATCGCTTTCGCCTGCCTCGCTCAAGCGGCTCGAGCAGGTACGAGACACGCAGTATTTCTCGCGCTTTGGCATTTTGGACAAGGATCCTGCGAACGGCATAGTTGCGCTGAAGGATACGCGCACTGACCGTCGCTTTGATGTCTACGACCCGCATATCGTGCAAAAGGAGCATTGGAGCGACGGCGCGATTGCGGTGCGCCTCGCTTGCGTCGACGATGTCTGGCTGACGGCGGGACAGCTCTATCTGTACGACATCGCGCGCCTGAGTGACACGGCAGTCGATGGGCCGGGTGCGGTGCATCCGGAGGACCTGCAGGATGGCTTTGACACCTCGTGGATCAGCTTCTTTTTGCGCCTGGTCCGCGACATCATGGGCGCCCAGGGGCGCTACGTAAAGTCCCTCAACATCTACGAACAAGAATGGGAGTAGGGGATGTGACTGGTGTCGCCCTACAGCCCTGACTTTGTCTCAATCTGTAACGTTTAGCGGCTGTTTGAGCCCGTAACTGTTACAGATTGAGACGGAAGGTTGGCGGCTGTCGAAAGATCTTGTTCTGTAACAACTAGAGGCTCAAAGACTGTCTTCCTGTTACAGATCAAGACATTTGTCAGCGGAGGCAACGGTGACGATGGTCCATTTGTCTGACGTGGTGGTGACGAAAGTGTCTAATACCGTTCTCAAACACAAACATGCGACTCGCAACACGTTGGCGCGGAATAGAATGCTCGCGCGGCTCACGGAGACGGCCAAGCAAGGTGCGCTGCTCGCAACGCATGACAATACCGAGCTCATGTGGCTGCGACGCCATGTTGGAACCGACGATATCGCGGAGCCCGAGCCGTACCTGTTCTGTTTTCAGCATGATTGGGATGCATTGACGCCGGCGGAGCGAGCGCTGAGGACTATCAAAGGGCTTGCGGAATTTCATCCCGATTGGGCGTTTTGGGGCTATGACGCGGCGCTTTTGTGGGGTCTGGAGGTGCCGAATGATCTGCTCGGGCCGCGCTTTCTTGTTAAGACGGGTTGTTCGGTGACGTTGAGCGGCGGGTGCAGGTTGTTGCGTCCGCAGATGGCGGGCGCGCTCGAGCGTGTTGATGGCGTGCGGGTGACGTCGTTTTGGCGCACGGTGGAGGATTGCTTACTGCGTGCGCCGTTCTCCTACGGGTTGGCGATTGCCGATTCTGCACTGCGGGCGAAAGGCGTATCACGTTGGGATTTGTGCGAGCGCCTCCGCGCCGATTGCGAGGGCAGGCGAGGGTATCGCAGAGCACAGGTGATTGCGTCGTATGCGGACGGGCTGTCCGAAAACGGCGGCGAGTCTCGGTTCCGAGCGTTCTTTATTGCGTACGGCTTTTCAGTTCCGGAGCTGCAGGTGGAGTTTCGCGACCCGCTCGATTCGAGCCAGGTGTTTCGCGTCGACTATTTTTGGCGGCTCGAGAACGGGACGTGTGTCATCGGCGAGCTCGACGGGAAGGGAAAGTATACCCTGCAGGATGGTGGGGATCGGGGGTCGGTCGACCCATTCGTGGCAGAACGTCAGCGAGAGTCTCATCTGACGATGCTCGGGCACAAGGTGCTTCGGTTTACGTTTAACGAACTCAAAGACCCGGGGAAGCTGGTCGAGAAAATGAGGCTGGCGGGTATTCCTCGGCAGGCTGAATTGGCTGAGGAGTGGAGACGTCAGTGGTATGGGCGCTGAGAGGTTTTGTCTCAATCTGTAACGTTTAGAGGTTGTTTGAGCTCGTAATTGTTACAGATCGAGACAAGCCGGTGAAACGTCGACCGAATGTCTCGATCTGTAACATCAAGGGGCCCAACAACCCTGTATCTGTTACAGATCGAGATATTTCCCTGGTGTCGCTGGGGTGGGACTGCAGCGTATTCCGTCCCCCACATCCCCTCTTCCCTCCGTTAACCGATATGTCTATGGCAATCGGGCTACACTGGATAATAATGGACAGATGTTCAAGTTTTCTGAGGGGGAGGAGCTCGATATGGCGTCTGCCGATCGTTCCACGTTGTTTATCAATGCGACCGTCCTGGATGGTTCGGAGCATATGGAGCCGCAACCCGATATGGCCGTGACTGTTGAGCGCGGTGTCATCACGTGGATGGGGCCGAGTGCTGTGGCGCAGGCACCTGCAGGTGCCGAGGTCATCGACCTGGCAGGTGCGTATCTCATGCCCGGTCTCATCAATATGCATGTGCATCTGTGCGGTTCGGGCAAGCCGGTTTCGGCGGGCGATGCGGGCGCGCTGATGAAGAAGCTCGATAATCCCGTGGGGCGCGCCATCGTGCGCCATATTCTTAAGGGCAGCGCCCAACAACAACTGGCAAGTGGCGTGACCACGGTGCGCGGCGCGGGCGATCCGCTGTTTGCCGATCTGGCCGTGCGCGATGCTATCGATGCCGGCAAGTATCAAGGTCCTCGCCTGGTGGCGCCGGGAACGGGCGTCACGGTGCCGGGCGGCCATGGTGCGGGACTGTTCGCCCAGGTGGCAAACAGTCCCGCCGAGGCAGCCGAACAGGTGCGCGACCTGTATGCGCGCGGTGCCGACGTCATTAAGCTGTTCGTAACGGGCGGTGTGTTCGATGCGACCGAGGTGGGCGAGCCGGGCGTGCTGCGTATGCCGGTGGAGGTTGCCGCTGCGGCGTGCGAGGCGGCGCACGAGGTTGGCCTTCCGGTCATGGCCCATGTCGAGAGCACCGAAGGTGTGAAGGCCGCGCTTGAGGCCGGCGTCGACACAATCGAGCACGGCGCTCCGATGACCCCCGAGATCCTGGAGTTGTATCACGGTGCCGCGGGTACGCAGCTTGAGGGGCGTGCGCCCAGCGTTACCTGTACGATCAGCCCGGCGCTGCCGTTTGTGTTGCTCGACCCGGAAAAGACCCATTCGACCGACACGCAAAAGAAGAACGGCGACATCGTGTGCTCGGGCATTATCGAGAGCGCTCGCGCCGCCCTGGATGCCGGCGTTAAGGTGGGCCTGGGCACGGACTCGAGCTGCCCGTTCGTGACGCAGTACGACATGTGGCGCGAGGTGGCCTATTTTGCCAAGTACGTGGGTGTGAGTAACGCCTTCGCGCTGCATACGGCCACGCAGGTCAATGCCGAGCTGCTGGGGCTGGGCGGCGAGACCGGCACAATCGAGTGCGGCAAGGCCGCCGATATCCTGGTGACGCGCAAGAACCCGCTCGATGACCTGTGCGCACTGCGTGAGCCGGCGTACGTGATGTGCCGTGGTGATCTGGTGCGCAAACTCAAGGTGAAGCGCTTTCCCGAGGTGGACGCCGAGCTCGACGCGATTATGGCCATGCCTGCCGAGGCGTTGGCCGAGGAGCTTGCCCGCGATGGCGTAGCATAGGTGTGACAAAGGGACGGTCCCTTTGTCATAATCAAAAAAGCCGAGGTCTCAGCGCGAGGCCTCGGCTTTTATTTTGTCCTATGGTGTAGCGGCTAGGAGCGCGTCTCCATCTTGGCGTGGCACTTGGGGCAGGTGACGCGGATCTTGCCCTTGCCCTTGGGGACGGAGAGCATCTGACCGCAGTTGGGGCACTTGAGGTATGCCGTGGTCTTGCGACCCTTCCACATCTTCTTGGCCGTGCGCTTGGCGCGCTCAAAGTCTTCCTTGCTGGTGCCGGCCGCGCGTGAGGTGCTGGCCGCTGCAGCGCCGCCGCCCAAGCTGGCGACGAACTTGCCCAAGCCGGGAACATTGGCGGTCGTGGCGACAAAGGCCTCGTTCTCCTTGCGACGTGCATCGATATTTTTGGACAGGCCGCGCAGCACGCCAATCACGATAACGGCGATGGCGATCCAGCTGAGCCACTGGATGCGGGCTATCGATCCGATCATCGCGATGACGATGCCGGCAAAACCCATCACGATGGTGAGTTCGTCGGCGCCATTGCGGCCTTTCATAAAGTCATTCATGCAAATTGCCTTTCGTTCGATATGCTGCACGCCTTTATACCCGATTTAGAGCAAGGGGGACAGGTCAATCTGCGCCAATGTGGTGCAAACGTACCTGTCCCCGATGCCCCAATTACTTGGAGAGCTTGTCGACGACGCGTTCGATCTCGGCGAGCTTGGCGGCCTTGAGGTCTTCGTCGCCCGATTCGATCGCCGAAGTCACACAGCCCTCGATATGCGCCTTAAGCACGTCGGCGTTAATGCGCGCGAGGAGCGCCTGTGTGGCCATGAGCTGCGTGGAAATATCGACGCAATAGCGGTCCTCCTCGACCATCCGCAAGATGCCGTCGATCTGACCGCGTGCCGTCTTGAGCATGCGGGTCACCGATTTATGGTCTGCCATCATGTCGGGTCCTCGTTTCTGGTCGATCTTCCGGATGTCCCCGTCAGTTGCGGTGAAATACGGACCGTTTAAAGGCCTAGGGCGGCACAACAGTCCGTATTTCACCGCAACTTCTGAGGATTCAGTAGGCAGCGACTGCTATGCGGCGGTCACCGAAAGGGCGTGGAACTTCTCGCCGGCGCCCTCGACAGCGGCGGTGAGCTGCTCGACGGTCACGGTGTCGGCGCACTCCACCTGGACGGTCTGGGTCTCGTGATCGGCGTCGGCGTCGGTCACGCCGGCCACGTTGAGCAACGCCGTCTCGACGGTGGCGTCGCAATGGCCGCACATGAGGCCGGAAGTCTTGATTGTGTAACGCATGGGTATTCCTCCCTGTTGTGTCGGCTTTCCCAGGCACCCGACCTTGACCTTCAAGCCGTCGCTCGCGTACCAAAGTGCGCGTCGCTCCTCTTTCGGGTCAATCTCGGGCGTCTGGAAAACCCGTTCTAGATGGACTTAATGGTGAGCCTATTTTGCCACTTTTGGCTTAAAGGTTTTTAAGCGCAGCGCATTGCTTACGACGCAGACACTCGACAGGCTCATGGCCGCGGCGCCAAACATCGGCGAGAGCTGCCAACCGGTGAGGGGGAAGAACACGCCCGCCGCCAGCGGAATGCCGATGCCGTTGTAGAACAGCGCCCAGAACAGGTCCTGCTTGATGTTGCGAATTGTGGCGCGCGACAGCTCGATGGCACGGGCGACGTCCATGAGGTCGCTGCGCATGAGTACCACGTCGGCGCCCTCCTTGGCGATGTCTGCGCCGGTGCCGATAGCAAGGCCCACGTCGGCGCGCGCCAGGGCGGGGGAGTCATTGATACCGTCGCCCACCATGGCGACCTTGCTGCCCGCATCCTGCAGCTCGCGTACGTGGTGCTCCTTGTCGGCGGGGAGGACGTCGGCGATGACCTGTTCGCTGCTCAGCCCCACGCGGCGGGCGATTGCTTCGGCGGTGACTCGGTTGTCGCCGGTGAGCATGCGCACGTCGACGCCAAGCGAGCGCAGTGCGGCGATGGCTCCGGCACTCGTTTCCTTGACCTCGTCAGCCACGGCAATGGTGCCGGCGAGCTCGCCGTTCTTGGCAAAGAACAGCGGCGTCTTGCCCTCGGCGGCGAACTGTTCGGCAAGACCCGCGGGCACCTTCGCGCCCAGCTCGTTCATCAGGCGCATATTGCCGGCGGCAATGGCGTTTTGCCCCTCGCGCGCCGTAACGCCTCGCCCGGGCACGGCGGCAAAGTCCTCGACGGCGCGCGCGACAATCCCTCGCGTCTCGCACTCGGCCATAATCGCCTCGGCCAGCGGGTGTTCGCTTGAGCGCTCCAGCGCGGCGGCCAGCTTGAGTAGCGCCTTTTCGCTCATGGCGGGCGATCCGTCGGCGCGCGTGGCTACCACGATATCGGTCACGGCAGGCTTGCCGCGAGTGACCGTTCCCGTCTTATCGAGCACCACGGTGCCCACGCTGCGCAGGTTCTCCAGCGCCTCGGCACTCTTAAACAGAATGCCCATCTCGGCGCCCTTGCCGGTGCCGACCATAATGGCGACGGGCGTGGCCAGACCCAGTGCGCACGGACAGCTGATTACCAGCACAGCGACGGCGGAGGTGAGCGCTTCATTCACGCTACCGGTCAGTGCCATCCACACCACAAAGGTCACGGCCGAGATCACGAATACCACGGGAACAAACACACCGGCGACCTTGTCGGCCATGCGGGCGATGGGCGCCTTGGTGGCGTTGGCGTCCTCGACGAGCTGGATAATCTTGGCAAGCGACGTGTCGGCGCCCACACGCGTAGCGCGGAAGGTAAACGAGCCAGTGCGGTTGACGGTGGCGGCGTTGACGGTGTCGCCGGCGGTCTTTTCCACGGGGATGGACTCGCCGGTGAGCGCGCTCTCGTCCACGGCCGAGCTGCCCTCGAGCACCACGCCATCGACGGGGATGGACTCGCCGGGGCGTACGCGCAGGACCTGGCCGGGAAGGATACTGTCGACGTCGACGGTGGTCTCGCTGCCGTCTTCCGCCACGACGGTCGCGGTCTTGGGTGCCAAGTCGATGAGCGCCTCGATAGCGCCGCCGGTTTTGGACTTGCTGCGCGTCTCGAGGTATTTGCCCACGGTGACGAGCGATAAGATCGTACCTGCGCTCTCAAAATACAGGTTGTCCATGCTCGTCATCATGGCCTCGTGGACCTGACCCGCGGCTAGCTGGTCGGCCATGATGAACATGGCGTAGAGCGACCAGGCGACGGAAGCGGTCGCGCCCACGGCAATAAGGGCGTCCATGGTGGGCGCGCCGTGCGCGAGCGATTTAAACCCGTTGATAAAGTACGCGTCGTTGACATAGACGATGGGGATGAGCAGGACGAGCTCGGTGAGGGCGAGCGTCATGCTATGGGTATGGTCGGTGAAAATGCCGGGCAGCGGCCAACCGAGCATGTGCCCCATGCCTATGTAGAACAATGGGATGAGGAATACGATCGAGACGATGAGGCGGGTGCGCATGGCAGAGGCGGCGGCCTCCAGCTTTTTGGTTGGCGACTCCATATGGGCGGTGCCGGACCTGACTTGTGTGCTGCCGTTTGAGCTGGCGGCACCGGTGCCCGCATCGACGGGCGAGGCCGAGTAGCCCGCGCGGTCGACGGCGGTGCAGATATCGTCGGGGGAGACCTGCGCGGGGTCGTAGTCCACCAGCATAGAGCCGGCGAGCAGGTTGACGGCGACGCTTTGGACGCCGTCGAGTTTGCTTACGGCGCGGTCCACGTGCGCCTGGCAGGCGGCGCATGTCATGCCACCCACGTCGAACTTATCTTGAGCCATGGCTTCTCCTTTCTGTGGTTCGGTGTTGGAATTGTTAACCTGCCGATACTATACACCCATACCCCCTGGGGGTGTCTAGTACAGAATAAATGTATGACATTTCGCTACAGATGAAGGTAGTTGGTTGGCCGATGGACCGTTCCAACCAATCATCTCAATCTGTAACATCTGGACCGGTTTTTGAACCATAACTGTTACAGATTTAGACGAACTGTTGAACGGCAGTCCAAACGTCTCAATCCGTAACATATTGACCTGATTTTGCCGAGTAGATGTTACAGGTCGAGACAAACCATCCAGGCCAATCCGAACATCTTGATCTGTAACATCTAGACCAGTTTTTGAGTTCTAACTGTTACAGATCAAGACAATTGCCGGGGAGGGGTCCCGTCACGGCAAGACGCCCGCTGCCTAGATGCAGAACCCGGGGATCACACAGGTTCGTTTGTTTGGCTTTTCCGCGGGCGTGGCGTACGTAAAGGCGTCGCCGTCGTGTCCCACACGGTTTATGTAGAGCGTGCCTTCGGTCTCCGATGAGTCGGGGCTCACCGTGCGCTCCCACCAGCAGGTGTCCTTGCCCTTCCACTGGCGAACCAACGTCTCGTTCGTGGTATACGGACTTACCTTGAGCTCGCGGAAGAGCTGATACTCCTTGCCTTCGCCGTTATAGATGTCGGCCAGGTAGTGAAAGCCCTCGGTAAACGACTCGGGCGGCTGCACTCCGCACAGCTCGACCATGGCGGGCAGCCAAAGAGTTGCGGGCAGCTCGCTCAGGCACGATGCGCTGCTGGCGGCACCCACGTTATTCGAGATCTTTTTGACAGATTTGATGAGTGCGCGCAACTCGTTGGGCAGCAGCTTAAGGCCGTCGCCGTTGAGCCATTCCCGCAGCTCGCAATCTGCCCAGCCGGCGCTCGGCGGTTCAGCCGCAGCGTTGCGCTCGGCAATACCCGCATCGAACATAAACGTCAGCCCGGCCTTGCCCGTCCCGTCCAGAAGCTCATCGTGACGGATGCCCACAAGCTGCGCGCCAACCTGCAGCCCGTTGGTGAGCGTGACACGCTTGGTACACGGATAGGGGATATGCCCATCGGCATCGAGCAGATGATAGCGCTTGGCAATCTCGCGTGCCTCGCTACGGGTCTCGGCGGCCTTAATCTTGAGCGAAATCTCCTGCAGCTGATCCCAAGTGTAGTCGTCAAGCGAACCGCGGATGCCGTCCAGGTAGTCGGGGATGCCAAAGCCATGGGTCGCCGCCCCAATGACGCTGAGCCCCGCAACGGCTGCAACGACGCCACCGATAATAAAGCGGCGGCGGTCATGGCATCGTGCCGGGCCTGCTCCAGGATCTCTCGCGCGCGCTCGCCGGCGACGTCGACCTTAAGGTGCGTGCCAGAATCGATATCAATCGCGGCCTCGTCTCCCGTGCCTTCGCGGCCCTCGGATTCGGCATCGGTGAGGTATGCCGAGAGCACCTCGAGCATCTGCTGCTCGGTGGGACGATCGCACTGCTCGACTGAGAGACCCTTCATGATGATTTGGACGAGCGCTTCATCGCCCTCGCAGCGCGGCTCGAGCGGTGCCGGCTTGGTCTTGGTCTTTACGAGATAGAACGAGCCGGTTGCAGCGGCGTCCGTCGACTCAAAGTCAAACGGTTTGCGACCGCTATAGAGCTGGTACAGAATGCTCGAAAGCGCATAGACGTCGATTGCCGGCGAACGGCGAAGGGCCGCGATGCCTTCGATATCCTGCGTGAGCATCTCGGGCGCGGCGTATGCGGGCGTGGCAAAGCGCCAGATGTCGGCGCGCCGGGTGATCGTGTCGTCGCCGAGAGCCATGGTCGCGGAGCCCATGTCGATGAGGCAGGGGTCAAAGGAACAATCAGCAATCTGCTGCTCGAGCGTTCGGCTGGTGGTGCGGAACATGATATTGGCAGGCGACAGGTCGCGATGGATGACCGGATTCACGAGGCCTTGGGTCATCAAGAGCGCACGAAGCACGGTGTTTCCGACGGCGGCGACCATCTGGGTGGTCAGCCCGCCCGAGGCGTCGTGCGGAAGCAGAGGCAGCGCCTGCTTGAGCGAGGTGCCCTCGACCCACTCCATGAGGATGAGCGGGTCATCCTCGCACGATCCGTAGCCATAGACGCGCGGAAATCCGCGCAGGTGCGAGACAGTGCACAAGTGACGGTACTCTTCGAACAGCGCGGCGGTGTTTGCCAGGTGTGCGGCCGATTGCTCGGCGGAGCGGTCGGGGGCTTGGCCGGAAAGGATGGCGTTGTCCTTGAGTAGCTTGACGGCAAAGACCTCGCCGCTCGTGTTGGTCGCGCGCGTCACGTGCCCGATGTTGCCGTTGTTGCGGTGGGCCGTCTGGAGAATAAGCGTCATAAACCGACGCTTGGCGTCGTCCTCGGCGCTGGGGTCGACCGCCACGGCGGTGTCGAACGTGTCAAGACGGATGAGTTTGTCGCCATAGGCGCTATCGGTAGTATCCATGGCGTTCCTTTGTCTGGCATGGGTTGCCGCGCGTACACGTGAGCAGTGCGGATATCGGTAAAGTACCATGATATCCGCACTGCTCACGTGTACCGCTGAGTATTGTCGTTTACGACACAGAAGGTAGAAGACGAAAGACGGACGGCGACCGTCTTTCGATCGCCGTCCGCGCTAGTCCACAATGACTAGGAATGTCGTGTAGAGACCCAGATGGAGCCTGTCGCTGTTTTCGATTTCCACTGGGGGATAGATCTTGCCGGGCTCGCGTAGGTCGCGCGGCGGCTCGATTACGATATCGCCGTCGCCCGCGCCCGATTCGAGCACCGTGCCGTTGGTCGATCCAAGGCCCTGGGCGTACCAGTGCTCACCCTCAAGCCAAATGCGAAGATGTTCGCGCGATGCGTCGGCGCCCACATCGGTGATGCTGGGCGAGGTTTTGGGCAAGGATCCAATTACCGTGCCACGCGGATCGCGTGTGAGGGGATGGATTTGCATGTCGACGCAGTTGTCGGCATGTGTCCTGAGCAGACCGAGGTTGGGAGCGACGGCGTGCGGCTGATCCAGACTGCCCATAAAGCCACGTCCGACGGTAGTTTCGGTGGTGCCAAAGTGCCCACCCGTCTTGCTGTCGCAAAAGCGCTCGACGGTGGCCACGCCCTGAACGGGATCGGCGAGCGCCCCCGTTGCCACAAAGAGCATAAGGTAAAGCGTGCTTTTCTCACGCACGGCATTGCCGTCAAAGTTGTCGATGCGATTGAGGGCATTTGCATATAGGCGGCTGTCCAGCTTGTAGCTGGCGAGAGCCGACATCATTTCGTTGGCGGCCGGACCGCGATAGTGCTCGGCGATTGCCCGATAGGCGGACTCGCCGCCGCCGAGCTTGCTGCAGATTGCCGCGGAAAGGTTGAGCGTGGTGACGGTAAAGTCGCTGTAGATGGCGGGCGCGCACTGGTCAGGCTTGCGATGGACGATGTAACGGGTGAGATACGAGCGGTTGGAAGAGCATTTCTCGAGCAGGGTACTGCCGAGATAAGAGTTTCCATTGATGAGCATTCGGGCGATCTCGAGATGTTTAAGACCGCCGAACGAGCGAATATCGTTATAGAGGACCGAGCAAGGTGTCTCTGCTGCCACGGATACCTCCTTTGATTGCTTCCTAGCCAATATGGCGATAGGAATTAATGGCTCCCGGTGGGCGACGTATTAAATGGCTGCGCAATATACAGCGTAACCAAAGCAACATTATAGGCCACATGTTCGAAATTGCAGGAAGACTGAGAGATTTGGTTTGGACTGGACGGAAATCCCCCTCTGTCTTGTTCTGTAACATTTGGACCCGGTTTTGCCCTGCATCTGTTACAGATTGAGACAATCAGCCGGACCCGCCGCGTCCGCCTCGTCATCTGTGATTTACGTGGGGGCATACGGAGTACGGGTATACTAACCCGCGGCGAATCTGCTCCATCGCTTAGAGCTGCTGCGTCTGGACGGCGCGTGATAGGGCTGCCAAAGCGATCGCCAGCGTGCTGAGCAACGTCCTCTCTGTGCGCACCCGTTTTTGTATGTATTAGCGCACTACCAAGCACGCCCGCGCGGCCGCATGCCGTGCCCATAGCGCGTGCAGATAAGGAACAACAACATATGCGTAATTCTGTATCCGACGTCACGGACGCCGAGATTCTGGACGAGGCCCGCGAGGCCATGACCCAGGCTGCCTTCGATGCCGCCGATGAGGCCAATGCTGCCCAGGCCGTCGAGTCCGCTACCGAGAGCCTGCCCGCCTTTGACGAGCTGGGCCTTTCCGACGAGATGCTCCGTGCTATCGAGAACCTGGGCTACACGGCGCCGACGCCCGTGCAGGCCGGTTCGATCCCCGTGGTGCTCGAGGGCCGCGACCTGCTTGCCGCCGCTCAGACCGGCACCGGCAAGACGGCCGCCTTTTTGCTGCCGACCATGAACAATCTG
>ENA-ORRO01001641-ORRO01001641.1-human-gut-metagenome-genome-assembly--contig:-NODE-1641-length-15275-cov-24.819185_pt1 | contig 15275 bp, 11 predicted proteins | sample MGYA00242176_ERZ509136 | MGnify/ENA primary metagenome ERZ509136 (study PRJEB26280, sample SAMEA2338644) | human gut metagenome | biome: human gut; feature: human-associated habitat; material: faeces...
TGGCGGAGGACGCGCCGTTTTTCCTGCTCAAGCTGCGCTACGAGGGCGACACGCTCGTCGAGGCCGCGCTCAACGGGGCGCCGGTCTCGCTTTGAAAAGCCAATTCATGGCAGGGAGGAACCATATATGAGACGCAAACAACAGATCCAGGCCATGCAGCAGGAGCTCACGCTCCTGCGCCAGACCATTGACAGCGGCAAGGAGCAGGCCGCGCTCGCGACCGGCGCCGCGCAGCAGCTCAAAAAGCCGAGCATCAAGGCCATCGCCGTGCAGGTGATGAAAACGCCGCGCTTCCGCCGCGCCGCGCTCATCGTGGGGCGGGGCCGCCGCCGTCGGCACGATCGGCGCCATCGCCGCGCGCTACCGGTTTTACCAGACCATCGTCGCGCAGGAAGTGAAAAAGGCGCTCAAGCCTGTGCACGACCAGCTCGACGACCTGCAGGCAACCGTGGACGCCATGGCCGAGGCCGAGGGCATCGATCCGGAAAAGGCCCGCAAGGGGAAAAAGCACCACCGCTGAAGCGCGGCGGGCGCAACACGAAAAAAGCTCCGTTTCCAGACCGGAAACGGAGCTTTTTCGTGGTTATCGTTCTTCTCGGAAGTACGGCAGGCCGAGACTTGCGGGTGGCTGATTTTCGCGCTTGGAGCGCACGCTCGTGATGATGAGCACGATGATCGTGACGACATAGGGGATCATCTTGTACAGTTCCTTGACAGCGAGGTTCGTGCCGCTCGGCAGGAAGATGTGCAGGATATACAGTCCGCCGAAGAGGAAGGACGCAAGCACGCCGACGTTCGGCTTCCAGACCGTAAAGATGACGAGCGCGATGGCGAGCCAGCCGCGGTCACCGAACGCATCGTTGGACCAGACGCCGCAGGCGTAGTCCATGACGTAGTACAGTCCGCCGAGGCCGGCGATCATGCTGCCGACGCAGGTGGCAACATACTTATACTTATTGACATCGATGCCGGCGGCGTCGGCCGTCTGCGGATTTTCGCCGACGGAGCGCAGGTGCAGACCCACGCGCGTGTGCTTGAGCACATAGGCCGCGACGAGCGCGATGGCCACGGCGAGGTAGGCAAGAAAGCCGTAGGACAGGAAGATCTGGCCGAACCAGCCGAGCTTCGACGCGAACGGCAGCGACTTGGAAAAGTAGCTGTTCGTGGCCGAGAGCGCGATGGACGGCACCTCGCTGCCGGTGAGCTTGATAAGCGAGCCGCCCATGAAGTTGCCGAAGCCGACGCCGAACGTCGTCATGGCAAGGCCGGTAACGTTCTGATTGGCGCGCAGCGTGACGGTGAGAAAGCAGTACAGCAATCCCATGAGCAGCGAGCCGAGCAGGCACGACAGCAGCGGGATCATAATGGCGAGAAAGCCGTTCATCCCCGCGGCCCCGCCGACGCCCTGCTCATACAAAAACGCCCCGATGACGCCGCTGATGCCGCCGACATACATGATGCCGGGGATACCGAGGTTCAGGTTGCCGCCCTTTTCGGTTATCGTCTCGCCCGTTGAGCCGAAGAGCAGAGGAATGCTCTGCATTATAGCACGCTGAATGAATGTGATTATCATTATGCCTTCGCCTCCTTGCTGCGGAACTTGACAGAGTAGTTGATGAAGAACTCACTGCCGATAATGAAGAAGATTATGATTCCTGTGATGATATCGGCAAACGAGTCGTTGAGTCCGAGGCTCGTCGATATCTGAATTGCGCCCTTCTGGAAGAAGACGATGAGCAGTGAGGTGAGGATCATGTAAGCGGGGTTGAACTTCGCGAGCCACGATACCATTATCGCGGTGAATCCGCGTCCGCCGACTGTGTTTGTCGCGATGGTGTGGTCGGTGCCGCTGACGAGCAGAAGTCCGGTGACGCCGCAGAGCGCGCCGGAGAGGAGCATCGTGCGCATGATAACCTTCTTGACGTTGATGCCTATGTAGCGCGCGGTGTTTTCGCTCTCGCCGACGACGGAGAGCTCATAGCCGTGCTTGCTGTATTTGAGATAGATGTACATGAAAACGGTCAGCGCCGCAACGATAAGTATGTTGAGCAGGTAGTCCTGACCGCCGAGGCTCGGAAGCCAGCCGTTGTGGCTTACGCTGTTGATGACTCCGATGTGACCCGAGCCCTTGGGGTTCGACCACTTGTAGCAGAAGTAAGCGACTATCTGCGTTGCGATGTAGTTCATCATCAGAGAGAAGCGCGTCTCGTTGGTGTTCCACTTCGCCTTGAAGAACGCGGGGATGAAAGCCCATATCGCGCCCGCAACAATGCTCGTTATAATCATAACGGGGAAGAGAAGATAGGACGGGAGCTTGTCGCCGAAGAGGATCATGCACGACGCCGTCGCGAAGCCGCCCATGAGAGCCTGTCCCTCAGCGCCGATGTTCCAGAATTTCATCTTGAATGCGGGAGTGACTGCGAGCGAAACGCACAGGAGCATTGCAAGATTCTGGAGCAGGCTCCATATACGCCTCGGCGAGCCGACCGCGCCGAAGATTATCGCGGAATAGACCTCCGCTGGGTTCTGTCCGGTGATGACGACGGTCACGACCGCGCAGACGAGCAGCGCAAGCACGACCGCGCCGATTCTGATGAGCCATGCCGCCCATGAGGGAACGGCGCTGCGCTTGACTATGTGGAAAAGAGGCTCGCGCTTCTGTCCGTTTGACTTACTCATGGGTTTCACCTCCGTCGGTTTTGGTCATAAGCAGACCGAGCTCTTCCTTTGTGGAAGTCCTCGCGTCAACGAGTCCGGTTATCTTGCCGGAGTTTATGACAAGGATTCGGTCGCACAGCTCGAGCAGAACGTCAAGATCCTCGCCGACGAAGATAACGGCGACGCCCTTTTCTTTCTGTTCGTTGAGCAGGTTGTATATAAGATAAGATGAGTTGATGTCGAGTCCGCGCACGGGGTAGGCAGCCATAAAGACCGTGGGGGAGGAAGCAATCTCACGGCCGACGAGCACCTTCTGCACGTTGCCGCCGGAGAGACGGCGGACGGGCGTATTCGCGCTCGGGGTTACAACTTCGAGGTCGCTTATAACTTTTTCTGCGAGCGTCTTGGGCTTCTTGCGCTCAAGGAACGCGCCCTTGCCCTTGCGGTAGCTTCGCAGCATCATGTTGTCGATGATATCCATGTTGCCGACGAGTCCCATGCCGAGTCTGTCCTCGGGGACGAACGACAGGCGCACGCCGAGCTCGCGGATCTGCATAGGCGTCTTGTCGCGCAGGTTGTCCTGGCCGCCGGTCTTGGGGTTGTTGTACATAATCTCGCCGCTGTTGAGATGCTGAAGTCCTGCGATGGATTCAAGCAGCTCGCGCTGACCGCTTCCGGCGATGCCCGCGATGCCGAGAATCTCGCCCGAACGCGCGGTGAACGAGATGTCGTCAAGAAGCTTGACTCCGTCGCGGTTGATGCAGCTGATGTCCTTGACAATGAGCCTGTCCACAGGGTCAACCGGATCGCTGCGGTCGATGTTGAGGCTTATCTTCTTGCCGACCATCATCTCTGTAAGCTCTGATTCGTTCGTCTCTGCGGTGTTGACCGTGCCGATGTATTCGCCCTTTCTGAGAACCGATACGCGGTCGGAGAGGGAGAGCACCTCGTGGAGCTTATGGGTGATGATTATGATAGCCTTGCCGTCGTCGCGCATGCGGCGCAGGATGTCAAAGAGTTTGAGCGTCTCCTGCGGGGTGAGAACGGCGGTGGGCTCGTCAAGAATGAGGATATCCGCGCCTCTGTAAAGCACCTTGATTATCTCAACGGTCTGCTTTTCCGAGACGGACATTTCGTATATCTTCTTGTTCGGGTCAATGTCGAAGCCGTACTGCTCGCTTATCTTTTTGATGCGCTCGGCGGACTTCTTGACGTTGAATTTGCCCTCGTCAAGTCCGAGAATGATGTTCTCCGTTGCAGAGAACACGTCCACGAGCTTGAAATGCTGATGGACCATGCCTATTTTATAGTCGAGCGCGTCCTTGGGGGAGCGGATGACTACCTCTTTGCCGTCGATGAAAATCTGACCGTGATCCGGATAGTAGATTCCGGCGATCATGTTCATCAGCGTTGTTTTTCCGGAGCCGTTCTCGCCGAGAATGGAGAGTATCTCACCGCGGTTGACGGTCAGACATACATCCTTGTTGGCGATGATGCTTCCGAAGCTTTTTGAAATATTTTTCAGTTCAATTGCTGCGTTCAAGCCCACTTATCCTCCTATTTTAAATCTCAAAAGCCGATTAAAACAGGAAGGATAATCGGCTTTTCAAACTTAAAAATCTTGTTTTTTGAACTGCTTCAGACGGAGCGGCTTTCGTCGCCCCGTCTGAATGAAAGTTATAGCTTAATTATTTGTTGAGAAGAGTGATGCCATCGATGTCAACATCGAAGTAAGGAGCAGAACGCTTCTCAGACTCGTGGAAGTAACCGTTGGAAACAACCTCGGTGTCGGGGGTGTAGTTCTCGTCGGTGTCGACGTCAGCCTTGTAGCTGGTGAGAACCTTGCCGCCAACAGTGAAAGTGGAGGTGTCAAAAACATGAAGAGTGCCGGCCTTGAACTGCTCTTCGGCAGCCTTGATAGCCTCGGCGGTGCCGGGAGCTGCGACCTTCTCGTTGATAGCGGTCAGCTCAACAGCGCCCTCGTTGATGCCCTTGCACCAGTCGGTGTCGATCTCTTTGCCGTCTCTGACGCACTCGATCATGTACTTCATGTAGGGAACCCAGTTGATTCTGGACGAAACGATGAAGGTGTTCGGGCAAGCGTCAAGAGTGGAGCCGTTGTAAGAAACGTTGGGGACACCTGCGTTCTCGCAAGCGGTGGGAGCGCCCATGGAGTCAGCGTGCTGGCTGATGAGCTTGCAGCCTCTGCCGATAAGCAGGGTAGCAGCTTCCTTCTCCTTGGCCTCGTCGTACCAGGAACCGGTGAACTGGACTTCCATGGTAGCCTCTTTGCAGACGGATCTTACGCCGAGGAAGAATGCGGTGTAGCCGGACTTAACCTCTGCATAGGGGAATGCGCCGACATAGCCGATCTTAGCGTCCTTAGCTTCGAACTTGCCTTCCTTGATCATAGCGTTGAGCTTCATACCTGCGGCAATACCTGCAAGGTAACGGCCCTCGTAGATGGAAGCGAAAGCGTTGTGGAAGTTCTTGAGACCCTTGGTGTGAGCCTGGGTGCCGGTAGCATGGCAGAACTGAACGTCCGGATACTTCTCGGCAGCCTGGATCATGAAGCTCTCATGGCCGAAGCTGTCAGCGAAAACGATTGAGCAGCCCTGATCAGCAAGGTCAGCTGCTGCATCGTAGCAAGCCTGAGTTTCGCCGATGCCGGTCTTCTTGACTATCTCAACGCCAAGCTCCTTGCAAGCTTCCTCAGCTGCGGTGATGAAGTTCTTGTCATAAGTCGAGTTCTCGTCGTGAAGGAAGATAAAACCAACCTTCATCTTCTTCTCGCCGCCGTCCTTGCTGCTGCAAGCTGCAAAGCTGAAAATGGTGGCGAGCGCAAGAACGATCGCGAGGATTCTTGTGAATTTCTTCATTTTTTGACTTACCTCCAAAAAATTTTTTTATATTTATCCCGCAGTCCTGCACGGGAAAAAATAACTCAGTCGTCCTGTTCTTTGAATGTTATTGTTCCGTTGCCCATCTTCTCGATGATGGCGAGGGATTCGACTCTCGCGCCCTTCTCTTCGAGAACCTTTCTGCCGGGCTGGAAGCCTTTTTCAATGACGATGCCGACGCCCTCAAGCTCGGCACCCGCCTGGTTGATTATATCGATAAGTCCCGAAACGGCGGCGCCGTTTGCAAGGAAATCGTCGATGATGAGTATCTTGTCGCCCTTGTTTATGTAGTCTTTCGACACTGTAACAAGGCTGTCCGTGCCCTTTGTGAAGGAGTGGACAACGGAGGAGTAGACATTGCTGCCCACATTTTTGTGCGCGCCCTTTTTGGCAAAAACAACAGGCACAGAGAAATATTGCGCAGTTATGCACGCGATCCCTATGCCCGATGCTTCGATAGTCAGAATTTTATTTATATTACACCCGTCAAAACGGCGCTTGAACTCCTTGCCGATCTCCTGAAGAAGGTGCACGTCGATCTGGTGATTGAGAAACATATCCACCTTGAGAATATCGTCCCCGATCACTTTGCCGTCAGCAATTATGCGCTCCTCAAGCAGCTTCAAATCCTCGTTCCCCCTAAAGAAAAGTTCGGTGAAAATACAATAATAGTATAGGGCTTTTTGGGGGCAAAAGCAAGGAAAAGTTTAAAAATCTGCATTTTATACAAACGCCGTCGTAAAAAAGCGTATAAGTGTATGAATATGTCAATTTTGTGTACAAACTGTGTCAGTTTCTGCTGATGTTTCCTGCAAAAACGTAACCTGTTGTGTTTCCGAAGTCGATGGCATACCACCCGTTGAGTGCGCCGATTATTTTTACGGTGCGTCCGTTGGGGAGAGTGCCGATAACGGCGGAGGTCGTATTCGGCGCGCGTCGGACATTCAGAACCCCGCCCCGCGTGCTAACGGTACCCGTGGCGGGAAAAACGGGCGGATAGTACTGCACGCCGAGAAAGTCCGCGATGCTTATAACAAGGTTTTCGGCTATTGCGTCAATGTTGTCGGCTATCCACCGCGCGTCCTGCTCGTTGTCGTGGTAGGCAAGCTCAAGGTAAACCGCAGGAGCCTTCGAACGCTTAAGCTCAAGCAGTGTTGTTGAGGTGCGCGTGTTCACAAGCTCGGGCTCGGGGTAAATCTCGCGCAGTCCGTTCGCGATTATCTCCGCCGCTCGCTTTCCCTGCGCGCTCGTCGGATAGTAGTAGACATCGGGTCCGCGCAGCATACCCTCATATATCTCGGGCGCGGCGTTTGAGTGCAGGGCGAGATAGAGCAGATAGTTTCCTCTGTTTCCGCGTGCAACAGCCGCCGCGGCGTTGCCGTTCGGGTCGTTCCTGCCGTAGCTTATCCCGCTTGAAGAGAGATACGGCTCCATTGCGTCGGCGAGGAGATTCATGTAGTATTTCTCGCTCCCGCCGATTATGTAGGGGTTATAGTCCTGAGTTGAAGGACTGAGATAGACATCGGGCATAAAAATACCTCCGCATATTCATTTACTATAAGAATATGCGGAGGAAGTGTTGTTGGTTAATTGCCTCGCTTGCGCCCAATAATAAAGTCTGATTTTGTAGGGTGCGGCGACCTCGACGCCGCCGACGATAAAAAGAGCAACCACGCACGAACCTGTCCGCAGGCTCCCCTGCAGAGGAGCTGTCACGAAGTGACTGAGGGGTTACTCGCATACGCTCAACTGACGGGATATGCGAAAATGACGGCTGTCATCAATACCCCAATAAAAAACAGGGAAAACAGAAATCATCCGTTTTCCCTGCATGATTTTTATATATCCAGCGCCGACGCATCCTCGGTTATGTCGCTCTTTGCAAAGCCGTTGTCCTTGTCAAAATAGAACACGCTTCCGCCGTCGTTTCCGCACATGGCGGAGAAATGACCGTCTTTGAATATGAGCGCCGCGCCGTCCTCGGCTCCGATGCCTGAGACGCGGCAGCCTATTACGGCTGTTCCGAAACTCTGCCAGCGTTCGCTGATGAAGTGCGGGCAGTAGCAGTAGGGGAGAAGTCCGATGCAGTCGATGAACATGAAGCTGCCGTTTTCGCCGCAGTCGTCATATCCCATGTCGAACCAGCACATTGCGCCGGAGCTGAGCCCCGAAAGGACTTTTCCGCGTTTATACGCTTCTCTGAGCGCCTCGTCCGCGCCGGTCGCCTTGAATGTGTTCATCATGAACTCGAGGTTTCCGCCGCCGGCGTAGACAATGTCCGTGTTTACGAGCGTATCATATATGTGCTCGCGGGTGTTCGCGGGGTCGGTCAGCTTGAGCGTCTCAACCGTGCATCCGAGCTTTTCGAAGCTCTCCCATATGGGCTCGTCGCCCTCGGTGTCGTCGTGCCCGGCAGTTGGCAGGAACACGACGTGAGGATTTTCTTTGCCCGATTCGCGGACTATTCTTTCAAATATCGGCATGACCTCGCCGTCGTCATAACGGCCGCCGCCGAGTGCGATTATCGTTCCCATTCGTCCTCCGTCAGCCGATAACGGCAACATCAAAGCCGTTGTCCTGCGCGTATTTCTCGGCGTCGCTTCCGCTCTCGGTCGAAATCGTGAGCTTGCCGACATCCTTGAATATCTCGCCGCCGAATACGGTGACTCCGGAGTGAATGGTTATCTCGTCGAGTCCGTAGCAGTTGTAGAACGCATATTTGCCGAGCTCTTCCATGCTCTCGGGCAGGACGACTGTTTTGAGCGATTTGCACTCTTCAAACGCGCCCTTTTCGAGCTTTTTGACTCCCTCGCCGAGGGTGAGCTTCTCGAGAGAGGAGCAGCGGTAGAATGTGCTCACCGCAATGCTCTCAACCGTGCCGGGAATCGATATCTCGACCGCTCCGGTGCACTTGAGGAACGCGTGGTCGTCAATTTGAGTGACGCCCTCGGGGATAATTATCTTCTTTGCGCTGAAGCACTTCGCGAACGCCCAGTCGCCGATGGTCTCAACGCCCTCGGGCAGGACTATTTCGGTCAGCGCGGAGCAGAAGTAGAAAGCCTTTTCGGATATGGTCTTGGGCGCGCCGTTGAAAACAACGGTCGTAAGCTTGCTCTTTCCGGTGTAGGCGTTCTCCTGCGAGCCCTCGAACGCGCTGATGCCGATGTGCTTGATGTTCTTGCCGATGGTTACTTTCTTAAGACTGTCGCAGTACATCGCGGCATAGTTGCCGATTGCCTCGACAGAGTCGGGAAGTATGAGCTCCTTGAGCGTGCTGCTGCTCTTGAGAGCCTTGTTCTCGAGACCGACTACCTTTGCGCCGTCTATCTCCGCGGGAATGGAAACAACGGGGTTGCTCCCTGTGTAGCCCGTGATGCAGGCGGTGTTGTCGGTATATAATGTATAGGTGAAGTCACCGTTCTTGACGGATTCCGTCTTGACGGTCTTGTCGAGTATATCCTCAACCTTGATGAGCGCCGGGTCGTCGACCGTGACATCGAGGGAGAGGGCGGAGATTATCGCGTTGCCGAGATTGCCGCAGCCTGTGAAAGAGAGGCAGACAATGAGCATCAGCGCAACAACGGCTGCTATTTTACTGAATTTTTTCATCGTCTGTTCCTCACTTTCCGTTCTTCTTTGCCAGGCGCTCCTGCTTCCTGCGCTCGAGGTCTGCCTTGCGCTCCTCTTCGAGTCTCTCGATCTCGACTCTGCGCGCCTCGTACTCGGCGTCGGTGTTCGCTTTTGCGTCGGCGTATCTTGCGCGGATATCGTCAAGATGCGCATAATTCTCTTTTTCCGTCAGCTGGCGTCTTGCGTCGAGAAGAGGCTTGACGCTTCTGATGTACTTCGACTTCTCGTTGACGAGCTTCTTGACGGTTCTCTTCTTCTCGAGCTGATGCGCGAAGGTGTCGTCCGGCAGAGCCTCTGCGGCCTTGAACGCATCGTCTGAAGGCTCGACGATATTTTCGGGCGAGCCGTAGAACTTTATCATTGCCTTTCTGGCGTTCTTGAGCGCGCGGGCGCGGGTTATGGCGTCGCTGCGAATCTCGCGCTCCTCGTGAGTGGACTTCGGCAGAGCCTTGGCTTCAGCCATGTCCTCTTTGCTGTAATCAAAGATTCCGTTGTATCCGGCAGCCTCAAGCGCTCGGGAACGCTCGACCTGCTTCTTGATGCGCAGAGTGTCGTATTTGTTCATCTCGTCGATGATGAAATCGCACACGGAGATATCCGCGTTGAGCTTGTTGAGCTCTCTGTTCTCTTTCTTCGCGGCCTTTATCGCAGCTTTTCTCGCCGCCTTCTCGGCGTCGGTGCTCTTGGGCATAGCCTTCGCTGCATTTATCGCGGCTTTTCTCGCCGCCTTCTCGGCGTCGGTGCCCTTTGGCATAGCCTTCGCTGCCTTTATTGCAGCTTTTCTCGCCGCCTTCTCAGCTTTTCTCGCCGCCTTCTCGGCGTCGGTGCTCTTGGGCATGGCCTTTGCCTGATTTATGCGGTCTTTCTTTATGCCGCGGTTCTGAGTGTTGAATTCTTTGTAAGCGGCTTTCAGTCGCTTGATTTCGTTCTTCTTGAACTCTTTTTCCTCGGGCGTTCTCGCGGGCAGTCTCTCTGCCTTCTTGATGTCGTCCTTTGTGGTCATGAGGGTTCTGTCTTTGTAGAGGAGATTTGCTTCGTCGATTATGTCTATGGCTTCAACGATGCTCTCGTCGCGGAGAATACCGTTGCCGTAGTCCTCGAACATCGCGCGTATCTTGAGCACTTTGACTATGCCGCGCTGCTTGGTCTCGGTCAGATCGTAGAAGAGGTAGGGGACGAAGTTGAGCGCCGCGCCGATAGCTGCGGCGATGATGAGCACGTCGAACATATCCTCCCTGAACGAAGCGACTTCGAGCACATCGTAGTTGTCCTCAAGGCCGAGCATCTGATAGATGGTCGGGAGCACCATGCCGGTGAACATTCCGATGAACGAGCCGATTATGCCGACGGCACCGAACATTCCGTCGATGCGCTCGCCGGTGAAATACTGCTGATAGTCACGCATATCAGCGTTGATTCCCGGGGTGTAGACTATGGCGAAAGAATTGACGAATCTGTTGAGATAATAGAGAATTATCAAAGCGGGGATGTTGTTGTAAAGGGGATAGAGCAGTCCGATGAGCACGACGTTTGTAACATTGCACCAGATAAGCAGGTTTCTCTTGCCGAGGACTCTTATCGCTATCGGACAGATGAGCATTGCCCAGAGCGCCGCGTTGCCGATGAGCGTTGTTGCGACTCCGTAAAGACCCATTCTGTCGGGGTAGGCATATATAAATGTCCAGCCGACGATAACGTCGACTGCGCCCTCAAGGAAGCCGAGCCAGCCTGCAAGGGAAGTTATCCAGAAATATTTGTTCTTTGCAACGGCGCGGAATGCGTCGGAGAATTTGAACTGGGTAACGTGGCTCTCCGCAACGATTATTCTCTCTCTCGTTCCGGCGTATGCAATATAGGACAGAAGAAGTCCTACTATGGCAACGATGGGATGAATTATACGGTAGGTGGTGATGGAGTTCAGACCGCCGGTGAGCGTCGAGAGCATCGGCACGAAAAGACCCGTGAGGGACGGCGCCATGGAGTAGATGATCGACGAGACCGAAACGATATCGGTACGCTCATGGGAGTTGGGCGATATGACGTTTGCAAGGTCTGTGTATGCCTGCTGGAAGAAAGGATAGAAGCACTGCAGAAGGTTATAGCAGAGGAAAACCGCAATGACTTTCTGCATATACGACATCGTCTCATATGGCAGCCAGACGAACACGACCGCTATAATAACGGTGGGAATACCGGTTATCGCAAGCCAGGGACGGAATTTTCCGGATTTGAAGCGGGCGCTGTCGATTATGTAAGAGCGTCCGATAGTGATTCCGAAGCCGATGATAGTCGATGCGACCGCCATATACTGCAAGTGCATCGGCTTGATGCCTATCGTGTTTCCGACAAGGAAGCTCGTTGCGGAAAGCGCGATGAGCGAGCAGAAGAACATGACGAACTGAACGCCCATTCCTCCGACGCCGTAGGCAATTATCTCTTTGTAGGAGACATATTTGCCCAAGGCGGGTGTTTTCCAGTGCAGTACGACATTGTTCCATGTCGTGCTGACCTTTTCCTTGAGATTACTCTTTCCCATTTCAACACTCCTTCAGGTCCGCGGCGAAGCAGGGAAAATACGCCCGCAGACAGTTGTTTTAGCCCCCCGATATGAAAAAATTCAATCGGGAAGCATCGACAATTTGCATAAAAGCTCTTATCATTATAGCAAAAATATTAATAGCTTGCAACAGCGTTTTGGACTTAAGTACAATAAAAGCAGAAATTTAATAATTATTTCAGTGTTATCACATTCCTGTTGAATTTTCAGCGGCGAAGTGCTATAATGTCCTCAGAAATTTTTCAGAGGTGAACAGTGTTGAATAAGCCAAAGATAATCGCACACCGCGGTGCTAACCGCTATGCTCCCCAGAACACGATCCCCGCATTTGAAAAAGCAGTCGAGCTCGGGGCGGACGGAACCGAGACCGACGTCCATATCACCAAGGACGGGCATATAGTCATCTGCCATAACGACACCGTTGACGAGATGTCCAACGGCACCGGCGCTATCGGCGACTATATGTTTGACGATATCCGCAAGCTCGATTTCGGCAGCAAGTTCTCAAAGGACTTCGCCGGCGTCACTCTACCCACCGTCGAGGAGTACCTCGAGTGCATGAAGAAGAGCGACAAGCTGAGCGTTATGAATATCGAGATAAAGCCCAACAAGTCCGAGCGCGAAGACATAGTGCGCAAGACGATAGAGGCAGTCAAGGACTACGGACTTTTTGATGAGCTTCTCATTTCGAGCTTCGACTATAAGATGCTTGTTGAGGCGAAGAAGTACGATCCCAAGTGCAAGACGGCGTATCTCTATCCGATTTACGGACAGGTAGTCAGAAGATGGTTCTTCCAGCCTCTGCACCTCGCGAAGAAGATCGGCTGCGACGCACTGCATCCGCATAAGGCGTTTGCGACAAAAGCGCTCGTCCGCCGCGCCCATGCCGCCGACATTAAGGTCAACGCATGGACGGTTGATGAGGAAAAGGATGTTATCCAGATGCTCGAAAACGGCGTTGACGGTATCATCACCGACCGCCCCGATTATGTCGAGTCCGTCGTGGACAGATACCTCGCCGAGCATAAATAAAGCCTGAAATCAAAGTACCGCAGAGCAAAAGCCCTGCGGTATTTTTTGCTGTTTGCTGATGCTCAGTTTGTAGGGTGCGGCACTCGACGCACCGTTGCCGCGACAGCGGCATGAAATCTTCGCAAAGATTTATCCTACCGACCGTAGGGGCGAACTTCGTTCGCCTGCCCTTGAAATCTATATAGTGGATAAAGCTACTGAGGAATTGTTTCGCTGACGCTCAAAGTAAAAAGTAAAAGTGAATAGTGAAAAAGTGCGCAGTAGGGATTATCATCCGCCCGCGAAGTTTGCACGATTTTATTGGTGCGAACCTCTTTTGCGCGGCGACTTGATGCATCACTGCCGCATCTACCGCCGAGTTATTTCACATGCCGAGCACTCCAACACAAAACCGCCGCAGATATCCCGCGGCGGCTCGCTTTATTTTATGGCTTTTATAACGCTCTTACGCAGTCCTTGAATATCTCGCCGCGCTGCTGATAGCATTTGAACATATCCCAGCTCGCGCATGCGGGGGAGAGCAGTACGCAGTCGCCGCTCTCTGCGTCGGCGGCCGCTATGCTGACCGCCTCTTCGAGCGTATCAACGAATTTGTAAGCCTTGAAGCCGGCTCTGTCACAGGCGGCGGCAATGTCGTATTTCGTCTTGCCTATGAGCAGAAGTTCTTTTACCCTGCCCTCAAATGTCGCTACCCACTCGTCATAGCTTGACTTTTTGTCGTAGCCTCCGCCGATGAGGATCGTCGGCGAGGGCATGGCGTAGACCGCCTTTATCGCCGCATCGGGGTTCGTGCCCTTTGAGTCGTTGTAGTATTTGACTCCGTTCTTCTCGGTGACGAATTCTATCCTGTGCTCGACCGCCGTGAACTCTTTTATGCCTTGGCGGATGGTGTCGAGCGGCACGCCCATAGCATGGGTCATCGCGATAGCCGCCATGATATTTTCATAGTTGTGCATGCCGACAAGACTCGTGTCTTTCGTCGTGCAGACGGGCGTTTCAACGCCGTTTTCTTTTATTATAATCGTATCGCCGCGCAGGAACACTCCGCTCTCGAGCTCTTCCGAAGAGCTGAAGAATATTACTTTGCAGCGCGGGGTCTTGCCGAATTCGCGCAGAACCGGGTCGTTGTAGTTGAGCACGCAGAAGTCGTTCTCGTCCTGATTCTTGGTTATCGATTCTTTTATCGCGATGTAGTTTTCAAGCGTCTTGTGCCTGTCAAGATGGTCGGGCGTGATGTTGAGAATAGCCGTGACATGCGGCTTGAAGGTCACCATCGTTTCAAGCTGGAAGCTGCTTATCTCCGCGACCGTCACGCTGTCCTTGTCGCTCTCGAGCGCGTATCCGGTGTAGGGAATCTCGATGTTGCCGACGAGCAGAGCCTTTTTCGCGTGGCGCTTCATTATGTCATAGGTGAGCGAAGTTGTCGTGGTCTTGCCGTTTGTGCCTGTTATGCCGATAACCGTGCCCTTGTCGTGCCTGTAGGCAAGCTCGACCTCGCCCCAGATCGGTATATTATGCTCTTTGACGGCTTTCATTATCGGCGTCTCAAGCGATACGCCGGGGCTTACTACGCAAATGTCAACGCGCGAAAAATCGAAGCCCGAAAAATCGCCGAGGATAAATTCTATATTATCCCTGCCTATTTTTTCGCACGCCGCCGCAGTGTCGAAATTCTCGTTGCCGTCGTAGATTATAAAATCCTCGCCGACTTTGATAAGCAGCTGCGCCGCGTTTATGCCGCTGCGTCCCGCGCCGACTATAAGATATCTGCTCATTGTTGTTACCTCCGAATCAGTTGTCGGTCAGGTCGAAATAGACCTGCTTCATATTTTCTGCGCTCAGCTCGTCTGCGCGCTTTTTTCCGTTCTCGGACAGGCGGGCGCGAAGTTCGCCGTCCGTCAGCAGTGTTTTGAGCGCCTTCGCGTATTCGCGGTGGGCGTCGTTTATGTTGCCGTAGTCAAAGTCCGGGCTCTCGGACATGACAGGGCAGAGGATTCCGCAATCGACTTTTGTCATCTTGTCGCAGTGCGGCAGAAACGGGCGACCGGGCGCGAGAACCTCGGCAGGTCCCGATGTGCAGTCCGTGCTGACCGCCGGAGTGCCGACCGCCAACGCCTCAACAATGACATTCGGGAAGCCTTCGTAATAAGATGTCATCGCAAAAACATCCGCGCGGGATACAAATTTGAACACATTCTTTTGAAATCCCGCAAAGACTATGTCGCCTGAATATTCGCTCTTTTTCGCCATTTCACGAACAGCGTTTTCGTATTCGCCGCGGCACCCGAGGAATATCAGCCCCGCATCGGGGATATCTTTTTTCAGCAGCTCAAAGCTTTTTAGCATATCCCACTGGCATTTCTGATCAACGAATCTCGAAGAGAAAGCTATAACTCTGTGCGTGTCATAGAATTCTTTGTATTCTTCGTCGAGTTCTTCTTTTGCGTCCTCGCGGGCTTTTTCGCAGTCGATGATATTATATGCCGTGAAAAGCTTAT
>ENA-ORRO01001652-ORRO01001652.1-human-gut-metagenome-genome-assembly--contig:-NODE-1652-length-15201-cov-27.210088_pt1 | contig 15201 bp, 14 predicted proteins | sample MGYA00242176_ERZ509136 | MGnify/ENA primary metagenome ERZ509136 (study PRJEB26280, sample SAMEA2338644) | human gut metagenome | biome: human gut; feature: human-associated habitat; material: faeces...
GCATTTTAGTTCTTTTTATGAACTGCGGAATGCGTCTTTCGGAGCTTGTTTCAATCAATTATTCTGATATAAAACCGGATAACACAATTATAATAACTGGAAAAGGAAATAAACAACGCACGGTTTATCTCAATGATGCGTGTGTAAGCGCGATAAAAGACTATATGAAAGTGCGTCCGGTTGACGGCGTGAAAGACAAAGAAGCGCTGTTCCTGAGCAACCGCAAGACCAGGATCAGCCCCAAAACGGTTCAGCATATAGTTGACGAATATCTTGAAAAATCCGGGCTCAGCGGTCAGGGATTTTCAACTCACAAACTAAGACATACGGCCGCTACGCTCATGTATCAATACGGCCATGTCGATGTGTTGCAACTAAAAGAGATTCTCGGCCATGAGAATCTGGCAACGACTGAAATTTATACTCATGTTGTCGACGAACAATTGCGCAGTGCCGTTGATTCCAACCCGCTTAATAAAGTCAAAATCAACCGCAAAAAGTCTGAATCTGATTCTGATGAAAATTAAAAGCTGAACAGCTTGCAAAAAAGTCTGCTTGCGGCGGCGTCGGTTACAGCGGCAAGAACTATAAGAATGCATATTATCAAAAAACGCATACAGTAAATTTTTATGCTCCCCTCCCCTCTTTGTGCTTTAGCTGAAGAAAGTGAGAGGAGCATTTCATATGATGAATTTATTCCGGCACTGCAAGCAAGCAGGAGCGCAAAAATAGCCGGTATAAGCCCGGGATATATCACCAAAACGCAGTACCCAAGCCCGCGCAGAGCAAAATTTGAGTATAGATAGCCCGACAGCATACCTATCCCCACTCCACGTATTATGGGTAGAATGCATATCAGCGGCAGCCCGACAGCACACAGCCCGAATACAAATACTGCGAGCATAAATGCGGCGTTGACAGCCAGCGAATTTATAAAATTCATGCCGAGAGACTGGCTGCTTTTTGATCTTATATAAACCGAAAACATATCCGAAAATGCGCCGGAAAGGTAACTGTCAGCCCTTTTGAGAGAAACCGCGCCTATTATCATTCCCGCCGCAAAAAGCAGCATCATAATAAGTATTCTGCGATTCCTTTTCAGTGAAGTTATAACATCGTTCCCGTATTCCTTTGCTGCCGCGTTTATGTCCATAGCATTTTACCTCCATTATTTTATCTAATAATATGAGGCTTTGTCCCGAAAAATACCAATGTCCCCGCAGTATCCATGCGAGGACATTTTTGTTTATCTATTAAATTTTTATTCCGTTCAGTTTATCAACGAAATCGGCGGGCTTTACGGTCAGCTCCGCCCATGCGGGTCTGAATCCGCTTTTTATTGCGTTCCCAGCAGATTTGATATTTGACCATGCGCAGCAGTAAAACGGGACTTTGCCGCGTTTTATAATCTCCAGTGCCAGTCTGCTTGTCAACGCACCAGCTACGCCCTTCCTGCGATATTCCGGCAGAACATCGACTCCTATCTGCCACATCGTGTCGCAGTCGGCAGAAGCTCCTGCAAGCCCTATCAAAGTATTACCGTCGTATGCACCGACGCACAGCACATCTAAATCTTTTCTGTCGGTGCACAGCGCGTTGCTCCACTGCGGCAGATATAAATCCTTGAAGTCATTCGGATACATAACCTTGAGTTCATATCGGCATGACAGTTCCTGAAGCGACTCCATACGCGGCAGAAAATACTCAGCCATGAAACAAACACGCATACCATGCGCCTGAAAAGCATCGTTTAGAATATGCATATTCGGTGTTTCGAAGCAGTGCTCCGGTGCAAATCCGTTTATATACTGCTCCACAATGTCCTTATATTTCATGTCAACGGAAGCTACAATGTTGTTTCCGTATGACACGAGGTCGCATATAAACGGAAGCTTCAAATATTTTCGCGCATTTGGGTCTGCTGTTGATTCAACAATGATATTTTTGTCTTTTATAAAGTCTTCCGGCGCACAGCCGAGGTCTGTTGCGGATTGAGCCATGGCAACAGAAATAATTTTGCTGTTATTCATCAGTACTTCTTGAAGATATCGTCCTGCTCAATGAGCTCGATTCCCGCGCCCTTGAGTATCTCGGAAGCCTTGTCGTTATCTTCGACTCTGATGATAACATAGGCGTTGCCGACCGAAGGCGTGATGAACGCATAAGCATACTCAACGCTTATCTGTGCATCTGAAAGCACCTTGATAGCGCGCGCAAGTCCGCCGGGTTCATCGGGAATGATTATGCCGAGAACCTGAGTTGCGGAAGCGGTCATTCCCTCGCTTCTGAGCGCCTCAACCGCCGACTTGGGGTTGTTGACGATAAGGCGGAGAATGCCGTAGTCCGAGGTATCCGCAACGGAAAGAGCGCGAATATCGATGCTGTTCTTGGCGAGGACTGCCGTTATGTCGGCAAGTCTGCCGGGTCTGTTTTCGACAAAAACCGAAATCTGACTGATTGCCATTTGGTTTTCCTCCTTTACATTTTTCTGTTATCAATAACTCTCGAAGCCTTGCCTTCGTAGCGCGGCAGAGAGTGCGGTTCAACAAGACGCACCTTTGCGGAAACACCGAGGACGGACTGCATGGCGCCGCAAATCTCTTTCTCTTTAGCCTCAATCTGCTTGACCGAGTCGGAGAACATGTGGTCTGACATCTCGATGCAGACGGTCATTATATCAAGATTATTCGCTCTGTCAACTATTATCTGATAGTTCGGATCCATGCCGAGCGAAAGAATAACATGCTCGACCTGAGCCGGGAAAACATTGACGCCGCGGATAATAAGCATATCGTCGCTTCTGCCCTTGGGTCTGAGCATCTTGACGAGCGTTCTGCCGCAGGCGCATTTCTCATGCGTTATTGCGGAAATGTCGCGGGTTCTGTATCTGAGCAGCGGAAGAGCTTCTTTGCCGATACATGTGAACACGAGCTCGCCGTATTCGCCGTCGGGCAGCGGCTTGAGGGTCACGGGATCGACTATCTCGGGATAGAAATAATCCTCGCATATATGCATTCCGCTCTGCTCGCAGCATTCAAATGCAACGCCGGGACCCGCTATCTCGGAGAGGCCATATATATCATATGCCTTGATTTTGAGCATATTCTCAAGCTGGGTGCGCATGTTCTCACTCCACGGCTCTGCGCCGAAAATACCTATGCGAAGCGGCAGCTCAGCGGGATCGACATTCATCTCTTTGAGTGTCTCTGCGATAAACAGAGCATATGAAGGAGTGCAGCAGAGCACATTTGAACCGAAATCCTGAAGTATCTGAACCTGGCGTTTTGTGTTGCCGGAGGACACGGGAATAGCCGTTGCGCCGAGCTTCTCCGCACCGTAATGAATACCCATACCGCCCGTGAAAAGTCCGTAGCCGTAGGAGACGTGGATGTAGTCCGAGGGCGTTGTGCCCGTAGCGGTAAGAGCTCTTGCCACGCACTCCGACCAGCGGTCTATATCGCCTCTCGTGTAGCCGACAACAGTCTGCTTTCCGGTCGTTCCGGACGAGGCGTGAACTCTGACAAGCTCATCTCTCGGCACGGCAAAAAGTCCGAACGGATAGTGATCTCTGAGATCCTGCTTTACTGTAAAGGGCAGCTTGCTGATATCGTCTATCGAGTGGATATCTTCAGGCTTGAGTCCTATTTCGTCAAACTTTGCCTTGTAAAACGGAATGTTCTCATAGCATCTTTTTACGGTTTTTATCAGTCTTGCGCTCTGTATTGCGTGCAGATAATCGCGCGACGCTGTCTCAATTTCAGGGCTGAAATACTTTGCCATCGTATCATATCTCCTTTTGCTGACCGTCTGCCTTTAATGCGTTTCAGCAGCTTTTTTCGTGCTCATAGCCGAGGCGGAACGCCTCAAGGTTCATATCGAGGAACTTTTCGGGCACAGTGTTCTTTATAGCGTTTATCCATGTTTCGTAGCTTAATTGCATATGGCTTGCCATGGCGCCTATGAGAACAACATTGACAGCCTTTGCCGAACCCGCTTTGACGGCGAGCGAAAGCGCGTCAAGCTCTATCATAGAAGCCCATGCTACTTTTATTGCCTCGGATATGTTCTGAGGATATTCCGCCGCTCCGGTTATGACCGGCATCGGGTCAATGCACTGATCGTTGACGACTAATTTGCCGTCGGGCTTAAGGAAACTGAGCCATCTTGCGGCTTCGAGCTTCTCAAAGGCGAGGATTATATCGGCTTCACCCTGCTCAATTGTGGGCGAAAAAACCTCATCGCCGTATTTAACATATGTAACAACGGAACCGCCGCGCTGGCTCATTCCGTGTATTTCGGAAACTTTGACTTCGTATCCGCTGTCTATAAGCGCGCTGCCGAGGAGCCTGCTCGCAAGCAGAGTACCCTGGCCGCCGACGCCGACTATCATAATTGATTTAACTGCCATTTTTCCCGCTCCTCTCTTATTCTATCGCACCGAATTTGCACAGCTGCTTGCAGACATCGCAGCCGACGCAAAGGGTGAAGTCAATGTGAGCCTTGCCCTCTTTCATACTTATCGCGGGGCAGCCGATCTTCATGCACATCTTGCAGGAGGCGCACTTGTCGGTGTTGACTTTGACGGGTGGCTTGGTCTTAACATATTTGAGAAGTACGCAGGGACGGCGGGATATAACTACCGAGGGCTCGTCCGCTTCAAGCTCTTCTTTTATTGCTTTTTCTGTTGCTGCGAGGTCATAAGGATCAACGACAACGACGCGGTTTATTCCGACTGCGTGAGCGAGAGCTTCAAGGCTGACTGCCGTTGTCGGATCGCCCTTTATTGTAAGTCCGGTAGTCGGATTCTGCTGATGTCCGGTCATGCCGGTGATGCTGTTATCGAGGACGATAACAACTGAATTGCTTTGGTTATATGCGATGTTTATAAGACCCGTAACGCCGGAATGGATAAATGTAGAATCGCCTATAACGGCCACGCGCTTGTGACTGCCGGCTTCGTCAGCCTTGTTCATGCCGTGGAGCGCAGAGACGGATGCGCCCATGCAGATGCAGGTGTCCATCATGCCGAGAGGAGCCATCGAGCCGAGCGTATAGCAGCCGATATCGCCGCTGACATTGACTTTGAGCTTCTTGAGAGCATAGAACAGACCTCTGTGCGGACATCCGGCGCAAAGTACGGGTGGACGCGCGGGAACGTTTATATCTGCCTTGAGATAAGCGTTCTCTTCACCGAGGATAACTTTCTTTATCATGCTCTGCGAATACTCGCCGAGAAGCGTGAACTGTTCCTTGCCGATGACATTTATTCCGAGCTTGCGGCAGTGATCTTCTATGTAAGGATCAAGCTCCTCGATGACATAGACTTTCTCGCATTCTGCCGCAAAGTCGCGGATTATCTTCTCGGGCAACGGATAGAGACAGCCTATCTTGAGATACGACGCTTTATCGCCGAGAGCCTCTTTGGCGTACTGGTAGGCAATTCCGCCAGCGATTATGCCGATTTTTTTGTCGTTATATTCAATCTTGTTGACTCCGAGGTCAACAGCTTCGCTGTCGCCCCAGGCTTCGAGAGCCTTTGTTCTCTCTTCAACTATGACATGCTTCTTTTTCGCCATGGCGGGCATCATGACATATTTCTGCGTGTCCTTGACATACCCCTTGAGTCCGTTGTCGACTCTCTCCCTTATCTCAACAAGGCTGCGGGAATGAGAGATTCTCGTAGTGAGTCTGATTATAACCGGGGTGTCGTAACGTTCGGAGATATCATATGCGAGCTTCGTGAAAGCGAGGCATTCCTGAGAATCTGCGGGCTCGAGCATCGGTATCTTTGATGCCTTTGCATAGTTGCGCGAATCCTGCTCATTCTGCGATGAGTGCATTCCGGGATCGTCCGCAACGACTATGACCATACCGGCGTTTACGCCTGTATAAGAGAGTGTAAACAGCGGGTCCGCAGCAACGTTCAGACCGACATGCTTCATGCCGCAGAAAGAACGCGCTCCGGCTATGGCAGCGCCGCCTGCGGTCTCCATAGCGACCTTTTCGTTCGGCGCCCATTCGCAGTATATCTCGTCATATTTAGCCGCGCTCTCCGTCACCTCGGTGCTCGGGGTGCCGGGATAGCTCGATGCAACACGGCATCCGGCTTCGTAAAGGCCTCTTGCGACGGCCTCGTTTCCTAAAAGTAACTTTCTCATTTTTTGCCTCCGGATTTATTTCTTCTCGTTTCTCAAATCAACAACTCTGTGCGCCTTGCCGACAAATCTCTCGAGTGTCTTGGGTTCAAGCAGGCTGACCTTGCACTGGATACCAAGAGTGGTCTGGAGATTGTGCATTATCTTCTTCTGAAGCCGCTCAATTTCGCCGTAGCTCTCAAGCAGAGATGCGTCAACAAGTTCAACGCGGACTTCAAGTGTATCTGAAAATCCCTCGCGGCGGACAACCAGCTGATAGTTTGCGCCGATCTGCTCCGTGCCGATAAGCACGCTTTCAATCTGCGACGGGAACACGTTCACGCCGCGTATTTTTAGCATATCGTCGCTTCTGCCCTTGACCTTGTCCATTCTGACGCCTGTTCTTCCGCATTTGCAGGGAGAATAGTTGAGTCTTGTGATGTCGCGGGTTCTGTATCTGAGCAGAGGAAGTCCCTCTTTTGTCAGCGTAGTCACAAGCAGTTCGCCTGTCTCGCCCTCGGCAAGAGGTTCGAGTGTTTCGGGGTCGACTATCTCGGGATAGAAATAGTCTTCGCAGAAATGCAGTCCGTCGCGCTCCTCACATTCGCCGGAAACGCCGGGACCCATAAGCTCGCTCATGCCGTAGTTGTCGGTGGCGAACAGTCCCCAGCCCTTTTCAATCTGGGTTCTCATCTCTGGTGTGCAGCCCTCAGAGCCGAACAGGCCGAGGCGAAGCTTGTAGTCGCTCATCGGATAGTCGAGCTCTTTTGCCGTTTCGCACATATAAAGCGCATATGACGGAGTTGCAACGAGCGCGGTAGTGCCGAAATCGCGCATATACATCAGCGCCTTTTCGGTGTTTCCGCTCGAATTGGGAACAACCGTTGCACCGAGCTTTTCGAGTCCGTAATGAAGACCCAGAGCACCCGTGAACATGCCGTAACCGAAAGATATCTGAACGATATCTTCGTCGGTAGCGCCTGCTGCGGCGGCAATACGGGCAACGCAGTCCGACCACAGATCAAGGTCGTGCTTCGTATATCCAACGACTGTGGGCTTACCTGTTGTGCCGGACGAAGCGTGAATACGCACCATCTCTTTCATCGGTCTTGCGAACAGACCGAACGGATAGTTGTCGCGCAAATCGGCTTTTGTAGTCGGCGGTATGTATTTTATATCGCTCAGGCTCTTGATCTTGTCGGCAGAAATGCCGGCTTCGTCAAGCTTCTTTGTGTAGAACGGCACATTTTTGTAGCAGTAATCAACCGTCCATTTCAGTCTTTCGAGCTGCAGCGCTTCCAGCTCGCTGCGCTTCATTGTTTCAATTTCCTTTTGAAAAAACATCTTGAAGTCTCCCTCTTTTATACTTCGACAGGGTATTCGGAAATCACCTATAAATTATACCACTGTTACTCTTTTTCGACAATACCGTTATAAAATAATTCAGTAACATTCTTGTCATCTTTTCCTGTTATTGCGCTGACAATGAAGCAGAGCGCGAGCGAAAGGAGCATCGCTATGCAGGCGAAAAGCGGTCCGAATCCCGCAAGCGTTGATGCCGTGCTGTTGTTGACCCCGAACTCAACAAGCAGTTTGCATATCGCAGGAACTATCGCGACAGAGAAACCGCCTATCATCGCAGCCCAAGCACCGTGTTTGTTCATACGCTTCCAGAACAGCGCAACGACATAAGGCGCAAGGAACGAGCCGGAAATTATACCCCAGGAGTAGCTCATCATATCAAGAATGGGCGTATCTGTATTTGCGACAACATATGAGCAGAGAATAAACACAACGCAGAGAACTTTTGTGAGAACAGTTACTTTCTTTTCTTTCATTCCGGGCTTGATCACGCTCTTTACAAAGTCCATGGAGAATGTCGAGCTCGCAGTGAGCGTTATGGAGCAAAGAGTCGAAACCGACGCTGCTATGAGCAGGACAAGGACGATTCCGAGCAGTATATTCGGAAGATTCGCAACCTTGAGCATATTCGGAACGACATAGTCCTGAACCGGCTTTTTAAATGATGCTATCTCGTCGGCAGTGAAGAATCTGTGGCAGAGCGAGCCTATAAAATATCCTCCGCCCGCAACGAGCAGGGCGAAAAATGTGGATATAACTATGCCGCGCTTCGCCTGCTTGTCGTCCTTTATGCCGAAATATTTCTGTATCATCTGCGGCAGTCCCCATGTGCCGAAGCTGGTCATGAGCACGGTTGCGATGAGCGAAGTTGCGGATTTGAGTCCGAGTTTCGGAAGTCCCTCTGCCGAGTTGGCGTATTCTCTGAGACCCTCTATACCGCCGACTCTGTCGCAGCGGATGACAAAAATTATAAGAAGAGTTATGCCGAACATCATGACAATTCCCTGAACAAAGTCCGCACGAGCCTGAACGAGATATCCGCCGAGCAGAAGAAGCACTGCGGCGAGAACTGCAATAATTATCATGCATATTTTGTCGTCTATTCCGAGCAGAACATCGGCAACCGACGCGAGACCTTTATAGACCGACGCCGAATACGGGATCATGAAAATAAATATAACCATGCAGGCAAATATTTTCATGGCGCGGCTGTTGTATCTCAATTCAAAGAACTGAGGCATAGTTTTTATTTTGAGCCTGTCTGAAACATCGCGTGTTCTTCTGGCGAGCACACGCCAGGCGAGCCACGAGCCGAACACGGCGTTGCCTATTCCTGCGGCGATACCCCAAAGACCGTAGTTGAGTCCCGTGCCTCCGGCGTAGCCGACAAACATAACTGCCGAAAAATATGCCGTACCGTAAGAAAGCGCCGAAAGCCACGCTCCGGCGTTTCGTCCGCCGACCGTCAAATCGGCTATGCTCTTTGATTCTCGTCCCGATACAATGCCGATTATTATCATAACCGCAACATATACCGCGATAGTTATCCAGACGGTGGTGTTCTCCATTTTTTCTTCCTCTGCTTTTTCTTTGTTTTGCGCTTTAAAGCTTTTATCCGATAAAGTGCAGCAATATAATACAATAAAAAGCAGTATTTGTCAAGTTATTTCAAAAAGAATTGAATATGTCGCAGAATCTACCTCCTTTTCTCGGCGGCGCACAGCACGCCTGCTGATTGTAGCACACGAGCACGGCATCCTCGCCAATAACTTTTATGTCTTCCCAGCATATTCTTATATCGTCGCACCGTCCGAGCAGCCCCATACACTTCGGCCTGCCGAATACGATAATTGCAACTACTTTTCCCGAGCAAGTGTCAACTTCAATATCCGACACGGGGCCGAGTATATTCCCATCCCTTTGATTTATAACCTGTTTGTTCCTCAGATCCGTCACGCAGCAGTTCAAAAAAAATCACCCCCAACGGCATTATATGCCGCTGGAGGTGCGTCGAATCACACGACGTTCATTTCTTTTTTCAGGCGTTCTATAATCCTTTTCTCGAGCCTTGATATGTAGCTCTGCGATATGCCGAGCATATCCGCGACTTCCTTTTGCGTATATTCTTTTCCGCCGCCGAGTCCAAACCGCATTCGCATTATAAGCTTGTCGCGGTCGGCAAGGGCATCAACGGTACGCAAAAGTAGACTCTTTTCGTCCTCCGCCTCTATACCTCGGTTTACCGTATCCGGTTCACTGCCGAGAATATCGGACAGAAGCAGTTCGTTCCCGTCCCAATCCACATTCAGCGGTTCGTCGAGCGAAATCTCGTTTCTTATATTATTTGTCTTGCGCAGGAACATGAGTATCTCGTTTTCGATGCACCGCGAGGCATATGTCGCGAGCTTTATGTTTTTTGACGGTCTGAATGTGTTGACGGCTTTTATCAATCCGATGGTGCCTATTGATATCAGATCTTCTATTCCTACTCCGGAGTTTTCAAACTTTCTCGCTATATAGACCACAAGCCTGAGATTATGCACTATGAGCGGTTCGCGTGCGGATTCGTCGCCCGCTTCGATGCGCTCGAATATCTCACGCTCCTCATCTTTTTTCAGCGGGGCGGGCAGTATCTCGTAACCGTTTATGTAGTGTACCTCGCCCCGGTCTCTGCAGTTGAGAAAACGGTTTATCAGTTTTTGTATTACCGCTTTCAGCTTTTTCATTTTTTGAGCCTCTCCTTTCCACTCTGTCAAAGAAATTGTTTCCTATGAGTGCCGAATACTCGCCGCCGGACAGTGAATTGTTATATATCGCGGCATAAGTCTCGCTGCATATAAAAATGCCCTTGGCGGTTTTCACTGTTGCTTTGTCAATTTTTATCGCCGGAAGAAGCCCGCTCCCGCCGACCGACCTGAAGCTTATAAATCTTACTCCGCGGCAGGCATATGCCTCGTCTTCCTTTATCTCCCTGCGCACGAGTTCTTTTATTTCATCCGGCAGAACAGAAGCTATCGCGCTGTACTCAAACACTATCGCAGGATATGAGGAAAACGGCTCTTTCAGTGAACTGCCCGTATCTATGAGAGCGGTGCATTCAGCATCTTTTCCGTGATAATTTATTCTTACTGTTGCCGTGTGGTTGTCGGGCGCGTTTCGGCGCATAAAATAGGAGATGAGTCGTATAACAGCATAGCAGGCGGCGGAGGTCAACAGGAGCGTAACAGCGCTGATATCAAAATACACCGCGCCGTTTTTATATGTAAGTCCGTCAGGTTTGAACATCAGCCATATGGCGAGCGTGATTCCCGCAAAGGCGAAGTTCGCCATCAGAAAACCTCCGCCCGCTCTGAGAAAGTCTTTAACCGAGCGTATAGAGAACGCGGTGAAAAGCATCGCCGCAAAACAAATAACTCGCAAGGCTATCGAAAAGAACAGATTCATATCTGGCAGAAAGATTATCAATGAATAAACCGCACCTATCGCGGCGGAGAGCAAAATGCGCCAACTGCGCGTCGGGGTTTTCACCAAAAGACCCGCCGCCGACAGCATCAGAAAGTTGACGAGCAGATTTATCATCAGCAGTATATCGACATATATAACATTGCTCATCGCGCACCTCCCGAAACAGTATGACTCAATTATAAGCCGCCGCCGAGGTCTTTTTTGTCAAATCAAAGGGTGAAAAAATAAAAAAGCCCTGCACTTTTGAAAGCACAGGGCTGAAAAATATATTCAGTTCAGGTTGTCTACTGCCGCGCGTTCTATAGCGAGACCCGCTCTGTAGCGATTCATATATTTTTTGAATCCCTCGGCGTCTTCAGCGTCGGGAGCTACGCTGTCTCCGAGCATATCGCCGAATACTTTTGAATCGAGGAAACTGTCAAGCGATTCGCCGTCCGCACGGTTCTTCATATATGATGCAAGCAGAGCGATTCCCCACGCGCCTCCCTCGCCTGCCGTCGACATAACAGCAACGGGAGTTTCGAGCACGGCAGCCATAAGCTTCTGACCGACTCCGGGAGTTTTGAACAGTCCGCCATGACCGAGAAGCCTGTCAACGCGGACAAACTCTTTTTCAGTCAGTATGTTCATGCCGAATTTTAAAGTTGCCATCGTCGAGAAGAGTATCGCACGGGCAAAGTTTGCAAGATTCATCTTGCTGTCCGGAAGCTTTGTGAAAAGCGGCCTGCCAGCTTCAAATCCCGTTGTGTGCTCGCCGGAATAATAGTTATAGGAGAGCAGTCCTCCGCAGTCCGGAGCGCCCTCGAGAGCTTTGTTGTAGAATGTGTCATAGAGCTTCGGCACGTCAACGCTCCCGCTCATCAGCTCCATAGTCTCTTTGAGCAGACCTATCCACGAATCGAGATCGGTCGTGCAGTTGTTGCAGTGTACCATCGCAACGGGACTGCCGTCCGGCGTTGTTACCATGTCTATCTCGGGATACACCTTTGAGAGCGGCTTTTCGAGGACTATCATTGCAAATATCGATGTTCCAGCAGATACATTGCCGGTTCTCTGTGCAACGCTGTTCGTTGCCACCATGCCGGTGCCTGCATCGCCCTCTGGCGGGCAGAATGGAATACCGGGTTTGAGCTTTCCTGTCGGATCAAGGAGCTTTGCGCCCTCTTCCGTAAGCCTGCCGGCAAAATCTCCTGCGCTGTATACTGTCGGCAATATGTCGCGCAGCTTCCAAGGAAGATTTTTGTCTGCGACTCTCGAATCGAACTTCTTTATCATCGTTTCATCGAAATCGTGAGTTTCGCTGTTTATCGGGAACATACCGGATGCTTCGCCGATACCGATTGCCTTCTCTCCCGTCAGCATCCAGTGTACATAGCCCGCGAGCGTTGTCATAAAGTCGATGCTTTTGATATGATCCTCGCCATTGAGTATGGCGCGGTCAAGGTGAGCTATGCTCCAGCGCTGAGAAATATTGAACCCGAAAAGCTCGGAAAGCTCAGCCGCCGAACGCTCGGTGACGGTGTTTCGCCATGTTCTGAAATCAGCTAACTGTCTGCCCTCTTTGTCGAACACAAGATATCCGTGCATCATGCCGGAAATACCCATTGCGCCGACAGAAGTCAGTTCGATATCATATTTTTCTTTTACATCATCGGCAAGTGTTCTGTAGCATTCGCGCATACCCGTCCAAACATCGTTGAGATGATATGTCCAGATGCCGTTTTCGAGCTTATTTTCCCATGAATAACCGCCCGCCGCGATGACTTCGTTGTTTTCGTCAACAAGTATACCCTTGATTCTTGTTGAACCGAGTTCAATACCGAGCGATGTCTTGCCGCCGAGTATCGACTCTCTTATTTTTTCAGTTTTCATACAGCACTCCTTCTTGTCTTTTTAAACAACAAAATTTTATCACATTAGACAAAAAAATAAAAGAGAAAAAGCAGAACTAATTCATTTTATATTGAAATGGGTGTTAATTCATGTTACTATTGTGAAAAATGGACAGGAAGTGATCGGCTTGACTTACGGCGCACTGAGCAAATATCGCGGTTTTTTGATGGGCTTTGCCATACTGTGGGTAATGTATTTTCACATACCGCTGAAATTCGCCACCGAAGTCGGATGGTTTATTCACAGAATCGGCTTTTACGGAGTCGATATTTTTCTTTTCCTCTCCGGGCTCGGAGTATATTATTCGCTGACTAAAAGACCGAATGTGCTCGGGTTTTATAAGGCGCGTCTTGTTCGCATTCTGCCTGCGTATATTATAGTTGCCTGCGCTTCATATTGTCTGCTGAGGCTCGACAGAGCGAGTGCTCTTGACTTCTTCTATTATATATCCGGCATCGGATATTGGACGCGGCACGCACGATTTGACTGGTATATCCCAACTCAGCTGGCTTTTTATCTGATAACTCCCCTGTTCCTGTTCTTCTATAAAAAGCTCGGCGGCAAAAAGCAGATAATATATACCTCAGCGTGTATGTCTCTTTCTGTTCCGCTTTGCGTTATAATGTACTATAACGATTTGATCTATCTTTGGGGAACGGCAGTTAGGCTTTCCGTTTTCCTGCTCGGAATACATACGGGAAGGCTTGCTGAGCAAGATAAAAAAGTTACTAAAACTTCGCTGATACTCAATATTGCGGCATTTATAGTCGGAACTTTTCTCGCCTATTATCTCAACGGCTGCGTCAAAGAGCCGGAATATATAAAAAACGGGCTCAACTGCTATCCAGCTCTGCTGATGATGCCGTCATTCTGCCTGCTTGTCTCTCTCGGACTTTCGGCACTCAATAAAAAACTGCCGAAGCTTGAAAAAGTTATTACTTTCCCGTTTGATTTTTTAGGCAAATACAGTCTTGAGCTTTATTTGCTTCATCAGCGTCTGCAATCGATAATTCCGAAATATTTTGAGATTGAAAACCAGTTTGTGATTTTAATTGTCACACTTGTTATTTCGCCGCTTCTCGGTATGGCGATAAACGGCATCAGAACCGCCGCAAAGAAACGCAAAACACGAAAGAAGGCAGCATAAAATGTTTGATGTCACCGCAATAGGCGAACTGCTCATCGATATGGCGCAGTCGGGGGTGTCGGATATCGGCTCGTCGATTTTTGAGGCAAATCCAGGCGGCGCGCCGTGCAATGTTTTGGCAATGCTCAACAAGCTCGGCAGGAGCACTGCATTTATCGGCAAGGTCGGAGATGATATCTTCGGCAAGAAGCTCAAAAATATTGTCGAGAGCAGCGGCACGGATGTCGGCGGGCTCGTGTTTGACGAGAATGTCCGCACAACGCTCGCTTTTGTTGAGACGGACGAATACGGCGACAGAAACTTTTCTTTTTACCGCGCTCCCGGTGCGGATATGATGCTGCGCGAAGATGAAGTCAATGTAGATATCATAAAGCAGAGCCGCGTTCTTCACTTCGGAACGCTTTCGATGACACACGATGTCGTTGAAAAGGCAACGATAAAAGCTATTGAGACAGCGAAAGATTTAGGCTTGCTGTTGTCGTTCGACCCCAATCTCCGTCCTCCGCTCTGGGACAGCATGGACAGGGCAAAGCAAAAAATAGATTACGGCTGTTCGGTGAGCGATATTGTAAAAATCGAGATTGACGAATTGCGTTTTCTGACCGGCTGTAATGAAATAAATAAAGCTGTTGAGATATTCAGAACGTGCTACCCGAATGTTGCATTACTGACTGTGACTGCGGGGCGCAGCGGAAGCCGCGCATATTATAAAAATATTTATGCCGAAGCGCCGACTTTTCTCAATGTAAAGACGATAGACACAACCGGAGCGGGCGATACTTTCTGCGCTTGCTGTATAGACTGGTTTTTGAATAACGGCGGCAAAGAGGTTAAAGAAGCTGAACTCAGGAATATGCTTGTTTTCGCAAACGCTGCCGCATCTCTTGTGACCTGCAAAAAGGGAGCACTGCTCTCAATGCCGGAGATATCGGATATAAATAATCTAATCAAGGAGAATGAAAACAATGAGTGAACTCTATGATTCAATAAGGCTGACCCGTTCCGCCGCCACATTTACGCGCGCTTTGGGCATCGATGCTCCCGATGGTGCAGATGCCCCGTGCGACATAGTGCTCGACAAACTCTTTGCCGAGCTCGGCGAAGGCGGAGCAGACAGAGTGTTTATATATAACCCCGACGCTATCGCACTGTGGCTGTTTCAGAAATATACTGAATTGTTCAAAGATGCGATACTCAGAA
>ENA-ORRO01001655-ORRO01001655.1-human-gut-metagenome-genome-assembly--contig:-NODE-1655-length-15167-cov-2.984714_pt1 | contig 15167 bp, 13 predicted proteins | sample MGYA00242176_ERZ509136 | MGnify/ENA primary metagenome ERZ509136 (study PRJEB26280, sample SAMEA2338644) | human gut metagenome | biome: human gut; feature: human-associated habitat; material: faeces...
GTATTACACCGTTACTATCGTGCGGCTCAGCCGAACGAGAAGGTACGCCCGCTTTCGCTGCCCGAGATATTCGCACGGTTGCGGCGGTTGGAACCCGGAGCGATGGCAGGCGTGACGCTGCCCAAGCTGGCCCAGGCTCTCGTGGCCGCAGGGGTGCAGAAAGTGCACACGCATTACGGAAACCGATACAGAGTGGCGGAAAGGTGATGGTGGGTATATGAAAGGCGTAAATGTTTTTATGCGAACCCTTCCTGTAATATTTGGCTGATCAGATGAAAAAACATAACTTCGTACTAATCAAAAGGTGTGGAATGTGAATGGTAAAAATGATGTATAGAACCATAATAAGCTTTAAAACCCTATTCTGTTTTTTATTGTTTGTGTCACCGTTCGTGGAGTTTGTCATTCCGGGTGGTGATATGTACCTTGCTTGTGTTGTGGGAGTTGTGGCGTTTGTAGGGGTTGGGTTAGAGGCAAAGGGCAGGCAAAATACTTTTGTCGTCACTATTGCCGATGTTCTCTTTTGGATTTGTTGGGGGTATGCAGTAATCCGGATGCCACTACCGGTGGATATGGCATTGTGCATAAAACTCGTTGCCGTAACCGGCATTTGGTGTTACTGCCGTCTCAATGTAACACCGGAGTTGCGAAATATGGTTATATGGTGGATGATAGTGGCCGGCTTTGGGGCAGTCTGTCATCGGACTGCTACAAGGCTTTGGGGTGTTAAAGAGCTTCCATTCAGAGTTTGCTTTGACCGGAACGTTTGGAAATCCCGGCCCTTTTGGCGGTTATTTGTCTGTGGTGATAGCTTTATTATTTTCTTATGTATTACAGGAGAAATTGTCTTTCGCAATACGGGGGTGCTTGTTCGTGTGCCTTATGGTCGTTTCTTTGGCGTTGGTGCTATCAGACTCTCGGTCCGCCTGGTGTGCGGCTTGTGCTGCCGTCTTTTTGCTTTTGTACCTGAAATATCTTTCGGGAAAGCGTATCATGAGGTTCGGAGGATTCGTGTTGTTTGCAATGGGATTCCCGGCAGTGGGCATGCTTCTGTATGGCTATCGTCCTGATTCTGCCGATGCGAGGATATTGGTATGGAGGGTTTGCGGGGAAGTTGTCTCCCAGTATCCTTTTGTGGGAGTCGGTACAGGAAGATTCGCAGCATATTATATGCCGGCGCAGGCCAAATACCTTATGACAGCCACTGAAACTACACGGCGTTGTTCCAGTGATAACCCATTCGCTTATAATGAAACATTGACCGTTCTATGTGAGCAAGGAATAGCCGGTTTATTATGTGTTACAGTGTTTTGGGTGTTTGTCGTACGTGGCCTGAAATCTTCATATCAATCAGACAACAAGTCGGTTTTCTTGTTTCCTGTAGTGTCTTTATTGGTTTTCTCCCAGTTCTCTTATCCTTTGAGTATATGGAGTTTTGTATGCTTGTTGCCGCTTATGCCAGCCATCGGTTTAGGACGAGGAAGAGCGATACGTTGGAGGATGGCAAGCTGGTTGAATATTTATCATCGGCGGTTACTTTCCATCATAGCCTCTTGCGTGTGCTGTGCATTGTTGGTCTTCGGATTTGTCTTGCGATGGCGGTCGCAAGTATGGATTAATGACTATAGTGTGTTTGCGACATCGTCTGAACGTCCCGGTCGGGTTGTAGGGTGGTTTGTCCGTCACGACCCGTTCCTTTTGGCATACGGTGCGGATGCTGCTTTTTTGCGTACGGATTATGAATTGGCACTCACGTATCTGGATGGTTTGAACCATTATACACAAGCGGCGCAGTGGAATATCAGACAAGGAGAGTGTTATGAGGGAGTAGGGGATACTTTGAAAGCCTTGGAGTGTTATCGGACGGCATCGCGGATGATGCCCGGGCTGATGTACCCCGTTTTTGCGGAATTTAATTTGTATCGTAAGGAAAACCAAAAGGACAAAGCATTGCTTTTGGCCCGGAAGCTCATAACATTCAGGCCCAAAATCGAGAACCGTAGGACGAGGCTGATGAGGACGGAAGCCTGGGAGTACATTCGTAACAAGGCAAGGTCGTGGTCGGCCGCGTTTTAGTGGAATAGGAATACTGCTGAATGTCCCGAGATGTCTCGGACGATTTGGTCTTTGAAAAATAGGCTTCCGTGAGAGAATGAAAATAGGGGCAAGTGGCTGATGCGCTTGCCCCATTTCTGGGATTACTTTAAAATGACCAAACATGTGCATGCCCCGTGTGCCCCCATGACCAATGCCTGTTCGATATCGGCTGTTTTGGAGGGGCCGGAGATGAAAGTGCCGAAAGGGTAGGTTTGCCCGGCGAGAAGTTCGTAGGCTTCTTGCATATTATGGACCAGGGAATGTCGGTCGAGGACAATGACTAAGGCTTCAGCAATGAAATAGAGTGCTTTGTGTTTTACGTTCTGAGGAATCCAGACCGCACCGTTTTCCGCTACGCCGAACGCTCCTTCTACGACCGCCACGTCGGTACCGTCCAGTTCTTGTGCCTCGGCCAATGTGTCGGGACGTATGGTAGCACAGGTGATCTCTTCCATCTGTGAAGCGATTTTGCGAGCCTCGGGAAAGTGGCTGCGAATGATGTCGTTGATGTCTTCCGCTTCCTGTAGGACGACCGCCTTGCCTCCGACAAACTGGCTGATTTCGCAGAAACGGCTTATTTTGTCCGGGTAAACCGTAGCTTTTATTTCCCAATCCGGATATTCGTACCTTTGTACGGTGTTTTGGCGGATGGCTGTCAATATCTCGTCTTTACTGCTCATTTTTTATCCTCCTTTCTTTGTACTTTACCTTTTTTCCACATGCTGTTGAACGATTCCCCGGCGAAATTCGGCAGTTCGCGGCCTTTTCCCCATTCGTTCAGGCGGTTATATTTGATTGCGTCTGGCATGACATTGACCATAGGAGCAGCCCAGAGGGCGGCGTTGAACAGCACGGGGCGCTCCATCAGAAATTTCATGCCGGCAGACATGAATTGCTTCTCGGTACTGGCTTTGTCGATGTCCTTCAACGTTTGCCTCCAGCGGTAGATTTGTTCTCCCAAATCCACTTTGGCCGGGCAGACATTGGAGCAAGACAGGCAGAGGGAACAGGCCGACAAGTTGTCATAGTACTTCGACGGGTCGTGAGCCATTCCCAAGTTTATTCCGATGGGACCCGGAATGAAATAAGTATATGAATAGCCTCCGCTGTGCCGGTAAACCGGACAGGTGTTCATGCAGGCACCGCAACGGATGCAGTTCAGCGTCCGGATATGGTCGGGGTGAGAGAGAATGCGGCTTCGTCCGTTGTCTACGATAATGATATGGTATTCACCTCCTTCGCACGGCGTACGATAATGAGACGTGTAGGTCGTGATGGGTTGACCTGTTCCAGAACGTGCCAATAAACGGGTGAATACGCCTAAAGCTTTCATGTCCGGTACGATTTTTTCCAAACCGAAGGCCGCGATGTTCAGTTTCGGGCAGGATGTGCCCATATCGGCGTTGCCTTCGTTGGTGCATACGACGATGTCTCCCGTGGAGGCTACAGCGAAATTCGCTCCTGTCATGGCAGCTTCGGCATGCAAGAAAATATTTCGCAGGTTTTTTCGAGCCACATGCGTCAGGTAAGTCGGGTCGTAATTGCCTTTTTCGGCATTCATCTTCTCTTCGAACAGCAGGCCTACTTGTTCGCGCTTGATATGAATGGCCGGCATGACGATATGGCTGGGTGGAAGGTGCATCAGTTGCAGGATGCGTTCACCCAAATCGGTTTCCACTACATCTATGCCTTTAGACAACAAGAACGGGTTCAGTTCGCATTCTTCCGAGAGCATGGATTTGCTTTTGACGAAACGGGTCACTTGATGTTCTTTAAGCAGTCCATAGATGATCTGTCGGTATTCTTCTGCGTCTTTAGCCCAATGTACGATGGCACCGTTTGCCGTGGCGTTCTTTTCAAATTCTATCAGCAGTTCCTCCAAATGGCTGTTGGAATAGAGTTTCAACTGGCATGCTTTTTCCCGAAGGTCTTCCCATTCGGGTACCTCCTTGCTCATTTTGTCTCTTTTGGCACGTACCATCCACAGGGTTTCGTTGTGCCATGCCGCCATGTCGCCGTTCCGGAGGAACTTTTCGGCAGCTTTGGAATGTAAGGTGCTCATAACTGTGACGCTAATATTTCTACAATATGAATCGTTTGGATGGGAAGTTTCTCACGGTTGATGACTCCCTGCATGTGCATCAGGCAGGAGCTGTCGGCTCCGGTAATATATTCGGCCCCGGTTTCGCTGTGGTGCCTGATTTTGTCTTTTGCCATACAGACGGATACGGCCTGTTCTTCGATTGCGAACATTCCGCCGAAGCCGCAACATTCATCTACGTGGGACGGTTCGCATACTTCGATGTCTTTCACCATGAGTAGCAAATCCCGTAATTTATTATAATAAGGAATATTGCGTTCACTGGGAGAGGACAAGTGAAGTTCCCTTACGCCGTGGCAACTGTTGTGCAGGCTGACTTTGTGAGGGAAGCGGGCATCCAAATGTTCCGGCTTGACGACGTCGTGGATGAACTCGCACAAATCATATATTTTCTCCGCACTCTCGCACCGATGTCCTTCTTGTGCCAATATGTCGGGATGGTTTTGTTTGACGAAAGCCACACAACTGGCCGACGGTCCTACAATGTAATCGTATGACTGGAACAAGGTTTCGAAACGCCGGGCCAGCCGTGAGGCTTCATTTTCGAATCCGGCATTGGCCATGGGTTGCCCACAACACGTTTGGTCTAAAGGGTAATCTACGTCGACTCCCAACCGGCTTAAAATTTTATATGACGCCACTCCGACCTGGGGGTATATGGCATTGATGTAGCAAGGGATAAATAAACCGACTTTCATATTTTGGGTTGTTTTGAATTTGGTACAATATTAGTGTTTGGTCCGTATGCCTGCCGGTATGCGTTGGCCAATAGCTGCAAAGTTATAAAAAAGCATGGTTCTATTCTATTATTCGTGCTGCCTTTTGATTCGTAAACCATTAATTTTTGGCTGTTTTCTTTCGTATTCTCTCAAAAAGTAGTAATTTTACGTGCTTTTTGGCAAGTGGTATTTATAATAGTAACAGATATAAATAATGTTAGACCAAGACAGAATAATAAAGGTGAACATTGAAACCGAGATGCGTAAATCGTATATCGACTATTCAATGTCCGTAATTGTATCCCGTGCTTTGCCTGATGTGCGCGATGGATTTAAACCTGTGCATCGTCGCATTCTCTATGGAATGAGGGAACTGGGTAATACGCACGACAAACCATATAAAAAATGTGCCCGTATCGTAGGAGAAGTGTTGGGTAAGTATCATCCGCATGGAGATTCTTCCGTTTATGGTGCATTAGTGCGTATGGCACAAGAATGGAGCATGCGTTATACGTTGGTGGACGGTCAGGGAAACTTCGGTTCCGTCGATGGGGATAGTGCTGCTGCCATGCGTTATACGGAGGCTCGCCTGCAGTTGATGGGCGAAGCTATGATGGATGACTTGGAAAAGGAAACCGTAGACATGATGAACAACTTCGACGATACGTTGAGGGAGCCTACGGTTATGCCGACAAAAATACCGAACTTGCTGGTAAACGGTGCCAGTGGTATCGCAGTGGGAATGGCCACTAACATCCCCACGCATAATTTAGGGGAAGTCATTGATGCTTGTGTGGCTTATATAGACAATCGGGATATTGACATCGACGGACTGATGGAGTATATCAAGGCTCCTGATTTTCCTACCGGTGGCTTTATTTACGGTATGCAGGGCGTGCGCGATGCCTACGAGACGGGGCGCGGACGTGTGATTATGCGTGCCCGCGCTGAGATAGAGCCGGGAGAGAATCATGATAAGATTGTCATTACGGAGATTCCTTACGGGGTGAACAAAGCGGAGCTGATTAAACAGATTGCCGATTTGGTAAACGACAAGAAGATTGAAGGCATCAGCAATGCCAATGACGAATCCGACCGTGAAGGCATGCGTATCGTGGTGGATGTGAAACGCGACGCCAACGCAAATGTCGTATTGAACAAATTGTTCAAGATGACTCCGTTGCAGACCAGCTTCAGCGTGAATTGCATAGCGTTGGTGAAAGGGCGTCCCAAGTTGTTGTCTCTGAAGGATTGCATCTCTAACTTTGTGAACCATCGTCACGATGTGGTCATCCGTCGGACGCAGTATGATTTGCGCAAGGCGGAAGAGCGTGCCCATATTTTGCAAGGTTTGATTATTGCGAGTGATAACATCGACGAAGTCGTGCATATTATTCGCAGTGCCCAGAATCCGCAGGCCGCCATCGAAGGTTTGATGAACCGTTTCGAACTGGACGAGGTACAGGCCAAAGCCATCGTAGAGATGCGTCTGCGTCAGTTGACGAACCTGATGCAGGAGCAGTTGCGTAACGAATACGATGAACTGTTGAAACAAATCGAATATTTCAAACAGATACTGAGTGATGAAGACCTTTGCATGAAAGTAATCAAGGACGAATTGATCGAGGTTAAAGAGCAGTTCGGCGACGAACGGCGTTCGGAAATCGTATATTCGAGCGAAGAATTCAATCCTGAAGATTTTTATGCTGACGACGAGATGGTTATCACCATCAGTCACATGGGATATATCAAGCGTACGCCTTTGGCCGAGTTCCGGGCACAGGCTCGTGGTGGCGTGGGCAGCAAGGGAACGAGCACGCGCGATACGGACTTTGTGGAATACATCTATCCGGCTACGATGCACAACACGATGCTCTTCTTCACGCAGAAGGGTCGCTGTTTCTGGATGAAAGTATATGAGATACCGGAAGGTGCCAAGAACTCTAAGGGACGTGCCATTCAGAATATGTTGAATATCGACCCGGATGACGCTATCAATGTTTGCTTGCGTATCAAGAACCTGAACGATGCGGAATTCTGCCGTTCGCATTATGTGGTGTTCTGCACGAAGAACGGTATCATCAAGAAAACTTGCTTGCAGGAGTATTCCCGTCCGCGTACCAATGGGGTCAATGCCATTACGATTCGTGAAGACGACCGTGTCATCGGCGTGCGTCTGACAAATGGCGAGAATGAAATCATCATCGCTAACAGAAACGGTCGTGCCATTCGTTTCCATGAAAGCAAAGTGCGTGCCATGGGACGTACGGCTACTGGTGTGAGAGGTATGACCATCGACGAGGACGGTAGCGACGAAGTGGTAGGCATGGTATGTGTGAACGACCCGCAGACGGAAACCATCATGGTGGTCAGCGAGCAAGGCTATGGCAAACGTTCGGACATAGAGGATTATCGTGTGACGAACCGGGGCGCGAAGGGTGTGAAGACACTGAACATCACGGAGAAAACCGGTAAGTTGGTGGCTATCAAAGTCGTGACGGACGAGAACGACCTGATGATTATTAACAAGAGCGGTATAACGATACGTCTGAAAGTGGCTGATGTCCGTATTATGGGACGTGCCACACAAGGTGTCCGTTTGATTAATCTTGAGAAGCGTAATGACCAAATCAGTAGCGTATGCAAGGTACAGACGGAGGACGAAGAAGAAGAGACGGAAATGTTGAGTGACGGTGTGGCTCCGGTGATGGATGAGTCGGAAGGCAGTTCTGATGTATCGGTTTCAGAGTCCCGTGACGAAGAGACTGAAACGAATGAATGAGTTTAAAACTTTTAATTTATAAAGTTATGAATAAATACGTATTATCAATTGCATTGCTGGTTGCTTCAACCGGTGCTTTCGCGCAGAACAGACTGGTGAAAAAAGCTCAGGGATTGATTAACAACAATCAAATAGAGGAAGCCCAGACGTTGTTGACGGAAGCTTTGAACAGCGGAGAAACCAAAGACATGGCTTTGGCTTGGGATGTTCAGGGAGATTTGTACCAAAGGCTTTTTGCAGACGAACTGAACAAAGCGGCTGCTCACCAGCCTTTGGATACGGCAAAGTTTGCTAAAAACCTGTATGCTTGTCTGGACGCATACGAAAAATGCAACGAGTATGACGAGAAAAAGGAATATGCGGAAAAGAACAAAGGCAACTTGATGAAGTTCCGCACTTTCTTGATGTACGTCGGTCAGTTTGATTTCCAAAATCAGAATTTTGCGGGAGCTTATAAAGCATACGATGCGTGGTTGACTTATCCGCAGAATCATAAACTGGTGGCTGATGAGCCGAAGGTGTTGAACGATAGTGTATTTGACAAAAATCAGGTAGCTTATTATGCTTGTCTGGCAGCTTACCAGGGTAAAGATTTTGATAAGGTCGCTACTCATTTGGAAGAGGCATTGAAGTATGATAAAGAAGCCAAGACGGTAAAACAATTGCATTTGATGACACTCTTGGAAAAGGGAGATACGGCTCAATGGGTTGATGCTTCGAAGAAGTATGCAGTGGCAGATGAGGTGATAGCCCAGAATTTGCTGGCTTATTACACCGAAAAGAAGAACGATGCGGCTTCGTTGGAGTTTGCCAACAGTCTTTTGGCGGCCGACCCGAATAATAAGATTGCCAATTATTCAAAAGGTGTAGTATTGTTCGGTCAGGAGAAATTTGAGGAAGCTCTGCCGTTCTTTGAGAAGAGTGCGGAAATAGATCCTACTTTTACGGATGCTTATTACAATGCCGGTGTATGCTGCTGTAATACAGGATATGGCATCAACGAAGCAATCGGTAAGACGAAGAACATGAAGAAAGCCGAATATGACAAGGAGATTGAAAAAGTGAAGTCTTGGTATAAGAAGGCCGAACCGTTCTTCCTGAAAGTCAAGGAACTTGAGCCTGACAATCCGCAGAGATGGGCTTCTCGTCTGAAGACGGTGTATTATATAACCGGAGAAAAGGCTAAAGAAGCAGAGATGGATACTTATCTCAAGTAAGCGGTAGGAGATAATGATAAAGTAAAAAAGAATTGGGGTGGTGTTCAATGAAAGTGTGGGCATCACCCTTTTGTTTTATATAGGATGAGTAGATTGAGTTTTTGGGCAATGGTTTGTATGTTCGGGGTTTGTTGTCAGACACTGGACGGTGCCAATGTGGTTCGTGAAGCGCGTAAAACCATAAAGAACGCCAGATATGAGGAGAACGGGGATGAAGCCAAGAAGGTAAGGGAGCGGTTGGATGCCGCAGAGAAGAGCCTGATGGATGCGCTGTCCGGCGAGAAAAAAGTAGTGAAACGTGCAGAACTGTATTATACGGCGGCATTGGTGCAGTGCAGGTTGAATGACATTGAAAACGAAAAAATCTATTTGAAACGTGCATACGATACGGTGCTTTATTATAATAGTATCTACAATGCCTATAAATATTTTGAGAAATGTGATTCCGTGGAGTTGGCTTCAGACTACAAAGGGCGTTTTAAGTTCCGTTCGTCGGCTCGTAAGAGATTGCTGGAACATCGTGCCAATTTATTGAATGGCGGACGCTTCTATTTGAGAAAGAAGAATTATACGGAAGCATTCCGATTCTTGGATTTATATTTGTCTTCGGCCGAATATCCGGCATTGAAGAACGACTTCTTGAATCAGACGGATACGATGTATTCCCGTGTGGCCTATTGGATTATAGCCACAGGATACTATATCGGGGCTTACGAGGGCGTGATACGTTATGCTCCGACGGCTTTGCGATACCCCAAGAACCAACAGTATGTGCAGGAGTATCTTTGTAGGTCGCACTTGGCTTTGAATGATACTGCAGCTTGGGTGAAGGAATTGAAAAGGGGTATTGTGAACTTCCCTGACCATACCTATTTTTTTACCAGCTTGCAGGAGTTTCTGAATCGTAAAGGGAAATACGACGACGCGTTGTTGTTTGCAGACCGGATGATACAATACGACCCGAAGAATGCTTTGTTCTGGTATGCAAAGGCATTGGTGTACATGCGTAAAGATGACTATAAGAATTGTATAGCGAATTGTGATGTGGTTCTGACTTTGGACAGCATGAATATTGAGGCTAATTATTTTAAGGGGCTGGCTTATTGCAATATGGCCAAAGCGTCTTCCGATGCGATGAAAAAATCAGAGCTGAAAAGTGCTGCATATCGGAAATATAGAACGGAAATGATGACGTATTACGCATTGGCAGAGGAGCCTTTGGAACAGGTGCGTCGGTTGTCTCCGGATAAGGCTTCCCGTTGGGCGCCTTTGCTGTATCAAGTTTACCTGAATCAGAACAAGGGAGCGGAATTCGATGAAATGGAACGTATTATACGGGATATAAAGAAACCGGAAAAATAGATATGGAAAGACTAAAGATATATATGGCTCCTTTGCAGGGGCTTACGGAGGCTCCTTACCGCAATGCTTTTGAGAAACACTTCGGTGGAGTGGATGTGTACTACACACCTTTCATCCGTTGGGAGCACGGTGGTCTGAGAAGAAAGGATGTACGTGATTTGCATCCGGATGCAAACAAAGTAGGGCATCTTGTTCCTCAAATCATAGCGGCTTCGGCCGAAGAGGCAGAACAGATTCTGGCTCAGGTAGTTCCCTATGGATATCAGGAGGTGGATTTAAACATGGGCTGCGCTTTTCCCATGTTGGTGAAAAAGGGAAAGGGATGCGGTCTCCTGCCTGAACCTGAACGGGTGAGAGGATTGCTACAGGTAGTGGAACGTTATCCGGACATCTCTTTTTCCGTAAAAATGCGTTTGGGATATGAGAATGCGGCAGAGTGCATGGAGCTTCTTTCTGTGTTGAATGAGACTCGTTTGTCACGGGTGGTGGTGCATGCAAGAACAGGGCGGCAGCAGTATAAGGGGGAATGCGACCGTGAGGCTTTTCTTCGTTTTGCCCGTGAATGTCGCCATCCGGTAGTTTATAACGGCGATGTCACGACGGTAGAGTCTCTTAGTGAATTACAGCAGGGAATGCCCTTTTTGGAAGGCGTCATGATGGGACGCGGATTGTTGGCAGCCCCTTGGGTAGCTATCGAATACCATGAGGGCGCGGCGTGGAGCATGGAGCGAAGGATGTCCTCCTTGCGGGCGTTGCATGCGGATTTGTTGGACCATTATGTCCAGACACTCGAAGGGGGCGAGAAGCAACTGCTGACGAAGATGAAAGCTTTTTGGGAATATATATATCCCGAAGGTGACCGGAAATGCCGCAAGAAAATTCATAAGGCACAGAAAGTGGCGGATTATACACAAGCCGTCTTCCAACTTTTGAGCGGATATTAAAATAGTTATCGAAATCATTAATCTTATTTCATGAAAAGAACATTGTTTATAGGTATGTTGGGGCTTTCTGCACTGATGAGCGGTTATGCCCAACAAGGAGAGGGAGTCCGTAAAGGGCGTATAGTGCGCGAACCGTTGGTACATGACCCTGTCATGGCAAAAGAAGGGGATACATATTATCTTTATTCCACTGGACACAACGTTTCGTCTTTCTCGTCGAAAGACTTATCCGAATGGACTATCCGGCACGGTGTTTTTTCGGCTCCTCCTCAGTGGGCTGTGGATAGTATCAAGGGATATGAAGGTCATACGTGGGCACCGGATATCATTTATTATAAGGGAAATTACCATCTCTTTTATTCCTGTTCCGCTTTCGGAAAGAACACTTCTGCCATCGGCCACGCCTATCGCAGGACTTTGAATCCAGACTCGGATGAGCCGTGGACGGATACCGGGGCGGTTATCGTGTCGCATGCCCGTGACAACTTTAATGCCATTGACCCGAACATTGTCATAGACGAGGAAGGGAACCCTTGGATGACGTTCGGCTCCTTTTGGGGAGGTATCCAGTTGGTACGGTTGACCGAGGATTTGACTTCTACTTTGAAACCGGAAAAATTGTACACAATATGTACACGCCAGTTCGAGGGGGCTTCCGACGTACCTTCGCGTTCCGTAAATTCCGTCGAGGCTCCGTTTATCTTCAAGCATGGCGATTATTATTATTTGTTTGTGTCCTACGATTTTTGCTGTCGTGGGTTGAAGAGTGATTATAAGGTAGTGGTAGGCCGTTCCACTCGGGTGACCGGTCCTTATGTGGATAAAGACGGACGGGAACTGACGCGAGGCGGAGGTAGTCTGGTTGTAGACAGCAATGATGAGTTTGTGGCCATCGGGCATAGTGCGGCTTATCATTTCGATGGAAAAGATTATTTCATGGCCCATGGCTACAGCCGTTCGGAAGATGGAGCCAGTAAATTATTTTTTCGGGAAATGACATGGGATGAAGAGGGTTGGCCATTTGTTTCTGCGGAGTGAAGAAAGCGTTGAATCAATCTTCCTCTTGTTTTTTCGTCAGATTGCCGTGTCGCTTTTTTTTGATAAAAGATTTGGATTGTATTTCATTTTTAGTACCTTTGTGAAATTGATAAAAAAACGTATAAATATGGAGTTTAGGATAAAAGGCTGTATCGGAGCGTTAATGATGGGTTGCGTGTTCGCAGCCTGCGAGGACGATACGGACAAGGGAGGGCCTGACGTAGACCAGCCCAAGGAAGCCACTTACCTTTTATATATGGTAGGGCAGAACGATTTGAAACAGTATTTGAATGCCAACATCAGTGACATGAAAATCGGATACGGTAAATCCGATATCAATGCCAACGTGTTGGTGTATGCCGATATCAGTTCGGTGCCGACATTATATCTGATTGGGAAAGATAACAGCGGGAAAGTGCAGCAGACAACTGTGAAGACTTATCCGGACCAGTATTCGGTGGACCCGGAAGTGATGAAGGAAGTCATCAATGATGTCTTTACGCTGTATCCGGCCGAGCGAAAAGGAGTTGCATTTTCTTCTCATGCCAACGGCAGCCTTTATACGCCAAATACGGTAAGGAAGCGTGCTTTCGGGGATGAGGAAAGTGACTACAGCATGAATATTACGGATATACGTGAGGCTCTTGAGGGATGTCCGTATATGGATGTGATTATGTTCGACGCTTGTTTGATGGCCAATATGGAGACGGTGTATGAGCTGAAAGACCGGGCGCATTATTTCCTTGCAGCTCCCAACTCCATTCCGGCAGAGGGATTCCCTTACGACAAGGCTCTACCTCATCTGCTGAAGATGGATGCGGCCGGACTGGCACGTGCAGCCCAGGCTTATATGAAACATTTCCAGAATAACGATGTGGAGTGGGATGATTTCGTTTCCATCAGTGTTTCCGATCTTTCGCAGATGAATGCCTTGGCTTTGTATATGGATTCTTTGTTTCAGGATGAGGCGGTACAGAATCATTTGATGAAGGTGGACCGTGACGATTTACAGATGTTCGAGACGGGCTTTCAATTGTATGATTATGGGGAGTGGGTGGACAGCATTGGGCTTTCAAGTCCTTACGTCCCGAAAATCAGGACTATTTTGGACGAGGCGGTGGTTTATAAGGAACATAGTGATTACAGTTCGGTAAACGATTATACCGCGATGCCGGAAATCCCGATTAAAGATGGCGCGTTTAGCGGTTTGAGTACTTATGTGCCACCGAGGGTATCTCAGCTTTTGCAACCGGGTTATGATATGTTGATGATGCGGTTTTTCACTTCTTTGAAATGGTACCGCGATGCCGGTTTCTGGCGCGTGCCGCTTTACAATATATTTGAACAGGACTCTGAAGAATAAGCCAATCCCCGCCGGATTTCCGGTGGGGATTTTCAATGTTTTGCACAAATATGCGGTTTAAGTGCAAAATTAGTTGTATCTTTGTTCCCGATAACGAAGAATATAATTTTTATTAGATTACTATTTATGGCTTATAACTTGTTAAAAGGTAAACGCGGTATTATTTTCGGTGCGCTGAATGACGCTTCTATTGCTTGGAAAGTTGCAGAACGTGCTTCGGAAGAAGGGGCGCAGATTGTGTTGACCAATACCCCGGTGGCCTGCCGTATGGGTACGATTGACGAATTGGCGAAAAAGACCAATGCAACAATAATTCCTGCCGATGCAACTTCAGTGGACGATTTGGAGAAGCTCTTTGTGCAGGCACAAGAGGTTATGGGAGGCAAAATCGACTTCGTGCTTCATTCCGTGGCCATGAGTGTGAACATGCGCAAGAAGCGTACGTATGACGATTTGGATTACGGTTTCTTGAATAAGACGTTGGATATTTCCGCCATCTCATTTCATAAAATGATTCAGACGGCCAAAAAACTGGATGCCATCAATGAAAACGGTTCTATTTTGGCGTTGAGTTATGTGGCGGCACAACGTACTTTCTTCGGCTATAACGATATGGCGGATGCAAAGTCTTTGTTGGAATCCATCGCCCGTAGTTTCGGTTATATTTATGGGCGCGAGAAAGGAGTCCGTGTCAATACGATTTCCCAGTCTCCGACCTTTACTACCGCTGGCGGCGGTATCAAGGGGTTCGATGGTTTGTATGATTTCAGCGATCGTATGTCTCCTTTGGGTAATGCCAGTGCGGATGAATGCGCGGACTATTGTGTGGTGATGTTCTCCGATTTGACGAAGAAGGTTACGATGCAGAATCTCTATCACGACGGAGGCTTCTCCAGCATGGGTATGTCTTTGCGAGGTATGACGCAATACGAGAAATCGTTTATTGATGAAAACCGTGACGAAAACGGTAAGATTATCTACGGATAAGTGGTATAGCATAGATTATTGATAGAAATACAGTCTGTTATTCAGCAAATTTTCTTATATTTGCGTCTTTGAATAACAGACTGTTTCTTTTACGGAGCAATTATCCCGAATTAAAGATTATGAGTAAGACGATTATTACAGTAGTAGGAAAGGATGCGGTAGGCATCATTGCGAAGGTTTGTACGTACTTGGCGGAGAACAAGGCAAACATTTTGGATATATCCCAAACCATTGTGCAAGAGTATTTTAATATGATGATGATAGCAGACTTGTCTAAGGTGGAAAAGCCTTTTGAAGTGTTGGCGAACGAGTTGGCCGAGATAGGTTTGTCGATGGGTGTTCAGGTGAAATGCCAACGCGAAGAGATTTTTGATAAAATGCATCGTATTTAATCCTGTGGCTAAGATATGATTAATATATATGAGGTGTTGGAGACCAACAAGATGATCGAGCAGGAGAATCTTGATGTGCGTACCATTACGATGGGTATCAACTTGTTGGATTGCGTGGATTCGGATGTGGACGCGCTTTGCCGGAAGATTTATGATAAAATCACA
>ENA-ORRO01001657-ORRO01001657.1-human-gut-metagenome-genome-assembly--contig:-NODE-1657-length-15144-cov-3.715554_pt1 | contig 15144 bp, 9 predicted proteins | sample MGYA00242176_ERZ509136 | MGnify/ENA primary metagenome ERZ509136 (study PRJEB26280, sample SAMEA2338644) | human gut metagenome | biome: human gut; feature: human-associated habitat; material: faeces...
ACAGGAATATCTTTGTTTACGTTCTTGCAACCTGTTACACCGTAGAACAACAGGTAAGCAAGCATAGCTACAATCAGCCAATAGCTGGCCATATAACCTACTGCATCGGAGATGACTTGTTGCAGCAACGGGAAGATTCCACCACCTACTACCATCATCATAAAGATTCCGGAAGCCTGTGCGGTGTATTTGCCCAATCCTTCTACAGCCAAGTTAAAGATACCTCCCCACATGACAGAAGTACACAGACCGCAGAGTACAAGGAACAATGCACTTACCGGAACACGGGGTGTCTCCATTGATTTTACGACCTCAGCGGGAGTTGAATGTATTTCTTTCAGTGCATCTGAATAGGGTGCCAAAGCTTCTTCCGACGGATTGCTGACGAATGCTGCAATCTGTTCGGCCGGAACCCCTGCGTTTGTCAAGATTTCAGAGGTCTTGGCTACCGGATCGTATACCACTTTCGGTACATTGAAACCTACTGTTTTGGGGGTAAAGATGGCAATCACGGTGAAGATTATGGCGGTAGCAGAAACTGTAATCAACTGTGCACGGGTTGAAACTTTTCCACTGATGATACTACTGGTCAGACGTCCCACCAGCATCAACAGCCAGTAAATAGCTGCGATGGCACCACCGATGGCGGCTCCGTTGGTCAGGATACCGGCTCCTTTTTCACTTGAATCTGCCAAATAGAAGTTCAGTGTGCCCGGAATACCGATTTCAATACCTACATAAATAAAGATACCGATAACCCCCAGCACCGTATGGCGGAAACTCCAGGGGCTATGAGAGAATTTTTCTTTAACTGTATTGTCGCCTTTCTTTCTCATGTGAGGTTCCGGAATCGATACGAAAGAAATCACGATGAAAGTGAAAGCAAACACGCCCATGGCGATGAACAGCAGTGGAGCCACGTCAGACATCGCTGTCTTGGGAGTAACTGTACCGATAAGTACACCTACGAAAAGCGGAGTCAGTGTACCCGCCAATGAGTTCAATGCACCACCTGTTTGGATCAGCTGGTTACCTTTGTTACCACCGCCTCCTAGCAAGTTCAGCATCGGGTTGACAACTGTATTCAGCATACATACGCTGAAACCGCAGATAAAGGCACCCAACAGGTACACAATGAAGTTCAACTTGATGGAGTATTCACCTAAAGAGAATACATCCACGTCAGCTCCGAAGAGACTTGAAAGATATTGTACCAGCAAACCGGCAAAGCCGACTGCCATGGCAGTCAAAGATGTTTTTTTGTATCCGATTTTTACCAGCATGTTACCGGCAGGAATACCCATGAAAAGGTATGCCAAGAAGTTCATCATGTTACCCATCATACCCAATGTGTTCGCACCGGCATACTGGTTTTTCCAGATGGTACCAAACGGTGCAGCCAGGTTGGTAACAAATGAAATCATCGCAAACAGAAAGAACATCGTAATGATTGCGATGACATTAGTTTTTTGTTTTTGTTGCTCCATGGTTTAAATTGAAAGTGTATTAAGTTATAAATTAGATTGATTTTCTAGGTATTATTTTTCGATGCCAAATTTATAGATGGTTACCTGGTGATAGGTATCTTCTGGTTTCAGTATTACTGAAGGGAAATGGCCTTTGTTGGGTGAATCAGGGAAGTGCTGTGCTTCGAAACAGATGGCACTTCTGGCCGGGAAAGTGGCTCCATGGTATCCGGCGAAACCGTTGTGCCAGTTGGCTGTGTAGACCTGTACGCCCGGTTCGGTGGTATAAACTTCCAGTGAACGTCCGCTTTCGGGTTCCACGCATTTTGCGGCGAAGACCAAGGCATCTGTTTCCCGTTTGTTCAATACGTAGCAGTGGTCGTATCCGGCTCCGTGGATGAGTTGCTGGAAAGGCTCATTGATGCGGCTTCCCACCGTATGGGGTGTACGGAAGTCCATCGGTGTACCTTCCACCTTCAGAATTTCTCCTGTCGGGATAGATACTTCATCAATAGGAATGTAATAGTCTGCGTTGATGGTGACGATATTGTTGTCTACGGTCGGTGTAGGATTATTCAAACCGGCCAGGCTGAAGAATGCATGATTGGTCAGATTGATAATGGTTTTTTTGTCCGTGTTGGCCACGTAGGTAATGACCAGTTCATTTTCATTGGTGAAGGTGTAGGTAACTGTGACATCCAGATTACCAGGGAAACCTTCTTCTCCATCTTTTGCCACATAATGAAGCACGACACTCTGTTCGTTTTCCTGCTTGGCATCCCATACGCGGGCATGAAAACCTGTGGGGCCCCCATGAAGAGAATTTGGGCCGTTGTTGATGGTCAGGTTGTATTCTTGACCGTCTATCAGAAAACTACCTTTGGCAATACGGTTGCCATAACGTCCGATTAAGGTGCTGAGGAAAGGTTCGTGGCTTTGAATGACGTGGTCAATACTGTCGTGACCTTGTACGACATTGGCCAGTTTTCCGTTTTTATCCGGAACCATGATTGCTAAGATCGCTCCCCCGTAGTTTGTGATGGCTGCTTCAGCGCCGTTTTGATTTGAAAGAATAAACAAATCCGTTTCTTTACCGTCGATTGTTTTTTGAAAATCTGCTCTTTTTAAGCCGCTTAAATTATTTTCTTTGTAAAATGTGTTGTTCATATTATTAAAATCTTTTAGTTCACACATTATTTTGTTGTGCAAATAAAAAGATTTTCTATCACATACCCAAACATTTTGCAAAGAAAGAATATGTTTTATTTGTTTAAAGAAAGTAAATCGGCTACAATGAAACTACTTCCTCCCACAAATATGAAATCCTCGGGCAGAGCCTGTGTACGGGCCATTTTGAAGGCTTCTGCTACATGTGGGTAGGCCTCACCGTGCAATCCGAACTTTTCTCCTAAAGCTTTCATTTTGTCACAAGGAAGAGCTCGTTTCACGCTGGCTTGTGTGAAATAGTAACGGGCTTCTTTGGGGAGCATGGAGAGTACGCCACTCACGTCTTTGTCGTTCACCATTCCAATGACAATATGTAGGGTCTGATAGGATTGGTTTTTAAGCTGTTCTGTGATGTATTGCATGCCGCCCACGTTGTGTCCGGTGTCGCAGATGATGGTGGGATGTTCTCCCAGTTTTTGCCAGCGTCCCATCAGGCCGGTCAGTTCGCAGACATGCAGGAAACCCTCCCGTACATTTTCTTCCGTGAGGCGATAGCCTGCATCGGGAAGGCGGCGGATGGCAGAGAGCAGGGTGTTGGTGTTCTTCAACTGGCACAGTCCGCCCAGTTCACCCTCCAGGTTGGCATAGTCTGCCGTCTGATAGACGTAGTGCATGGCTTCGTTCCGTGTGGCGCTGAGAAGCAGGTGCTCGTCTTCGGCAAATACGATGGGGGCACCTACGGCTTCTGCCTTGGCTTGAAAGACCGGTCGGGTTTCCGGAGTGGTTTCTCCGATGATTACTGGAACGCCTTTTTTGATGATACCGGCTTTTTCGGAAGCAATCTTTGCCAGCGTATTGCCCAGAAACTGTACGTGGTCGAAGCTGATGTTGGTGATGACGCACAAGTCGGGCTGGATGATGTTGGTACAGTCCAGTCTTCCTCCAAGGCCCACCTCAATGACGGCCACATCCACTTGTTGTTGGGCGAAATAAGTAAAAGCCATGGCAGTGGTCAGCTCAAAGAAAGAAGGGTGTAGCGGTTCGAAGAAGGCACGGTGTTTTTCTACGAAGTCGATGACGAACTCCTGGCTCACCGGTGTGCCGTTCACACGGATTCGTTCGCGGAAATCGACGAGGTGTGGAGAGGTGTAGAGGCCTGTCTTATAGCCTGCAGACTGTAGAATGGCTGCCAGCGTATGCGAGCAAGAACCCTTTCCGTTGGTTCCGGCCACGTGGATGGTGCGGAAACGGCGGTGAGGGTGGTTGAAATAATTGTCCAAGGCGTACGTGTTGTCCAGTCCCTCTTTGTAGGCATCCTTGCCAACTTGCTGAAACAGAGGGGCACTGTTATATAGATAAGTGAGTGTTTCCTGATAATTCATGATTCTTGTTTTTTAAGCCGCTGCAAATATCATCATTTTTATCAGGATAACCTATCTTTTTAGCTTTCATTTACCACCAGTATGGTCCTTGAGGGGCTCTGATTCCTTCCACACCGATGCTGATGGAACTGCTTTCGTTGAATTTGAAGTTGATCATTCCGCCAATCCGGTCTGGGGCAAAATTGGGCAGAGGGTAGTAGTAGGGCGAACGTTTCGGCATGAGTGACTTGTTGCCATACGCATACAGGCTGATTCGTTCGTTCACCTTAAAGGCTGCGATACCGGCAATGCCCACGTTCCGGTAGTTGATGCCTCCCCAGTTGAAATTGCTGGCATACAGTCCGCCAGCCACGCTGAGGCGTTTGTTCAGGGGAACGGCATACAGGAAGGCTGCATCCTGTCCGAATCCTACGCCGGAAGGCGCATATTTGCTGGGGCTGAACGTGACGTTCATGCCGATGGAGGCATTGAATCCTTTATGCAGCTCCCATGTGGTATAGCTGAAGGGAGTGATGCCATACATGTCGAAGGGAGAATATAGATAATGTGATTGTACGGGTGCGGGCAGAGGTACACTGAGGGTATCCTGCGGCAACAGATTCTCCGTGTGCAGGGGAGCGGCAGAAACGGAGTCGGCCGGAAGAGACTTTTTGTTTTCGGTCTGTGCAAAGACGAGGACCGGACAAAACAGCATTCCTATCAAGATACAGTGTTTCATTGATTCTTGTTTTTAGGTTGCCTCAAAAGTACAAAAAAAGTGCCTTGCATTTTCTGCGATTATCTCTTTTTAGGTTGGGTTTAAAGATTATTTGGAGAATGAGAGGGGAACCCATAAAAAAAGGCCATTCCCGCGAAGGAATGACCTTGTATTTCTGTCAAAAAGAGATTGTGTTAGTCGAATAGGCTTCTGAACTTCTTGAAGATTTTTTCTTTCAGGCTCATGTTCGGCTTGAAGTTCTCGGCTTCCTGCCATTTTTCGAGTGCCTGACGTTCTTCTTTGGTCAGTGTTTCCGGAATGTAGACGCTGACATTGACCAGCAAGTCGCCTGTTCCCGTATTGTATCCGTAGCTGTTGATGTTCGGCAAGCCTTTGCCCCGCAGGCGGAGTACCTTACCAGGCTGTGTACCCGGTTCTATCTTGATTTTGGCCTTTCCGTCGATGGTCGGGATTTCTACCGTACCTCCCAGGGCTGCGGTCGGAACGCTCAGCAGCAGGTTGTAAATCAGGTCGCTTTCGTCACGAATCAGTTCCGGATGCTTTTCTTCTTCAATCAAGACCAGCAGGTCGCCCGGCACTCCGTTGTGCTTTCCGGCATTACCTTTTCCGTTGATGGTTACCTGCATGCCTTCAGCCACTCCGGCAGGAATCTTCACGGTGACTACTTCTTCACCGTACACGATGCCTTCGCCGCCGCATTCCTTACATTTGTTCTTGATGATTTTTCCTTCACCTCCACATTGCGGACATACGGTCTGGGTCTGCATCGTACCGAAAATACTCTGCTGTGTGCGGATTACGCTACCTGTTCCATGGCAGGTAGGGCAGGTTTCCGTGCCTCCGTCGCCTTCGGCACCCGTACCGTGACAGTGACTGCACTGCACATATTTCTTCAGCTTGAACTTCTTTTCTACTCCTGTAGAAATTTCTTTCAGGTTTAATTTGACTTTTACCCGCAGGTCGGAACCACGGAACTTACGCTGGCGTGGCTGACTGCTTCCGCCAAATCCGCTGCTGAATCCGCCAAAGCCTCCGTGTCCACCAAAAATATCACCGAACATAGAGAAGATATCGTCCATGGACATGCCTTGGCCATTGAATCCGCCGAATCCACTTCCGCCTCCGGCTGCACCGTCTACCCCTGCAAAACCAAACTGGTCATAACGTGCACGTTTGTCGGCATTGCTCAACACTTCGTAGGCTTCTGCTGCTTCCTTGAATTTCTCCTCTGCCTCCTTGTCGCCCGGGTTGCGGTCCGGGTGATACTGGATGGCTTTCTTTCGATACGCTTTCTTTATTTCGTCTGCCGTGGCCGTTTTGGCAACTCCAAGCACTTCATAATAATCTCTTTTCGCCATGACTCTACCTGTTTATTATTGGGCAACCACCACTTTGGCGTGACGGATGACTTTCTCGTTCAACTTGTATCCTGTTTGTACGCAGTCCAGCACTTTTCCTTTCTGGTCTTCACTGGAAGCCGGCACCAATGCGATGGCTTCGTGGAAATCAGTATCGAAGTCCTGACCGACAGGTTCCATCCTTTCCAAGCCTTCCTGATGCAGGTTTTTCAGGAACTTCTGGTAAATCAGTTCCACCCCGTCGTAGATGGCCTTCACGTCTTCCGCTTTCTGCATGTTCTGCAGTGCGCGTTCCAAATCGTCCAGAATCGGCAGTACGGCGTTGATGGCCTTTTCACCACCGTTCTTGATCAGTTCGGCCTTTTCCTTGATGGTACGTTTCCGGAAATTATCGAATTCTGCAGACAGGCGCAGGTATTTGTCTTTCTGCTCGTCGATTACTTTCTGAGCTTCTTCCAATTCCTTTTCCAGCTTTTCTTCTGCAGTGAGTTCCTTCTTTTCTTCCCCTTCTTTCTGGGTTTCTTGCGTTTCCGCTTCTTGAGATTCAGCGGCAGTCTGCGCGTTTTCGGCAGTGTTCTGCTGTTGGTTCTTCAATTCTTCTTCCACGTTTGGGTTTTGATTTTTGTTACTCATATCTTAATGGTTTTTATTTCAGTTGAATGTTTTTGCTTTTTCACTAGCAAAATCTGTGCCTCAATCCGATTCTTGTGCGAATTGGCCGCAAAAATAATAAAAAACTGCCACACTGACATGGAAAAAGGTAAGTTTCAGTTTCGGCCTCTTCTTTTTTCATTTCATCATCCCGAAAGGTCGGTTCAACCCTTGATTTGTCTGTTTCACACTTTTATGCATCTTTTAGAGGAAGTGAGGGATTAATTTTGCTACCATCATCAATCAACACTCAAGAAAATGTTTAAGAAAATAGTTCGTTTTTCAATTCGCAAAAAACTGTTTGTCGCCCTGACGACACTGTTTTTAATGATAGGGGGCATCTATTCCATGCTGACATTGCCCATTGATGCTGTGCCCGATATCACCAATAATCAGGTGCAGATTGTCACGGTGTCGCCCACGTTGGCGCCTCAGGAGGTGGAACAGCTGATTACGTTCCCGATAGAGGTGGCCATGAGCAACATCATGAATGTACAGGAAATCCGTTCGGTGTCCCGCTTCGGTTTGTCGCTGGTGACGGTCGTGTTCAAGGAAAGCGTGCCCACGCTGGATGCCCGCCAGCTGGTAAATGAGCAGATACAGACCGTGGCTGGAGAGATTCCTTCTGAATTAGGAGTGCCGGAGATGATGCCTATCACCACCGGACTGGGCGAAATCTATCAGTATGTGCTGAAGGTGGCTCCCGGGTATGAAAAGAAGTACGATGCCATGGAGCTGCGTACCATCCAGGATTGGATTGTGAAACGCCAGCTTTCGGGTATTCCGGGTATCGTGGAAATCAACAGTTTCGGAGGTTACCTGAAACAGTATGAGGTGGCCGTCGACCCGGATGCCTTGTATTCGTTGAACATCACCATCAGTGATGTGTTCGATGCGCTGAGCCGCAACAACCAGAATACCGGAGGAAGCTATATAGAAAAGGTGGACCGGGCGTATTACATCCGCTCGGAAGGTATGATTTCCGACTTGAAAGATATTGAGCAGATTGTCGTGACCAACCGGGGCGGGATTCCCGTGCATGTGAGCGACATCGGAAAAGTACGCTATGGCGCTCCCAAGCGTTTCGGAGCCATGACCAAGGATGGAGAAGGTGAGTGCGTGGGAGGTATCGCCATGATGCTGAAAGGAGCCAACGCCAATGTGGTGACCCAGGAACTGGAGAAGCGGGTGGCCAAGGTACAGAAGATGCTGCCCGAGGGTATCAGCGTAGAGCCCTACCTGAACCGTTCGGAACTGGTGAACCGGAATATCTCGACCGTTATCCGTAACCTGGTGGAAGGAGCCATTATCGTGTTCCTCGTATTGATTGTGTTCCTGGGAAATGTACGTGCCGGACTGATTGTGGCGTCCGTCATTCCCTTGGCCATGCTCTTTGCCTTTATCCTGATGCGGGTATTCGGTGTGTCGGCCAACCTGATGAGTTTGGGAGCCATCGACTTTGGTATTGTGGTAGACGGTTCCATCGTGATACTGGAAGGTATTCTGGCACACATCTATAGCAAGAAATGGATGGGCCGCACACTGAGCAAGCAGGAGATGAATGAGGAAGTGGAAAAAGGTGCCGGTAATGTGGTGCGGAGCGCGACGTTTGCCGTACTGATTATTCTGATTGTGTTCTTCCCGATATTGACCTTGACAGGAATTGAAGGCAAGTACTTCACTCCGATGGCCAAGACCCTGGTGTTCTGTATCATCGGAGCCCTGTTGCTGTCGCTCACTTATGTGCCGATGATGGCTTCGCTTTTCCTGAAACGCACCGTAGCCGTCAAGCCGACCTTGGCCGACCGTTTCTTCGAGAAGTTGAACCGTGTGTATCACCGTGCCTTGAATTTCTGTCTGGCCCATGTGTGGGGTACGTTGGCTTCGGCCTTTACCTTATTAATATTATCCTTCTTGTTGTTCACCCGGTTGGGAGCCGAATTTATTCCGACACTCGACGAAGGCGACTTTGCCATGCAGATGACGCTTCCGGCAGGTAGTTCACTGAGCCGCAGTATCGAGGTGTCGCTTGCGGCCGAGAAGAAACTGAAGGAGGATTTTCCGGAAATCAAGCACGTGGTTGCCAAAATCGGTACGGCTGAAGTACCTACCGACCCGATGGCCGTAGAGGATGCCGACGTGATGATTGTGATGAAGCCGTTCAGTGAATGGACTTCGGCCAGCAGCCGCGCGGAGATGGTGGAGAAGATGAAAAAGTCGCTGGAGTCGGTGAAGGGAGCCGAGTTCAATTTCAGCCAGCCCATCCAGTTGCGTTTCAATGAGCTGATGACAGGAGCCAAAGCCGATATCGCCATCAAACTGTATGGAGAAGATATGGCCGAACTCTATGCTAAGGCCAAAGAGGCGGCCAAGTATGTGAAACAGGTGCCTGGAGCTTCCGATGTGTTGGTAGAGCAGGCCATGGGACTTCCGCAGTTGCTGGTGAAATACGACCGTGCTAAGATTGCCCGCTACGGCATCGACATAGAGGAACTGAATACGATTATCCGTACGGCCTACGCCGGAGAGACAGCCGGAGTGGTCTTTGAAAACGAACGTCGTTTCGACCTCGTACTGCGTCTGGATAAGGATAAGGTGCAAGACCTGAATATCGACAAACTGTTTGTCCGCACGAGCGAAGGCATCCAGATACCGGTCAGCGAGGTGGCTAGCATCGACCTGGAGAACGGGCCGTTGCAGATTAACCGTGATGCCACCAAACGACGGATTGTCATCGGTGTCAATGTGCGTGATGCCGACATCCAGCAGGTGGTGGAACAGATACGTACCTCTTTGGAGAAGAACGTGAAACTGAAACCGGGTTATTACTGGGAATACGGCGGACAGTTTGAAAACCTGCAGAATGCCGTACGCACGTTGAGTATTGTGATTCCGATAGCCCTGATGCTGATACTTTTACTGTTGTTTTTCGCATTTAGAAGTGTAATTTATTCGTTAGTTGTTTTTTCTACCGTACCTTTGTCACTGATTGGAGGTATCGTAGCCTTGTGGTTGCGTGGCCTTCCGTTCAGTATCTCGGCCGGTGTGGGATTTATCGCCCTGTTTGGTGTGGCCGTGCTGAATGGTATCTTGATGATCAATCATTTTAATGATTTGCGAAAAGAAAAAACTTATACTATGTGTACGAATCGAATCATTGCAAAAGGATGTCCTCATCTGTTGAGACCGGTGTTCCTGACCGGACTGGTGGCTTCACTGGGCTTTGTGCCCATGGCGGTAGCTACCTCGGCTGGAGCCGAAGTACAGCGCCCGCTGGCGACTGTAGTGATTGGCGGACTGATCGTGTCTACCGTGCTGACCTTGATTGTCATTCCGGTGTTCTACCGGTTGGTAAATGTCATTGCCCATTTGTGGGGACGGAAAAGACACCGTGCTCGGTTGGGCCGAAAAGCTGGAATGACCTGTCTGCTGTTGTTGCTGGCCGCCTCTGCTTCCGCCGTGACTCCGACTCCTCAGAAGTCGATTTCGCTGGATGAGGCCTTGGAAATAGCCTTGCAGAATCACCCACGGTTGAAGATGGCCAATGCGGAAATCGAACGGAGCCGGGCAGCCCGTGGAGAAGTGTGGGACGGGGGAAACACTTCGTTCAGCTACTCCTGGGGGCAGTTGAACGGGGAATACCGGAAAGACAATGAACTGTCGGTAGAACAGTCGCTCGGTTCCTTGCTGACTCCTTTTTATAAGAATGCCTTGGTCAATGCACAGGTGACCACCGGCAGCAACTACCGTGACATGGTGAAGAAAGAAATTGTGGCCGAAGTGAAACGGGCGTGGGTGTACTATCAATATGCTCTTCATTTGTATCGTTTGTATGGAGAGCAGGAAGAACTGGCCCTGAAGCTGCGTGAAAGCGGGGAGTTGCGTTATCAGCAGGGAGATATTGACCAGACGCAACGGAACATGATTGCCACGCTGGCAGCGGATCTTCACACCCGCAGCCTGCAAGCTCGGGAGGAAATGGAACTGGCTTCCCGTCGTTTTGCGTGGGCCTGCTATGCCGGTGCGCCGGTAGTGCCCAACGACAGTTCGCTGGCGGTACTTCCGCTCTCTTTGCAGGATCGGCCTCTTTCGGCAGCCCATCTGAATTATTTTGCCAGCCAGGTGCAGGAAAAGAAATCGGAACTCCGCATTGAACGCAGCAAGTTTTTCCCGGAGTTCTCACTGGGGTATGTGCGTCAGAAAATCGCACCGCTGAACGGGTTGAACTCGTGGATGGTGGGCGTGTCCTTTCCCATTCTGTTCTTCCCGCAGCGCAGTCGCAGCAAGCAGGCCAAGGTGAACTTGCAGATTGCGGAATGGCAAGCTGAGCAGAACCGGGTACAGTTGAACAACCAGGTGGAAGAGCTTTACCGCCGTGCCCGTCAGCAGCAGGAGAGTCTGGATTATTATTCCAAGGCTGCTCTGAAAGAGGCAGAAGCCTTGCAGGAAAGTGCCCTGCTGAAGTTCAAGGAAAGTGAAATCAATATCACGGATTTCGTGCAGAGCCTGAACGCTTCACGCGACATCCGCCGGAGTTACATTGAAACGGTATATGCCTATAACGTATCCGTACTGGAAATCGAATTATACACTGAATAAAAAATAAAAAGCATAAAAAGATGAAACAGATACTTTTTTTCTCAGCCTTATGGTGTGCACTGGCTTTCACGGCTTGCGGGGGAGGTGCATCCGAACAAACAACCGATGAAGCAGCCGGCACACAGTCGGTACAGGCCGACAGTCTTTCAGCCTCGGCCGACAGCGTGGAAGTGGACGGGGTTTCTGGAGCTACCCAAGTGGCCAATGCACCGTCTTTCAACGGTATCCTGATGGTACCGCCGCAGCGACATGCCACCATTACCTTGAGCATGGGAGGTGCCGTACACAGCGTGTCTTTCCTGCCGGGCAGTTACGTACAGAAAAACCAAGTAATTCTGACATTGGAAAATCCGGACTTCATCGCCTTGCAGCAGACCTGGCTGGATGCAGCCGCACAAGTGGAATTCCTGGAAAAAGAATATCTCCGCCAGAAGAACCTGGCTTCGCACGAGGCCGCTTCACAGAAACAGATGCAGCAGAGCAAGTCGGACTATCTCTCCATGAAGAGCCGGCTGGATGCGGCGGCTGCCCAGTTGCAGATTCTGGGTATGGATACCCGTCATTTGCAGACGCAGGGCATTCATCCTTATTTGGAGATAAAAGCTCCGCTGAGCGGATATGTGACGAATATGAACGTCAATCTGGGAAAATATTTCAATGTGGGTGAACCTGTGTGTGACGTGATTGACAAGCAGGCGCTGATGTTGCAGCTGACGGCCTACGAGAAGGACTTGGATGACTTGAAGGTAGGCGACCGGATGGAGTTTCGTGTGAATGGCATGGGGACTAAAGTCTTTGAAGCCGTGCTGGTATCCATCGACCAGATGGTGGACAGCACCAACCGTTCCATCAAAGTGTACGCCCGCGTGCTGAATCCGCTCCAGGACTTCCGTCCGGGTATGTATGTATCGGCCCGTAAGGTTTCTTCCAAATCCTGATTTTGACGCATGAAGCGAATCGTGGACAATAAATATCTGCTGGTAGTGAATGCCATCTCCATCATGGTGGCATTCCTCACGCATTTTCCGGAACTGATTACCTTGTCGAATCCGTATTCTTCCGACGGGCTCTCGTTTCCGGGGATGCACTGGGCAGACGTGGGCAATGAGGTGCTGTTTACCTACATATCCTTGCTGTTGCTTTTCTTCCTGAACGAGACTCTGTTTCATTTTAACAGTGACATGGTTTCCATCGGGTGGAAGAAGATGATCTGTGCGTTTGTGGTCACCTGGGTAGTCAGCAACCTGCTGGGAAAATGCTTCGTGTATCTGCACCAGCATTTCGACATTCCGGCTATCGATGCCATGCTTCACCATTATCTCCATCCTTTACGGGATTTTCTGATTACTTGCATTGTGACGGGAAGCTGTTATTTCTTCCATCAGAACCGGAAAAGCCGCAAGATGCTGCTCGAAAACCAGCAGTTGCGCACGGAAAATATCATCAACCAGTATGAAGCCTTGAAGAGCCAGCTGAATCCGCACATGTTGTTCAATTCGCTGAACACCTTGTATCTGCTTATTCGCGAATCGCCCGATAAGGCCCGTCATTACTTGGAGGAACTGTCGAAGGTGATGCGCTATACTTTGCAGGACAATGAGTCGCATTCCGTCACCCTACGGGAGGAGATGGATTTTGTGAAGTCGTATATGTATCTGCTGCAGGTGCGTTACGAAGAAAATCTGCAGTTTGACATCCGGATTTCGCCGGAGCTGCTTTCCCGCAAGTTGCCTCCCATGGCCCTCCAGCTGCTGATAGAGAATGCCGTGAAGCACAACGAAATCAGTAACCGCCGTCCGCTGACGGTGCTGGTAAAGGCGGAAGGCGATACGGTGGAGGTGAGCAACCCGTTGCAACCCAAGCGGGGCGGGACGGCCGGAATGGGAATCGGACTGGCCAATCTGGCCAAACGTTACCAGTTGCTTTATAAAAAGGAAGTTTCCGTACAGGAAGAGAACAACCGTTTTACTGTGATTTTGCCTTTGATTTGAAATGAAAACACTGATTATAGAAGATGAGAAAGCGGCCTTGCGCAACCTGAAGGCCGTGATGCAGGAAGTGGACACCGATTTTGAAATCGTCGGGGAGGTGGACAGCATTTTCGACGGAGTGGAATGGTTTCGTACGCATCCCATGCCGGAGCTGGTGTTTATGGACATCCATCTGGCTGATGGCTCGGCTTTCGACATCTGTGCGCAGGTGGACATCACCTGTCCGATTATCTTCACCACGGCCTACGATGAATATGCGCTCCGGGCATTCAAGGTGAACAGCGTGGCCTATCTGCTCAAGCCCATCAGCCGGACCGACTTGCAGGAGGCCATGCATAAGCTGGAACTGCTGGGCGGACAGCCGAAGGCGGAGAAACAGCCCGACCTGTCGGAGATTATCCGGAGCCTGAAAAAGGAGGAAAGCTACAAGACCCATTTTCTGGTGCCGGTGAAGGGCGACAAGTTCCTGCCAGTATCGGTCGATTCCATCCAGTATTTCTATATTTCCAACGGACTGGTCAAGGCTGTCGACGGAGAGGGGAAGGAGTTTGTGTTCTCGCAGTCGCTCGACGAGCTGGCCGAACTGCTCAATCCGCACGATTTCTTCCGGGCCAACCGCCAGTTCATCGTGTCGCGGAAGGCCGTGTCCGACATCAGACTGTGGTTCAACGGACGATTGGCCATCAACCTGAAAGTGCCGGTGCCCGAGAAAATCATCATCAGTAAAGCCAAGGCCTCGGAATTGAAGGACTGGTTCTAAAACAGAAAGGGAGAAACGCTTCATGGTTTTTCCCTTTATTTTTTCGGTGGAAATCCGTATCTTTGCCGCATAATTCAAAAAAGGTAGAAAAAACAGATGATAACAGTTTCAAATGTAGCCGTTCAATTTGGTAAAAGAGTGTTGTATAACGACGTGAACTTGAAGTTCACGAATGGTAATATCTATGGCATCATCGGAGCCAACGGTGCCGGTAAGTCTACGTTCCTGAAAGTGATTTCGGGCGAGCTGGACCCCACCAAGGGAAGTGTCCCCCTGGGACCGGGCGAGCGCCTTTCGGTGTTGAGCCAGGACCACTTCAAGTTCGATGCGCATACGGTGCTCGATACCGTGCTGATGGGACACACCGTGCTGTGGGACATCATGAAGCAGCGCGAAGCCCTGTATGCCAAGGAAGACTTTACCGATGAAGACGGTATCAAGGCAGCCGAACTGGAAGAAAAGTTTGCCGAACTGGAAGGCTGGAATGCCGAAAGCGATGCGGCCATCCTGCTGAGCGGGCTGGGCATCAAGGAAGACAAGCATAACACGCTGATGGGTGATTTGAGTGGTAAGGAAAAGGTGCGCGTGATGCTGGCACAGGCGCTTTTCGGAAATCCGGACAACCTGTTGCTCGACGAGCCGACCAACGACCTGGATATGGATACGGTGACCTGGCTCGAAGAATACCTTTCCAATTTTGAACATACCGTGCTGGTGGTGAGCCATGACCGTCACTTCCTCGACTCGGTATGTACGCATACGGTTGACATCGACTTCGGCAAGGTGAACCTCTTTGCCGGTAACTATAGCTTCTGGTACGAATCCAGCCAGCTGGCTCTCCGTCAGCAGCAGAACCAGAAGGCCAAGGCGGAAGAAAAGCGCAAGGAACTGGAAGAATTTATCCGTCGTTTCTCTGCCAATGTGGCGAAGTCCAAGCAGACTACCAGCCGCAAGAAGATGCTGGAGAAACTGACGGTCGACGAAATCAAGCCGTCGTCACGCAAGTATCCGGGCATCATCTTTACGATGGACCGCGAACCGGGCAACCAGAT
>ENA-ORRO01001662-ORRO01001662.1-human-gut-metagenome-genome-assembly--contig:-NODE-1662-length-15118-cov-2.585342_pt1 | contig 15118 bp, 10 predicted proteins | sample MGYA00242176_ERZ509136 | MGnify/ENA primary metagenome ERZ509136 (study PRJEB26280, sample SAMEA2338644) | human gut metagenome | biome: human gut; feature: human-associated habitat; material: faeces...
GCCGACTACGTGTGCCGCCACTATGGTGCATTCCACATCACGTGCGATGACTATCCAGAGCTCATCGAATTTATGCGCCACGACAAGAAAAGCGAGCACGGCGAACTCAACTTCACGCTTCTCCACAACGTAGGCAACGCCGAGACGGGCTGCGAGGTCGACTTAAAACAAGTGGAGGCTGCGCTCGACATCTACCGCGACTTGATGCACATATAGAAACGTTGCAACCAGGTTGCAACAATTTTACCATAAATTTGCACCGGCAAAAGGATAAAACGTAGATTTATGGAACATGTACACAACGGACACGACAGCCTGAAAAGCAAAATCGCCATCATCGCAGCGACAACCATCCTGCTCTCGGGAGCCGCTTTGATTGAACACTACTGCAGTCTGCCACTATGGCAGCTGCTGTTGATATATCTTGTGCCCTATCTTCTCGTAGGACACGACACATTGAAAGAAGCCGCCGAAGGCATCGTCGCCGGCGACGTCTTCAACGAAGACTTTCTGATGACCATAGCCACCATCGGTGCCCTGTGCATCGGATTTATGCCAGGCGCCGACACCGAATTCGCCGAGGCTGTGTTTGTCATGTTGTTTTTCCAAATAGGCGAACTTTTTGAGGAATATGCCGAAGGAAGAAGCCGCGACAGCATCTCCCACCTGATGGAAATACGCCCCGACACCGCCCATGTGGAACGCAACGGAGACGAGATGACGGTAGCTCCGGAGGAGGTGGCTGTGGGCGAAACAATCATTGTCAAGCCAGGAGAGAAAGTGCCGCTCGACGGCATTGTGGTTTCTGGCACATCATCGCTCAACACCGTGGCGCTGACAGGCGAAAGCATGCCACGCGAAATCAGCAAAGGCGACGATATTTCATCAGGATGCATCAATCTCTCCGGGTTGCTGCGCGTCAAGACGACAAAGACTTTCGGCGAAAGCACCGTCGCAAAAATCATAGACCTTGTGGAAAATGCCAACGAGAGCAAGTCGCGCAGCGAATCGTTCATAACCAAATTCGCACGCGTCTACACCCCTGTCGTTGTCATCTCCGCCCTGATTCTCGCCTTTCTGCCGCCATTGCTTTCATCAGCGGCTTTCATCGACTCGTTCACCACATGGCTTCACCGGGCGTTGATATTCTTGGTGGTGTCGTGTCCATGCGCATTGGTAATAAGCGTGCCGCTGACATTTTTCGGCGGACTCGGCGGAGCGTCGCGCAAAGGCATACTGATAAAAGGCAGCAACTACATCGACACATTGTCGCGGCTGGGAACAGTGGTGTTTGACAAGACAGGCACGCTGACACGTGGCGAATTTGCCGTCGAGGCTGTGCATCCTTCCGACTACAACGAGAAAGAGCTGCTGCATCTCGCCGCCCATGTGGAACACTTTTCCACCCACCCCATCGGCGCGGCTCTGCGCAACGCATTCCCTAAAGAGGCAAGCGACGGATGCGCGGTGACCGACGTTGAAGAAATTGCCGGACGTGGCGTGAAGGCCACCGTAGACGGGCACACGGTATGCGTGGGCAACAGCAAGATGATGGCCGACATCAATATGGAGTGGCACGACTGCCATCTTCCCGGCACAATCGTCCATGTGGCTGTCGACGGGCGATATGCCGGACACATCGTAATCAACGACCAAATAAAAGCCGACAGCGCAGAGGCTGTGGACTCGCTGAAACGGGCTGGAGTGGAACGCACAGTGATGCTGACCGGAGACCGCGAGGACACGGCAAAAGATGTGGCTGAGAAAGTGGGCATCGACGAATATCATTCCGAACTTCTTCCGTCAGACAAAGTGGCACACGTTGAGCGGCTGCTCAACGAAAAGCCTGCGGGAAAGAATCTGGCGTTTGTGGGCGACGGCATCAACGATGCGCCGGTGCTTAAACGCGCCGATGTGGGCATTGCCATGGGCGCGCTTGGCAGCGACGTGGCGATAGACGCTGCCGACGTGGTGCTTATGGACGACAAACCGTCGAAAATAGCCACCGCCATAGCCATCGCCCGACGCACCATAGCCATAGCCCGCCAGAACGTGTGGTTTGCAATCGGTGTCAAAGCCGCCATCCTTATTCTCGCCGTTTTCGGACTCGGCACAATGTGGATGGCTGTGTTTGCCGATGTCGGAGTGACGGTTATCGCCGTGCTCAATGCCATGAGGGCTTTAAAAAGCTGAATTTCGGTTTATTGACCCTTTATTTTGAAAGCCTTTTCTCTTTTTTGTCCAACTTGTATGATTTTTCATTAATTTTGCATTGAAAAATCAAAAATTATGAAACCTCGTATTTTACTTTCGTACGTCCATATGGGAGGTACTGAACGCGACTGGGTGGAGAAAGCCTTCGAATCAGAATGGATTGTTCCTCTTGGTCCAAATGTTGATGAATTCGAACATAGACTTGAGAAATATCTCGGCGCGCCAAACGTTGTGGCTCTCAGCGCAGGCACAGCTGCCATCCATCTTGCATTGGTTGCCCTCGGCGTTGGCTCTGGAGATGAGGTGATTTGCCAATCATTCACATTCGCCGCAAGCGCCAACCCAATAAAATACCAGGGCGCCGACCCTGTGTTTGTCGACAGCGAGCCCGACACATGGAACATGTCGCCTGACGCGCTGGAAGAAGCGATTATAGACCGCAAGAAGCAGACTGGACATTATCCAAAAGCAATAATCCCAGTTTATCTCTATGGCATGCCGGCTAAGATGGATGAAATCCGCGCAATAGCCGACAAATACGGCATTCCTATCGTAGAAGACTCCGCCGAGGCTCTCGGTTCGGAATACAAAGGCAAGAAATGCGGAACTCTCGGCAACTACGGATGCTTGAGTTTCAACGGAAACAAGATTATCACCACTTCGGGCGGCGGTGCTTTGGTGTGCCACTCCAAAGAGGAAGCCGACCGCGTGAAATTCTATGCCACACAAGCCCGCGAGCAGCGGCCGTACTACTACCACGAGACAATCGGCTACAATTACCGACTGAGCAACGTGAGCGCCGGAATTGGCTGCGGACAGATGGACGTGCTGCAGCCTCACGTGGAACTGCGCCGGGCAATCCATAAATTCTACACAAAAGAATTGGCTGAAATCGACGGCTTGAGCGTTCAACAGAACCCTTCCGCCGACTTCAATTCCAACTTCTGGCTGTCGACGGTCATCATCGACCCGAAAACCGGGAAAGACCCTGAGTCGCTGCGGCAGTTCATGCTCGACGCCGGTGTGGAAACGCGCCGTCTGTGGCGGCCTATGCACATGCAGCCCGTTTTCGCCGACGCGCCCTACTATGGCGACACAACGTGCGAGACGCTGTTTGACAGAGGTCTATGCCTGCCGAGCGGTTCAGGCCTTAAAGAAGAGGAGCTGCGCTATGTGGCAGACAAAATCAAAGAGTTTTTCAACAAATAGCTAATCAAAAAATCATCATAAAAAAACTATGGCTGAAAAGCAAAAAGTAGCATTGATCACAGGCATCACCGGTCAGGACGGTTCGTTTCTGGCTGAATTTCTGCTTGATAAGGGATACGACGTGCACGGCATAATCCGCCGCAGTTCTTCTTTCAACACCGGTCGCATCGAGCACCTTTATTTCGACGAATGGGTGCGCGACATGAAGCGCCGCCGGCTCATCAACCTGCACTACGGCGACATGACCGATTCAAGTTCGCTGATCCGCATCATTCAGGAGTTGCAGCCTGATGAAATCTACAACCTTGCGGCACAAAGCCATGTGAAAGTGTCGTTTGAAGTGCCGGAATACACTGCCGACACCGACGCCATCGGCACTCTGCGCCTGCTTGAGGCGGTAAGAATGCTCGGGCTCGACAAAAAAACCCGCATTTATCAAGCAAGCACGTCGGAGCTGTTCGGACAGGTGCAGGAAGTGCCTCAGCGCGAAACCACTCCGTTCTACCCGCGCAGCCCTTACGGATGCGCCAAACTTTATGGCTACTGGATAACCAAGAACTATCGCGAGAGTTACGGCATGTATGCCGTAAACGGAATTCTCTTCAACCACGAGAGCGAGCGGCGAGGCGAAACATTCGTGACACGCAAAATCACGCTTGCCGTGGCCCGCATCTCTGCCGGACTTCAGGACAAACTGTATCTCGGCAATCTCAACGCCCGTCGCGACTGGGGCTATGCCCGCGACTATGTGGAGTGCATGTGGCTGATTCTTCAGCAGGACGAGCCTGATGACTTTGTCATTGCCACTGGCGAATTCCACTCCGTACGCGAGTTTACTGAGCATGCTTTCGCCCGCGCCGGAATCACTCTGCGCTGGGAAGGCGAAGGTGTGGATGAAAAAGGCATCGACATTGCCACCGGACGTGGGCTCGTCGAGGTGGATCCTAAATATTTCCGTCCTTGCGAGGTGGAGCAGCTGCTCGGCGACCCTACAAAAGCCCGCACAAAATTAGGTTGGAATCCCCGCAAGACGTCGTTTGAACAACTCGTACACATTATGGTGGACCATGATATGGCTATGATTCGCAAACATGGCTCCGAATCCGAACGAATGATTTAGCAGACAGAAAAATGGAAAAAGACGCTAAAATATATGTTGCCGGACACCGCGGACTCGTAGGCTCGGCTATCTGGAAAAACCTCCAGCAGAAAGGCTATACAAACCTTGTGGGACGCACGCATGCCGAGCTCGACCTGCTCGATGGAGTGGCGGTGCGCGAATTTTTCGACGCCGAAAAGCCCGACTATGTGATTCTTGCCGCAGCTTTCGTGGGCGGAATCATGGCTAACAGCATCTATCGCGCCGACTTCATCTGGCGCAACCTGCAGATACAGCAGAACGTAATCGGCGAAAGTTTCAGGCACAACGTCAAGAAACTACTGTTTCTCGGAAGCACGTGCATCTATCCCCGCGAGGCTCCTCAACCAATCCCCGAGAACGCGTTGCTGACATCTCCGCTCGAATGGACAAACGAGCCTTACGCACTCGCAAAAATCGCCGGACTGAAGATGTGCGAGAGTTTCAACCTGCAATACGGCACAAACTACATCGCCGTGATGCCGACCAACCTATACGGCCCTAACGACAATTTCGACCTCGTAAGCAGCCACGTGCTGCCGGCAATGATACGCAAACTCCATCTGGCGCGCCTGCGCATGGAAGGCGACCGCGAAGGCATTCGCCGCGACCTTGACCGCCGTCCGGTGGGCGATGTCGACGGCAAGGCGGCAGATGAAGCCATCGACGCTATGCTCGACAAATACGGCATACTCAACGGCTCGCTCAACCTCTGGGGTTCCGGACGGCCTATCCGCGAGTTCCTTTGGAGCGAGGATATGGCCGACGCTTCGGTCTACGTGATGGAACACATCGATTTCGACCAGCTGAAAGGCGACAATCCGGAAGTGCGCAACTGCCACATCAACATCGGAAGCGGCAGAGAGGCTACCATAGCACAAGTGGCTGAGATGGTGAAAAACGCCGTAGGATTCAAAGGCGAAATCCACTGGGACTCGTCAAAGCCCGACGGAACAATGCGGAAACTCACCGACGTGAGCAAACTGCACGCCCTCGGATGGCGCCACAGAGTGGAGCTGGAAGACGGCATCCCGGCGCTCTATAAATGGTATCTGGAACACTGAATCATTACCACATAAATAAACGCGCAGCGGAAAGCGTATCGTTTTCCGCTGCGCGTTTATTTATCTCACAGCCGATTGTCAACGGCCGACACACATGTCAATCTTATACCGCAACGTGTCAGACGGAGCAAGCTTGTTGGCAATTTCATAATACTGGCAAGCCTGGGTATAGTCGGGAATCTCCAACTGAGCGTCGCCAGCCTGTTCCCACGAACGGCTCGCCGCCTTCAGTTTCACGTCGAGACGCTCCTGCAAACCCTTGCTCTTGTCAAGCACCTCGCCACTCTGCTCTGCCTCATCGCTCTTCTCCACTACACGGATATCGTCGAGCAACGTTTTCGCCTTGAGCAACGGCTCATATTCAGCATTGTCGCCATTGTTTATCAAACTGTCGCATGCAATGCACTTCTTCTCATACCGCGCAAGCACATCAGAGTCATCGCCATCGCTTGACGTCGACGGCTTGGAACCGCCAATCATCGACCACACTCCGGCTCCGATGCCCCCAACCACAACCCCCGCCAGCACAACAATCAGCCACGTAGGAAACTTGCCGCGGCGACGGCCACCCTCGCCTATCACACGAGTGGCACGCACATCATCCCCTCCCACATTCGGAGCTGGAGAAGGCGCAGGAGCAGGTTCCGGGACAGGTGCAGGCTCCGGAACAATCTCCGGTTGAGCCGTCGGACAAATCTCCATCACAAAATCATCGACCGTAGCCGTCCTGTCATACTTATTGTAAGCCATCGCACGGCTTATCGCAAAACGCACAGCATCGCTCACCGTCGGAGGCAAAGCCTTCTCCACCGTGTCGCGCTGCATCTCAGTGGCAATGATAGGCACCCTGCCAACAAGCATATAGTAGAGCACCGCACCAAGAGCATAAACATCGGCCTGCGGAGAAAACGTCTGCAAACCGCTGTACTGCTCCACAGGAGCAAAACCATCGCTGCAACCCTGCACACGGATAGTCGACGTAGGTTTGCCCTTGTCGTCAAAATGCTTCGCCAAACCAAAATCAATCAGCACAGGCATACGCTGACCAGTATGATAGTCCACACGGAACATAATATTCTCAGGCTTGATGTCGAGATGATTGATGTGGTGAGAATGCAAAAACGCAACCGCCTTAGCCACAGGCAGCTCAATGTCGAGCGCAGCCTGCTCCGACAGCGCACCGTTGGCCTTAACCAAATCGCGCAGCGTACCCCCGTTGAGATACTCCATCACATAATAGACCGTATTGTTCGCCTCAAACACCTCGCTCACAGGCACCACATTAGGATTCTTGCCGCTGATCTCATTCAGCCGGCGAGCCTCCGCAAGAAAATCGCCACGGCTCTCCTCCACACGCGACTGCAAAGGCTTGGAATAGCCCACACCGCCCGAAGCGTCGCGCTCGCAAGCATCCTTCATGAAATGCTCCTTTATGGTGAAATATGTAAAAATAGGCACCTTGTCGAACATCACCGTTGTCGACACCTTATATGTTATTCCAAAACCGCCCTGACCAAGCACAGCCTCAATCCGATAATCAAACTTCGGACTTTTCAGAATAGTGCCGACAGGCAACGCGCGCTGAAGTTCGTTCTCTTCCATATCCCTATAAAATTATTCGTTCTCAAATTTTTTAAGTCCCCCAAATTTAGATATTTTTATTGAATATACCCCAATTTCAAAAGAAATAAAAACAACAAACCCGCCTTTAAATCAATTATGATTAAAAAAAGCACACTTCTTTCTCTTATCTGGCCGAAATTCATTACCTTTATCCGCATATTACAATTCCAGAATCAACAGTCAAGAAAATCGAGGACAGAGAAGGAATATTAAACGACATTGAGTAAAGTTATTATTACGAAAACACTGAAAAATAGCAATTTCTTATGGACTCACTATCACATTTCCATTCCATAGAAGAGCTAACAAAAACTCTGGCAAAGGAGAATGTTCTGCTTAGTCAAATGTTCGAGAAACGCAAGTTGTTTAAATTCGGACAAAGTCTTGCGTTGGAGCTTGTTGGAGGCAATGGACAACGGCTGAATCGCCTGATAGACTATGGTGTGTTGGTAGAAACCGGAAATACTCTTGAAATTGAAAACGATTATCTTAATTTTTTTGAGGAAGTGCTCAATGTAAATGAAGAAATCAACGTGCTTAGCGTACAAGAGTGTATCAACACCCTGAAGGAAAACATCAGCTATTATCTACAAGAAACAAATGCGAACCGTAAAGCCAATTATCAGGACTTGGTGCGACAACTGCTCCGAAAAACTGGATTTCGAACGCTAAAGAACGTAGTGGACTTGAAAAGGAATATGGACATTGCATACAAACAGGAACCGAACTATCGCATTAAAAAACAGAAATTGCAGAACCTTGATGACAAGGCTCACAACATCCGTGCAATGATACGAGAGTGCGAGAAACTGCTAGACAATGAACATGCGTTCTTTATGATGGCAGGAGATCCACATATGGCAAAAACTTGTAGTGATGTGCGCCATGATTTCGTTGAAGCCTACCATGCCCTAATGGAGATTGACCGTCAAATTATCATCTATCTAAATCAGATAGACCTACAAAACCAACTGTACAAGAAAATACGGAAACTCAAATACTTACAAGATCAATTTGTAATCAAAGAAGAAACAAATCTCTTGCATGTATTGAACGGACAGAATCCTCTTTGGATGGAAACAAGACAGTACAACAAGATTAGGCTGTCACTTAACAAGCTACAAGAAAACGAACAAATAACAGGCTTGTTGAGAAAGATTGCTCAAAGAAACGGCTTACAGAAAATGGCGAGGACAGAGTCTGAGCCATTGTCTGTAGATGATTTGAAAGAACATATAAAAGAGATAAACGAGGTTGACCCTTTGGAGATTTGGAATGCCTTTTGCGCACAAGGGAATAATTTATTTGATTTCCTTTTGACTTTCGACTACAAAAAAGCACTGACCATTGAGGAATATGCCGCTCTATTCTGTCAACTTATCATCCTGCATCCCGACGAGTGCGAAATTTCCGAAAAATATAATACATACAAAGACATTGAATATCCAATAGTTTATGCTAAATAATACACGAAGAATATACGAACGTCTAAATAAGGGCGAGTTCCTTTCAGCAGACAGTTCCGATATCTCTACACGTCACCTATATGATGACGTTGAAGAAAATTTCGAAGACTATTCTGATTTTTTCAAACAGATTGGTCTGCAAATGGAAAGAGGTAACGGCTACTTCTACTTCTCGCGTATAGGAGAATCAAGACAAAACATTGAACTAAAACTAGAAAGTTTTTCCAAATGGCTTGACTACCTTGACTTTCTGAAATGCTACAACCAATCATTCACTGCTGGCTTTCAATTTCGCAAGAGCCAGTTGATAGAGCAAATAAGTTGCGACATCGAACTCAAAGAAAAAGCCGGTCACCTATTCAAGAAGTACGGAGCGTCTTCATATCAAGAGATTATAAACAAATTGCTACAAGAGATGGAGTCAATGGGTTTTGCGGAGTGCATAAGCGAGCAAGATGAAACCTATAAGGTGACATCTGCTTTCAACTATGCAGAAGAATTAGTCAATATGATTCAAATAGCCAACGAAGATGAAATACCTGAATAAAATAATTTTTGTCAACAGCGCAAACATTTCGTACGCTGAAATTTCGGTGGATGGCAATGTGCATTTTACCGGCACACAAGGCGTGGGTAAAAGTACTATATTAAGGGCTTTGCTTTTCTTCTACAATGCCGACAAACATCGTTTGGGGATTCAACAAGGACAAAAATCATTCGATGAGTTCTATTTTCGCCAGTCAGATTCACACATTCTCTACGAAGTGATGCGCGACAACGAGGCATTCACTGTGCTTGTAAGTCGATATCAAGGTCGTGCCACTTGGCGATTTATTGATGCACCATATCAGAAGGAGTGGCTTATAGACAGTACTGGTCGTGTGATGAGTGATTGGGTAAAGATTCGCGAACGTATAAACCATCATATTGCCGTTTCTGCCCGCATTGATTCTGGAGCAATGTTCAAAGACATTATCTTCGGCAATACACATGATCACAAATACGCCAAATTTGCATTGGTGCAGAGCGCTCACTATCAAAACATTCCGCGAAGCATACAAAATGTATTCCTAAACACAAAATTAGATGCAGACTTCATCAAGAACACCATTATCCAATCTATGGCAGAGGAAGATATCCCGGTGGATTTACAAACCTACCGTCGACAAGTTACCGATTTCGAACGCGAATACGATGAGATTGACTGCTGGTTCCGTCAAGCTAAAGATGGAACATATCCCATACGCACCCAAGCGCAAAAAATTGCTGAACAAGGTCGCACTATCATCGCTTTGAATCAGCAAATTATTGACGTTTGGCAAAAACTTAACTATGCAGTCAACGAAAGCGAAAAACAACTACCCCTGATTGAAGACGCGCTAAATAAAACACGCAATAGTATTAATGAAGAAAAAACACGTGAGCGAGAATTGTCCGACGAATATAACAACGAAAAGGACAATTTCAATCAACAGCTCGGCGCCAAGAAAGAAAAACTGAAAGAAATCACACAAAAGCACACATATTTTGAGAAGAATCTCATCCATGAAAAGTTATTATTAGCCAGTCGGGAGCCTATGTTGAAGCAAGAACGCGATGAAAAGAGGAATCTCTTAAACGACTTGCTTAAAACAAACAATTCAATAGAAGAAAAGTACAAAATCGCTAGGGATAAGCTGGAAAATGCACGAAAAGATTTCGTACTTTGCCAAAAGGACGAATTAAACCGCAAACGCGAAGAACTACAAACAAAACGCGAAGCATATGATAACAATCGCTCCATTAATCGAAATCAGATAACAAATGAATACAACGATTGGCGAAATAATTCCGACAATCGTCTGAAACAGCTTATCGAGGAGCAACATCTTGCAGACAAAGCCCTTCGCGATTTGAAACAATGGCACCCGAAGGCAAAAGAAGCGCAACAAATTTCAGAAGAGTTGCAGAGCCTTGTGATGTTAAAGAGTGAAAATGATGCCAACCAAAAGGTTGTGGATAATACAATTGAAACACTACAAAACGAATACAAGATGAGCATCGACAACCTAAAAGCTTCGAATGAAAAGAAATTAGAAAAACTCGACTCTGAGAAATTACAACTTAGGGAACGCATTAATAAAATTGACAAGTTGCTTTCTCATCTTAAAGGTTCGCTCTATGAATGGCTGACTCAAAACAAGAATGGTTGGGAAGACACTATCGGCAAAGTTGTGGATGAAGAGCGGATACTCTATGCCCAAGGCTTAGACCCAACATTTAGCACTTCTACCGAGGATTTATTTGGGATAAACTTGAATCTGGAAAACGTAATCTCTACAAATCGGACTCCTGATGAGTTGCTCCGCGAAAAGCAATTATTAGAAGAGCAACTGCAAGATGTTATCAAACAACTTAATCAATTACCCATCACTTTAAAGAACGATTCTCAAAAATTGGAGAAAAAGTTCTCGGAACGCATTAAGCCCCTACGAGAAGAACGCACTCGCCTAAAGGTTGAGTGTGATCAAATACCCACCAAACGTCAGACCTTGGAGAACCAAAAACACGCCATTGAAATGGAGGAGCAGGAACTAATCTCTGAAGAGAAAGCGAAACGCCAACGAGCTTTTAACGACGCCTTGCTCCAAGTGAAGGCTGAGCAAGACTCCTGCAAAAAGCAAGAAAACAAGATGCTGAAAGATTTGAAAGAACTTGACACAATATTCCAAAAACAAATCAAACAGGATCAGGCCTTATTCGAAGAATTCCGTCAGGAGCAATTCCAAAAAGCCGAATCCCGAAACAAAGAATATGACAAACAATTTCAAGAGCTTGACCGCCAGCAGAAGGCCGAACTGGCTGGCAAAGGTGTTGACATCAATTTGCTCACCCAATACAAGGAAACATTGGGAAACATTGATTCTCTGCTAACGCAAATTGAAAACGAACGTCAGTTCATAATTGAATACAACATCGCAAAGCGCGAACTATTTGCCATCGAACCAACAATCCATAAGGAAATAACAGACACCGAACAAAAACTGCGGCAAATACGTCAAATGTTTGAAGACAAACGACTCAGCTTTGAGAAAAAGCGAATAGAATTGGAAAAAGAAGCAAACAGACAGCAAAAAGAACTTAAACACAGGCAAGATGGACTATCGCTTTATCGCCAAATGGTAGAAAATGAGCATTTGGTTTCTGAGGCTATATTGCATAATGACAAGAAAACTGTGACACACTATGATTGTCAAGAGTTGATTACTCAATTGCGAGGCACAGTCAACCACAAGCGCGAAGAGATGGAGACACTAAAGCAAGTGGTGGTTAACTTCAACCGCAACTTCAAACCGCAAAATGCGTTTCACTTCAATACGATGCCTGTGGTAGATAGTGACTATATACAGATTGCTGCCAACTTGCAAGATTTCCTCGACTACAACAAAATTGAGGAATATCGCAAAAGGACAAGCGAACACTATAAAGATATCCTCGGAAGAATTTCGGTAGAGATTGGAGAGTTGATGAAACGCAGATCCGATGTGGACAAGGTTATATTGGATATCAATCGAGATTTCGTAGAGAAAAACTTTGCAGGCGTAATTAAAAGTATCGAATTGCAAGCGACAGCAACATCTGACAAATTAATGCAACTTTTGATATCAATTCAGTCATATACTGAAGAGAATGCTCTATCAATGGGCAAGTTGAACCTATTCTCTCAAGACGACCATGAAGATGTCAATCGTCAGGTAATCGGTTACCTAAAAAGCTTAACAAACCAATTGCAAGATGAACCACAAAGAAAAGCCATCTCTCTAAGTGACTCTTTCCGCCTTCAATTCCGTGTTAAAGAAAATGACAATGACACTGGCTGGGTGGAACGCATCAACAATGTCGGTTCAGACGGAACAGACATATTGGTAAAAGCGATGGTCAACATCATGCTTATCAATGTTTTCAAAAAGAAGGCAGCTCGTAAAAGTGGTGATTTCATTGTGCATTGTATGATGGATGAGATTGGACGACTTCATCCAAACAACATCAAGGGAATACTACAATTTGCCAATTCTCGCAATATTTACCTGATTAACAGTTCTCCGACATCATACAATCCGTACGACTATAAGTACACGTATCTGCTGAGCAAACACAACGTCAAAACACGTGTGGAAAAATTATTGAACCGAAATATGCAATAATATGACTATAAGTAAATCTCTACAGGAACTGCTGAATGGCAAAACTGTGGCTTCAAGCCGGCTGAACACAGACTTTGTATTGGAACTGATGTCCGAAGGACTGTTGGTTTCTGTGGTTCGTGGCTCAAGGACATCATATCGCGCACTAGACACAAATATCTTAAAGCAATATTTACATGGGAAAGACGAATCTTTCCGAATACTTGACAGCCACTCCGACAAAGCGACATCGCGATCCTCCCAGGCTTATGCGACTGGCAACTCCAAACTCATTTCTGTGCGTTCATGCCCCGGGTTTCCTGTCAATGCTTACGAGCCAATTGAATGTATTCTAAATGGCCAAGAGTTTATCATACACCCTCTTGAAGGCAGTTTCATTTTCGTGTCCGACTGGCAGTCTTTTCTTGTACCAACAGATGTCGTTGTTGTCGGCATAGAGAATATGGAGAATTTTCGTAAAATCAGACAGCAATACGAATTATTCTCTTCCATATTTCCAAACAAGCGTCTTCTGTTTGTCTCACGCTATCCACAATCCACAGATTTACGCTCCTGGCTTGAAACAATACCCAATCAATACACTCACTTCGGGGACTTTGACCTTGCCGGCATCCACATCTTCCTATCTGAATTCCATAAATACCTTGGCAACAGAGCTTCGTTTCTTATCCCTTCTGATATTGAAATAAGATTGATGAATGGCTCATTCGAGAGATATAATGTCCAATACTTAAAATTCAAGAACCTTTCAACCGACATCCCCTCTCTTCAACAATTGATAGATCTAATAAATAGATTTCATCGCGGATATGATCAGGAAGGATACATTAATTTATAATCAATCATGTCAACATTTCTACTTAAACATCCAGTCGACATTTCGCTCTTGACAAACGGTTTTCACATTCAGACAGCATTCCATAAATTGGTTTATTCCCTGCCTGGAGGTATATTACAACATGGTGAAAGCAGGGAAATTAAGGTACTGATTGACGGAGAAGAGTTATCTACCAAATTATATAACATTGGATTTGACCAAACAAAACATCCAGGTCATCCGGATTTATTGCAGGTAAGATACTCTCCCAACTCACCTATCGCAAAGAAACTGCAAGCCATATTCGCCGATGACTACCAATATTTCCTTGCCGCACGCGAATCAATTGGCCCAAGAAAACAGATACGATTACCCGAGCACAATCATGACGAAATCGTTTTCTACGGAACTTCAATGCCCGATGTATTTATCTTAGACTGCATACTCAGCGATGATCAAGAACAAGTTTCTGACGAGATACATCAAATGGACGAGCTTGACTTCGAGACTTTCGAGCCTCGCGAAGACAAGAATGCCGGGTTTAAAGAAGTCACTCGCCTGCAGAAAGTGCGCCATCTTGACCGTTCTATAGGCGACTCCCTCAAACTGCTCTACGACTACCGCTGCCAAATGACTGGAGAGAGAATAGGCGACAATTACGATAGTGGTAGAGGCACATCACATCATCCCCTTCACCGAATCAATGGACAACGACACGTCAAACATTATCATTCTATCGCCATCGTATCATCGAATAATCCACAAGGTCAAGCCGCGATGGGACAGGAAAGATTTGTCATTCCGTTTCCCAAATGGATTGACTGAGAAGGTGAAGCTTAACAAGCATCTGAACATTTAGCCTTGTACTCGGTCGGCTGTTTATCGCGCATCGACCGTAAAAATGCCAAATGGGACACCGCAAAACGCCAATGCCAAAAGTTATTACAAACAAAAAAATCCGTGCAACCTTTTGAGTTACACGGATTTTTATTTATCTATCGCTTATCGATTCTTTACTTCACCTCCTCGAAGTCAGCATCTTGGACGGTGTCGCCGTTGTTGTTGGCATTGCCGCCCTGCTGCGCTCCGGCGTTAGGGTCGAATCCTGCGCCCTGCTGTGCGCCTCCGGCTTGCTGCTGGGCATTGTAGATGTCCTGAGCGGCTGTCTGAAGGGCTGCGTTAAGCTTATCGATTGCAGGGTCGATGGCATCGATGTTCTGAGCCTTGTGCGCTTCCTTCAACTCGTTGAGCGCCGTCTCTACGGCTGCGCGCTTGTCGGCAGGGAACTTGTCGCCGAGGTCTTTCAACTGCTTTTCGGTCTGGAAGATTACGGCGTCGGCCTTGTTTACTTTGTCGATGCGCTCTTTCTCTTTGGCATCGGCTGCCGCATTGGCTGCCGCCTC
>ENA-ORRO01001665-ORRO01001665.1-human-gut-metagenome-genome-assembly--contig:-NODE-1665-length-15105-cov-2.687176_pt1 | contig 15105 bp, 17 predicted proteins | sample MGYA00242176_ERZ509136 | MGnify/ENA primary metagenome ERZ509136 (study PRJEB26280, sample SAMEA2338644) | human gut metagenome | biome: human gut; feature: human-associated habitat; material: faeces...
CTAAAATATTCTCTGCTACAAGAAAATTGTACGAGGATATTTTAAGGAGTGAGAGGGAATATCCGAGACAGACAGCAGGAGGAAAACAATATGTTGGAAAAGGTGTTTAAGCTTAAAGAAAATCACACCGACGTCAAAACTGAGATTCTTGCAGGTATTACGACATTTATGACCATGGCGTATATCCTGGCAGTAAATCCAAGCATTCTTTCCGCAGCGGGTATGGATCAGGGGGCAGTCTTTACTGCAACAGCACTTGCATCACTGATCGGTACGCTGTGTATGGCAGCATTTGCAAATTATCCATTTGCACTTGCACCTGGTATGGGACTGAATGCTTACTTTGCTTATACTGTAGTAATTGGTATGGGCTACTCATGGCAGACTGCACTGACTGCAGTATTTGCAGAGGGTATTATTTTCATTATTCTTTCCCTGACGAATGTCAGAGAAGCGATCTTCAATGCGATCCCAGCTTGTCTTAAGACAGCAGTCAGCGTTGGTATCGGATTATTTATTGCATTTCTTGGACTTCAGAATGCCAATATCGTTGTCGGAGGATCTACTCTGGTACAGCTCTTCTCCGTAGATGCATATAATCAGGCAAATGGAGTGGAAGCAAGCTTCAATAACGTTGGAATTACTGTACTTCTTGCAATCATAGGTGTGCTGATCACAGCAATCATGGTGATTAAGAACATCAAAGGAAATATCCTTTGGGGTATCTTGATCACATGGATACTTGGAATCATCTGCCAGATAGCAGGTCTTTATGTACCGAATCCGGAGATCGGATTCTACAGTCTGCTTCCGGATTTCAGTTCCGGACTTGCAATTCCAAGCCTTGCACCGGTATTTGGAAAGCTTGATTTTAAGAATGTATTTTCACTGGAATTCGTTGTTGTAGTATTTGCATTCCTTTTCGTAGATCTTTTTGATACACTCGGAACTCTGATCGGTGTATCTACAAAGGCAGGCATGCTTGACAAAGACGGAAAGCTTCCGAGAATTAAAGGGGCACTGATGGCAGATGCGGTTGCAACTACAGTTGGAGCAGTACTTGGAACTTCTACAACAACAACATTCGTAGAGAGTGCTTCTGGTGTAACAGAAGGAGGACGTACAGGTTTAACATCCCTGACAACAGCGATCCTGTTTGGAATTTCCCTTTTCTTATCACCAATCTTTCTTGCAATTCCGTCCTTTGCGACAGCTCCGGCACTGATCATCGTCGGCTTCTATATGCTGAGCAATGTGGCAGGAATTAACTTCAGTGATTACAGCGAAGGAATTCCGTGCTTTATCTGTATCGCGGCAATGCCATTCTGCTACAGTATTTCAGAAGGTATTTCCATGGGTGTTATCTCTTATGTGGTAATCAATGTAATTACCGGAAAAGCAAAAGAAAAGAAGATCAGTGTACTGATGTATGTACTGGTGATACTGTTTATCCTGAAATATATTTTCTTATAAGATGAGGATTGCGGGAATTGTTTAGCAATGGAGCAATCTGATTACACCAGTGAGCGGCAAAATATATTTTTGACACTCACATCATAAGATAAAAAGAATATGGGGATATGTGAAAGCACAGGGACTGTCCGGTAACGGATAGGATTCTGTGCTTTTTGCGTGTCAGAATCGGTGCCGGGTGAGATACTTTGGATTGACTAGCACCCGTACAAATTGCTATAATGGAAAAAGACAAAACAGAGAATCACAGGGGAAAATATATGAATTTACTGACAATGGAACATGTATCCAAAGCCTATACGGATCGTGTGCTTCTGGATGATGTGGGATTTGGAATCAATAAAAATGAAAAAATCGGTGTGATCGGAGTCAACGGAATGGGTAAATCCACTTTGCTGAAAATCGTTGCCGGAATCGAAGAAAGTGATGCCGGAACGATCAGCATGGGGAATCAGGTGAAGATCTGCTATCTTCCGCAGACGCCGGTATTTGAAGCAGGAACAACAATTCTTCGCGCGGCAACAGAAGAAAATTATGATGAGCTGAACCGCTGGACGATCGAGGCAGAAGCAAAGTCTATGCTGAATCAGCTTGGACTTACCGATTATGATGAAAAGATTGAGCATATGTCCGGCGGACAGAAGAAAAGGGTGGCACTTGTCCGGGCACTTTTAACACCGGCAGACATTCTGGTCCTTGACGAACCGACGAACCATTTGGACAATGAGATGTCCGAATGGCTGGAAGAATATCTGATCCAGTTCCGGGGAGCGATCCTGATGGTTACGCATGACCGTTATTTCCTGGACCGTGTGGTAAATCGTATCGTGGAAGTTGATCATGGGAAATTATATAACTATCCAGGCAATTATTCCGAGTTTGTGCGTCTGAAAGCCGAGCGTCAGAACATGGAGCTTGCCACAGAACGTAAGAGAAAAAGCCTTTTGCGTACGGAGCTGGAATGGCTACACCGAGGCGCAAGGGCGAGAAGTACCAAACAGAAAGCGCATATTGACCGGATTCATGCTATGCAGGAAATGAAAGATATTCAGGAAGAAAAGCGAGTAATGCTGGATTCTGTGGCTTCCCGTATGGGGAATAAAACAATCGAACTTTCCGGAATCTGCAAATCTTATGGAGAAAAGAAGCTGATCGAAGATTTCTCTTATATTTTTCTGAAGAAAGACCGAATCGGAATTATTGGACATAATGGATGTGGAAAATCGACGCTGCTCAAGATTATCAACGGGATCATAAAACCGGATGTCGGAACTATTGAAATTGGACAGACAATCAAGATTGGCTATTTCTCGCAGGAGAATGAATATATGGATGAATCCGAGCGTGTCATTGATTATGTAAAAGAAGCAGGTGAGTACATTGCAACTTCTGACGGGAAGATTACCGCGTCCCAGATGCTGGAACGATTTCTTTTTGACGGGGCAATGCAGTGGTCACGGATTGAAAAGTTATCCGGAGGCGAGAAACGGAGACTTTATCTACTACGTGTTTTGATGGAAGCACCAAATGTACTGATCCTGGATGAGCCAACCAATGATCTGGATATCCAGACGCTGACAATCCTGGAGGATTATCTGGATCATTTTGATGGTATTATTCTGATTGTATCCCATGACCGGTACTTCCTGGATCGTACTGTCAGTCGTATTTTTGCATTTAATGGAGGTGGGAAAATCCGCCAGTCGGAAGGTGGATACTCCGATTATCTGATCCGTGTGGAGCTTGAAAAACCGAAAGACGGACAGACAATTGCAGAAAATATGTCAGATGCAGCTTCTGCACAGACCGGTGAGTCTGACAGCAAAAAGACCTGGAAGCAGCGGGAAAAAAAGCTGAAATTTTCTTATAAAGAACAGCGGGAATACGAGACGATCGATGAGGATATCGCAAAGCTGGAAGAGAAGATCGAAAAGCTGGATCGGGAGATGGTTAAGAATGCCACCAATTCCGTGAAGTTGTCCGAACTTATGAAAGAGAAAGAAGAAACAGAGACAACACTGGAAGAAAAGATGGACAGATGGGTGTACTTGAATGATCTTGCTGAGCAGATAGAAAATCAGTAAAGTGATTGACAGATTTACAGATGATAAAGTATAGGTAGTGAGAATCATATCAATGTATTCGAAGGAGGAGAGGTATATGATGTGGAATAGAGCAGAACTTAAAATGAGAGGCAATATGGCATTTAAGAAGAATTATGTGTCAGCCGTTGTAGTTGCGCTTCTGATGGGAATCTTTGGCACAGTCTCTGGCGAATCCAGTGCAAGACGGGTAAGTGAGAATTCAGATATATATAGTGGAAATTTATTTAATGTGGGAATGATTACCGGATTGCTTGCAGGAATCGCAACGGTAGTAATACTGATTGTCCTTGTGGCAAAAGTATTTGTAGGTAATCTCCTGAAAATGGGTGGATACCGGTTCTTTATCCTGAACCAGACTGCACAGCCGGGAATCGGAACATTGCTTGACGGTTTCCGTTCCGGACATTATGTTAATATTGTTCTTACCATGTTTTTAAGAGATTTATTTACTGCACTTTGGAGTCTGCTTTTGGTGGTACCTGGAATCGTTAAGCATTATGAATATCTGATGGTGCCATATATTATTGCTGAGAATCCGGCAATGGATTACAAAGAAGCATTCCAGATCAGTAAACAGATGATGGATGGAGAAAAAATGGAAGCATTTATCATGGATCTGTCATTCCTTGGATGGTATCTGCTGAGTGCGGTTACCTGTGGACTTCTTGCAATTTTTTATGTAAATCCGTATGTACAGGCATCCTTTGCGGAGATGTACACATTCAATAAGCAGAAGGCTTATCAGGAGGGATATATCCGGTAAGAGTTTCAGAAGGATAAATTTTAAAATGTAAGAATAGAGCGCAGACGCTGGCTTAAAATGAAGCGTCTGCGCTTTTATTTAGTGGGCGGCCTTCTCCGCAAAGGTAGTCGTAACTAGTTCTTCATAAGGAACACGCTCTTTCAGCTCACCGGAGTTTTCCAGAATATCCTGCAGCAGATTGAAGCTTTCTTCGTTGAAGATCAGATCCGATTTCCAGGTGTCTTGTTCGTAGTAACGGCTGACAATGGTTGTAATTGTAGCGAGATCGGTTTCCTTGAACTGTGGTGCAATGACTTTTGCAATCTCTTCCGGAGTATGGGACTGAACGAAATCCATTCCTTTTTGCAGGGCATTGGTGAATTTCTGGATGATGTTCGGATTAGCATTCAGATAACTTGTTTTGGCACTATAGGCGGTGTATGGGACATAGCCGGAATCAACGCCGAGAGAAGCAACGACATAACCGGAATTTTCCGCTTCAAGGGCAGTAGCACTCGGTTCAAATTCGATGGTATAGTCTGCCTGCCCACCGGAAAATGCAGCAGCGGTTGAACCGAAATCAATACTCTGGTTGATAGAAAGATCCTTCTGTGGATTAATTCCGTTTTTTTTCAAAATGTATTCAAAGACCATTTCCGGCATGCCACCTTTTCTTCCGCCAAGAACGTCTTTTCCTTTTAGATCATCCCATGAAAAATCCGGCATTTCTTCACGTGCGACCAGAAAGTTTCCGGCGCGCTGCGTAAGCTGCGCGAAGTTTTTGATGACATCATTTGCACCCTCCTGGTAAGTATAAATCGAAGATTCACTTCCCATAAAGCCAATATCTGCCTCACCGGAGAGGACGGCGGTCATAACTTTATCCGCCCCAAAACCAGTAACAAGAGTCAAATTAATTCCTTCATCCGCAAAATACCCATTTTCAATCGCAACGTATTGCGGGGCATAGAAAATAGAATGGGCGACTTCGTTCAGTGTCACAGAGACAGGAGAAGAATTGGTGTCATGATTGGCTTGGGAAGTGACGGCTTCAGCTTTAGGATTCGTAGCATTATCATCGGCAGGTGCAGAGCTGCAGGCTGATAAAAGGCCGACAGTTATAGCAGAAACAAAAAGTAAGGATATAAAATTTTTTTTCATAAGTCCTCCTGGGTGGTATAACATTCTCATTTAAGATATGCAAAAAATGTGAAATTGGTGTTTTTATCTGATAGCCAATCGCTCTCCGATGAAGATTTTGAAACTCCAGAACAACCTGCAACTAAAAATCCCTTATTTTATCATATAATTTATCCGAGTAATATGGCAGATAAATAATTGATTGGGTAATTACTTATTTGATTTTGTCAGCAATAACGCCAGTACTGCCGAGAGAATTCTCGCAAACACCATACTCCGCAATATTTGCTCATAAGTGGCTGACTTCCATCACCTACGCCCTGCAATATCAGGTTGATGATCACCAGTGAAATATTAGGAGTCAGAGCAAGTCCGAAAGGAGTGAGTCCTGCCTTAAAAATTGATTTGCATAGAGAACCGAATTCACCAGTATTTGCACAAATTTCCAGTTTCTTTTTTACCACAAAATGCACAAGAACCGAAAACGGTTTGTTGATTAATTTGTCCCAAGAGAGTAAACTGAAACATAAGACATTTGGGGTGTGTGTATCTGAGAAAAACTGAAAAAAGATAAAATAATGGAGGTGCGGTTATGGGATTCTGGATTTTTATGCTTATAATGGATTTACTGATTCCGTTTACAATGATCGGCTTCGGAAAAATGTTTTTGAAAAAAGCACCGGATCAGATCAATTATGTGTTTGGTTACAGAACATCAATGTCAATGAAGAATCAGGACACCTGGGTATTTGCACATCATTATTGCGGAAAGATCTGGTATATCTGTGGACTTATTCTTTTGGTGGTATCTTTAATTGTGTTACTTCTGGTTATTGGAAAGTCTAATGATGCCATAGGAAATGTCGGGGGAATTCTGTGTGTATTTCAGATGATTCCACTGGTGGGTTCGATCATACCGACGGAGATTGCACTCAGGAAAAATTTTGATAAATATGGAAATAAAAGATAAATCAGGAGGATGCCATGAAAATAGCAGTATTTTTCCCAGGCATTGGTTATCATTGTGATAAGCCACTTTTGTACTATGCAAGAAAACTGGTTCAGGAATATGGATATGAAAAGATAGTCATGCAGGAGTATTCCTATAATGGCAAAAATATACGCGGCGATAAAAAGAAAATGCAAGAGGCATTTGAGTGCTTGTATGCGCAGGCAGAAAAGGAACTTGAAGAAATCGCATTTGACGAGTACAGTGAAGTTTTATTTATTTCCAAAAGCGTAGGAACCATTATTGCATCCGCTTATGCTGAGAAATATAAGATAAAATGCTGCCAGATTTTGTATACCCCGCTTGAACAGACTTTTATGTTTGAACATGATGATGCAATTGCATTTATTGGAACTGCGGATCCGTGGAGCGATGTAAAAAAAGTAATTGCATGTTCAAAGAATCAGGCAGTTCCGATTTATGTGTATGAGGATGCCAATCATTCATTGGAAAAAGAAAATATTTTACAAAACATTGATATCCTGAAAAACGTAATGGAAAAGACACAGAAGTATTTGCGGTAGCTATTCCAGGAAGATCAGAAAAAACTGATAGAGTAAAAAAATCAGGTTGTGGAGGAGAAGATGAGATTAAGGAATATCCTGATTGTCGTAAAAGACATTGAAAAATCAAAGAAATTCTATCATGATCTGTTTGGTCTGGATATCATTCTGGACAATGATGGAAACGTTATTCTGACAGAAGGACTTGTTTTACAGGACGAAAAAGTCTGGAAGGATGTTACAGGAAAAGAAGTTGTCCCGGAGAATAATTCCTGTGAACTTTATTTTGAAGAGCGGAATATTGAAACATTTACTGAAAAATTAGAAAAACTGTATCCGGAAAGCAAATATGTCACCAGGCTGATGACGTACAGCTGGGGACAGAAAGTGATCCGTTTTTATGATCTGGACGGCAATCTGATTGAAGTCAGGACACCGATGCGGGGATAAAGAGAAAATAACATACATCAGGAGGACAACAAAATGGCAGCGGTACTTTTACGTGCAGCATCTCTGGCGTTTGTCATGGTTCTTGGAATTTTATTGAAAAAGACGGGAATCGTCGGCAATCCGGCAAGGGTACTCCGAAAGGTTGAAAAATAGAAAATTTACGAGGTGAGAGAAGATGAAGATAAAATCAGTTGCAGTTTTAGGTGCGGGAGCAGTAGGCTCTTATGTGATCTGGGGTCTTTCTGAAAAATCAGATATCCGGCTTGGAGTAATCGCTGAAGGAGAAAGAGCAGAACGTCTGAAAAAGAACGGATGTGCGATCAATGGCAAGACTTACCATCCGGAGGTGTGGACTCCGGATGAGGCACATGATGTGGATCTGATGGTGGTTGCTTTGAAATACGGTTCACTGGAAGGTGCTTTGGAGAGTATACAAAAAGTAACAGGCGAGCATACGGTGATCATGAGTCTGATGAACGGTGTTGACAGCGAAGAGATCATTGGCAGAACAGTGGGAATGGAGCATGTGTTACCGGCACTGATCAAAGTGGCTTCACATAAAGAGGAAGACGGTTATCATTTTGATCCACCGACCACACTTGGAATCATTTTCGGAGAACCGTCCGCGCCGTTCGACAGCGAGCGGGTGAAAGCAGTGGAAGAGTTATTTGCAGATACCGGGATTCATTTCCGCTCCACAGAGTATATTCAGGAAGAGATCTGGTGCAAGTTTTGCCTGAATGTGTGCAGCAATCTGCCACAGGCGATTCTGGGAGCAGGCGTTGGATGTTACCGTGACAGCGTGCACATGAAAGCAATCAGTGACGGATTAAAAAGAGAGCTGGAAGCAGTCGCACAGGCAAAAGGAATCGATATGAGCAAGACCGAAAGCTCGTCCGGACGTGGAAGTGCGGTTCCACCGTCAGCCAGATATTCCACCTTGCAGGATCTGGATGCCGGATGCCACACGGAAATCGATATGTTCTCCGGCGCGCTTGTTCGGATGGGAAAAGAGCTTGAAATCCCGATGCCGTATAATGAATACACCTATCATATGATCAAGGCGCTGGAAGAGAAAAACGATGGTAAATTTGATTATACCGGGAAGGAAGAACTGACCTGGTCAAAATAGAAAATATAGAGCGGGTATGTTATGTTGAAATCAGCATAAATTAAAATGTGCAATTTCGGGAGAAGATGTAAGATCAGATTCTCGTAAAAAGAACAACATAAAATGAAAAAAAGAAAGAGAGAGAAAGCATGAACGAATTATATGAAGCAATCGAACTGAAAATAAAGAGTTCCGGGTATCCACGGAAAATTTCCGGTGCAGATGTATACAATGATATTTGCGATCAGATCGAAGGAAAAGAAAATGGAGAGTATCTTCTGCTGTCAAAATTTGAGGATGATGTAGTTTTTGAATACCATATTACGGTGAAAGATGAAGAGTTTAATCTTGGAATTCTGACTATGAAAGCACCGGAAGGTGTATTTGAAGTAGATTTTGATGAGGAATAGAAGATGAAGATTACCGTTTATCTTGGTGCAAATGAAGGAAATGTTTTCCGAACGTCTGGAATTTCTCCAGAATAATTTTTATTCTTATGGCGAATATGCCCTGGTTGGAACAAAGGGCTATTGCTATGAAGGAAAAGATACAATCGAACATTTTGAAAAGCTGCGCAGCCGGGAAATCGAGCGCCTGCGGGTTTCTTTGGAGATGGCGAAAAAGGCAGGATACCAGAAATTTACCGGGATGATTTTTGTAGAAAATGAGACAAAGGATATTCTATGCTTTTTCATGTTATAGTAGTAGTTACCAGCGTAAATATAAGGAACGGTTTCGGACAAAAAGAGCGAAACCGTTCCTTATTTGGTTGATAGAAGTCACTCACATTTCTCCGGATCAATTTTTGGCGGCCGATAATGATAGACTTCTTCGTAGGATTCCAGCTCAGCTCTGTTTGTGGGACCGACAGGGATCAGACCGGTGCAGTCCTGCGCAGATGCTGCATTAGACAGATAATCGTAGGAATCGATGATCTTCTGATTGGATTTTTTGCGGGATGAAATATCAGAATGTTTTTCTTTTTTCATGGGGACCTCCTTATCTGATATGGCACAGGCAGAAAAAAGTGAAAATCTTAAAAACTGCCGGCAGGATAAGATAAGTATGTGCTGATAGGTAGAAAGTATGTATGAAAAAAACGGTTTCTGCCTCATTTGGGTTTGAAAACTATGTGAGATAGAAAGAAAGCAGTCTATTAAACGCATCAGGGCAAAAAAATACTTGCATTCTGAGTTTAAGAAGACCATAATAGCAAAGGGATTTTTTGGAAATTATTTGAAATCAGGAATGAAGTAAGAGAGAAGCAGAGGAAAAAAGGAGTTAAAAGAAAATGGAACAAAAGCATATGTTCACAAATAAAATGATTGCAGATCTTCTGATACCGGTCGTTCTGGAACAGCTTCTGAACTCCATCATGGGAACAGCGGACACAATGATGGTAAGCAATGTGGGATCTGCGGCGATTTCAGCAGTATCGCTGGTGGATTCGATCAATGTGCTGGTGATCCAGGCGTTTTCTGCGCTGGCGGCAGGAGGTGCGATCGTCTGTGCACAGTATATCGGACAGAAGAATGTGAAGCGGGCAAATGAATCCGCAAGGCAGGTGCTGTTTATTATTACGGCAATTTCGGTTGTGATCAGCCTGATCTGTCTTGTTTTCCAAAAGCCGATGCTGCGTCTGATCTTTGGATCAGTGGAGGCGGAGGTCATGCGTGCGTCGGAAATTTATTTCTTCTACACGGCACTGTCCTTTCCGTTTATCGCAGCTTATGATTCGGCAGCATCGATTTTCAGGGCACAGGATAATACGAAAGGTCCGATGCTCATTTCCATGATATCCAATGTGATGAACATTGCAGGAAATGCAATGCTGATCTGGGGATTTCATATGGGTGTTGCAGGGGCAGCACTTGCAACTCTGATTTCACGTGTTTTCTGTGCAGTTGTAGTTCTGGCCCAGCTGCGTCAGGACAGGCAGCCGATCGTGGTGCGTGATTATCTGAAAATCCGTCCAGACTTCCGGATGATCCGGAGAATTCTATGTATCGGTATCCCGTCAGGGGTAGAGAACAGTATGTTCCAGCTTGGAAAGCTTGCGATTCAGTCCTCCGTATCAACGCTCGGCACAGTGGCAATCGCGGCACAGGCAATGACGAGTATTCTGGAAAATCTGAATGGAATTGCAGCAATCGGAGTTGGCGTTGGGTTGATGACGATTGTTGGACAGTGTATTGGGGCTGGCAGAAAAGATGAAGCGGTTTACTATATCAAAAAGCTTTGTATGATTGCGGAAGTGATTCTGATCATCAGCTGTCTGAGTGTATTTGTGCTGACAAAACCGATCACGATCCTTGGTGGTATGGAAAAAGAAAGTGCGGATATGTGTATCCATATGACGATGTGGATCACGATTGTAAAGCCATTGGTATGGATTATGGCATTTATCCCGGGCTATGGTATGCGCGCAGCCGGGGATGTGAAATTTTCAATGCTCACATCTTGCACGACGATGTGGCTGTGCCGTTTTTGCCTCAGCGTATTTATGATCCGGATAGTTGGTGTCGGAGCAATGGGCGTGTGGATCGGAATGTTTTCAGACTGGACACTCCGTGGGATTATTTTTTCGTGGAGATTCCACAGCAGAAAGTGGCTGAAGCATCAGGTGATTTAAAATTCTTACATAGATTTTACATGGCAGATCCTTTGGATTTTACATACCTTTGATAAGATTCTGTTAAAGGTAAGGAATTTGGAAAGGAAGATGTAAAATGAGAAAGCTGTGGGATTTCTGGAAGAATAAAAAATATGGAAAAAAGAGTATGACAGGATGGTTTCTGCTGACGAATGCATTATTGTGTGGGGGTATAGGTGCAGCACTTTGGGGAGTTGTCAGTCTGGTGGCGTTAAAAGGAATATCCTGGCTGATCATATTTGCAGGATATGCGATTGTTTTCCCGGGATTTCTCGGAGGTGTACTTTTTGCAATGAATGCGGAAACAACGATGGATGAATTAGAGATAAAATAAACAGACAGAGAAGCGGAAATATCAGAAATGGTATTTCCGCTTTTTTCGATACAAAATACAAATACAAATTTACAATTTTTACAGATTGTATAGAAAGAAAATACGGAAAAGACTGGTTATTATAGAGCTGATTTGGTAAAATAAAGACAATAATAAGAAGCGGGTGATGAAATATGGACAGTCAGAAGAAAGATCCGCTCTATAAGAGTTTTGGATACGCATTTGAAGGAATTGGTACCTGTATCAAAAAAGAGCGGAATATGAAGATTCACTGTGCGGCAGCGGTGTTGGTAGTGATTGCCGGAGTGATATTGAAGATCTCATTGCTGGAATGGTGCATCTGCCTGACGCTTTTTGGGCTTATCATGGCGCTGGAGCTGGTCAATACCGCAGTAGAAGCGGTGGTCGATCTGGTGACGGAAGAGCGGAAACCACTTGCAAAGATTGCAAAAGATACAGCAGCAGGTGCGGTTCTGATTGCAGCAATTATGGCAGCAATCGCCGGGATTATTATTTTTCTACCAAAGGGGCTTACATTCCTTGGACTTTAAAGCAGATTGAAATTGTGAAAGGAGATAGACGTTATGGGAAGCTTAGGAGATGGAGTTAAGAAAGTATTACTTGCAGGGATTGGTACAGTAGCAGTAACTGCAGAAAAGTCAAAAGAAGTTCTGGATAAGATGGCAGAACGTGGAGAAGCAGCTGTAGAACAGGGAAAAGTTCTGAATCAGGAACTTCGCCACAATATCAAGAAGACCGTAAAAGAAAATGTCAATGTTTCTGTCAGGACATCTTCACCGGAAGAACTGGATGAGCTGCTTGACAAGATGACACCGGAGCAGATTGAACAGCTCAAAGAAAGAATTTATGAACGTGAAGCAGCAGTTTCAGAAGAAGAAACAAAAGAAGTAGAAGAAGTTGTAGAACAGACAGGAGAGATGGCTGAAACTGTTGGAACAGAGACGGCAGAGGAAGCAGCAAAAGAAGTCGAAGCAATTGAATCTGGCAACGAGGGCATGAATGAGTAACAAAAACCAGCCAAAAGAGTCAAATAAATATGGTTCCAGACTGCGGGAGATGACAGCAGTCCTCAGAAAACATGGGATTACCGGTGGACTTACCCCGGAAAAGCTCCGGCTGATCCTGGAGGATCTGGGGCCGACTTATATTAAGCTTGGTCAGATCATGTCACTGCATTCCGACATTCTTCCGAAAAGCTATTGTGAAGAACTGATGCGGCTTCATTCCGAGGTGACACCGATGCCATTTGAACAGGTAGCAGAAGTGATCCGCAAGTCCTACGGTTATGAGTGGAACGAAGTATTCCAGAGCATTGATGTGCATCCACTGGGATCGGCATCGATCGCACAGGTCCACCGGGCGGTTCTGAAGACTGGGGAAGACGTTGTCGTCAAAGTTCAGAGGCAGGGCATCTATAAGGTAATGTCCAGAGATATCAGTCTGCTTCACAAAGCGGCAAAGCTGGTCCCGCCAGGTACGATCAAGGACATGGTGGATATTAACATGGTTCTGGACGAGCTCTGGACTGTCACCCAGCAGGAGATGAATTTTCTTCTGGAGGCAGCCAGTATGGAAGAATTTGCCCAGCGCAATCAGGATGTGGCTTTTGTTACAACGCCTCGGCTCTATCGTGAATATACGACCAACCATGTGCTAGTGATGGAATATATTGATGGATTTGCAATCAACGATAAAGAAAATCTGCTGGCAAATGGCTATGATCTGAATGAGATTGGAACAAAGCTTGTAGATAATTACATTCGCCAGGTTATGGAGGACGGTTTTTTTCATGCTGATCCGCATCCGGGCAATGTGCGTATCCGTGATGGAAAGATTGTCTGGATCGATATGGGAATGATGGGAAGACTTACCGAGCGTGACCGGGAACAGATCAGCAATGCAGTCAAAGGTGTGGCAGAGAATGACATCGGTCTGATCCAGGAAGCGGTGATGGCACTTGGCGAGTTCCGCGGAAAGCCGGATCAGAGCAAGCTGTATGAAGATATCAATAATCTGATGGCAAAATATGGAACGATTGATATGGGTGATATTGATATTGCGGAAGTTATGCAGGATCTGATGGAAGTGATGAAGGAAAATAAAATTTCCATGCCTCATGGACTTACTATGCTTGCAAGAGGACTTGCCAATATGGAAGGTGTGCTTGCCGAGATCAGTCCGCAGATCAACATGGTTGAGATTGCGGCGGCACGGATGAAGGAGAGCTTTCTGACGAAGGAACAGTGGAAAAAAGAGATAAAGAATGATGCAAAAAGACTGTATCGTTCTCTTCACAAGGCAATGGATATTCCTTCCCTTGCAGCAGACATCCTGCAGGGTCACATGAAAGGACAGACCAGAGTCAATCTGGATCTTCATACTTCGGATGAGCTTTCCGGGTTGCTAAGGAGGTTGGTGCGGAATATTGTAATGGGGCTGTGGGTGATGGCACTTCTGATCAGTTCCAGCATTATCTGTACAACCAATATGCAGCCAAGGTTGTGGGGGATTCCGGCAATTGGTGCGTTTGGATATCTGATGGCCTTTGCCATTGTAATGTATGTTTTTATCAAACATATCTTTTCAAAAAAATAAATAAACAGGGGGAAAAGAGATGCGGAAGGAGTTTTATACAGGGCATCTTTTTGATGTATATCGTTATTTTGGAGCGCATAAAGAGGGTGAAAATTTTATTTTCCGTGTGTTTGCGCCATCGGCAAAAGGAGTGTGCGTATTTGGAGAGTTCAGTAACTGGACAGAGATCCCGATGTATCAGGAGGGACAGAGCGGTGTATATGTGTCAGAGCCGATTCCGGCGAAGACTGGTCAGCTGTATAAGTACTGCATTTACACAGCAAATGGCGGAAGGGTAGAGCACTGTGATCCATATGGCTTCCAGATGGAATTAAGACCAGGAGATTGCTCAATCTTAACGGATCTTTATAGTTATAAATTTAAGGATGAAAAATGGATGAAGAACCGGACAGTTGGATTTGACAGTCCGGTCAATATCTATGAGATCCATGCAGGATCCTGGAGAAAAAAAGGAGAAGGGCAGACAGACTGGTATACTTATATTGAGCTTGCAAAGCTTCTGATTCCTTATGTAAAAAAGAATCATTATACTCATATTGAGATGATGCCGCTTTCCGAGCATCCTTTTGACGGATCCTGGGGATATCAGAATACCGGATTTTTTGCGCCGACCGCACGTTATGGAACACCGGATGAGCTGAAAAAATTTGTGGATGAGTGTCACCAGGCAGGAATTGGTGTGATCATGGATTTTGTTCCGGTACATTTTGCAGTCGATTATTATGGACTGAAAGAATTTGACGGAACCTGTCTGTATGAATATCCAAATGCGGCAGTAGGTGAAAGCGAATGGGGAAGCTGTAATTTCATGCATTCCAGAGGGGAAGTACGATGTTTCTTACAGTCGGCAGCAAATTACTGGCTGAGTGAGTTCCATTTTGACGGAATCCGTATGGATGCAGTCAGCCGTCTGATCTACTGGCAGGGTGACCCCAACCGCGGCGTGAACGGCTCAACGCTGGAATTTTT
>ENA-ORRO01001666-ORRO01001666.1-human-gut-metagenome-genome-assembly--contig:-NODE-1666-length-15097-cov-5.412113_pt1 | contig 15097 bp, 15 predicted proteins | sample MGYA00242176_ERZ509136 | MGnify/ENA primary metagenome ERZ509136 (study PRJEB26280, sample SAMEA2338644) | human gut metagenome | biome: human gut; feature: human-associated habitat; material: faeces...
CTTCCCTCGGGAAACTTCGCGAAGCCCAGTTCCCGAGGGAAGGCTCAGCCGCCACCACAAAGACCGCAGGGACGGGAGCAGCTATACTACTCTCAGTAGTTAAGGGTCGCGGATCCGCCGCGTCGCCGCTCTCAACAGGAGGTCTTTGTTTATGGCAGATCAAAAGCCGGTCGTCGGGATCATCATGGGTTCCAAGTCCGATCTGGGCGTTATGGAAGGCTGCACCGCCGAGCTCGAGGCGCTCGGTGTGCCCTATGAGCTCGTCATTGCGAGCGCGCACCGCACACCGGCGAAGGTCCATGAATGGGCCTCGACCGCTGCCGATCGCGGTATCAAAGTGATTATCGCTGCCGCCGGCAAGGCCGCTCACCTGGGTGGTGTCGTGGCTGCCTTTACGCCGCTGCCGGTTATCGGCGTGCCCATGAAGACGAGTGACCTGGGCGGTATGGATTCTCTGCTGTCGATGGTGCAGATGCCTTCGGGCGTGCCCGTGGCCTGCGTTGCCATCAACGGCGCCAAGAACGCCGCCATCTACGCCACGCAGATTCTAGGCGCTTGCGACCCCGAGTACCGCAAGGTTATCGAAAAGATGAAGCAGGAGATGGCCGACGCCTAAGCGGCTTGCCGCCTTATCTGCAATAGAGGAGAAATATGTCCAATTATCAGGGAAAACGTTTTAAACTGTCCCAGATTCCCGATCCTGCGAATCCAAGCGCGCCGCGCTCGGTGCAGCCGGGGCGGACGTCCTCTACGCAGCCCGCCCATGTCGCGGGGCACGTTCGGGCTCCGCGGCCGGTGGCGCCATCGAACCAGCACGTTCAAGGCGCTTTGCCGACCTGCCGCCCCTCCAGTTACGGGGCGCAATCGCAAGCCCATCGTTCGCCTTCGCCCGGGCTCGGCGGCTCGGCGGATAGTTCTGCTCCTAAGCGCAAAAAGGGCCGTTCGATTTTCGCGAGACTTCTTATTGTGATCGGTGCGTGCCTGATCGCTGCCGCCGCCGGCATCTATATCAAGGCGCAATTGGGCTACAAGGAAGCAAGCGATTCGTATCAAAAGGTTGAGAAAAAGTCTGTGAGCGATAGCGACGCGAGCGGGGCGCCCATTGTTGATTTTGCCACGCTAGCCCAAACCAACCCCGATGTCGTCGGTTGGATTTATGTACCCGGTACCGCTATCAACTATCCGGTGGTGCAGACGGATAACAACACCAAGTACCTGAGCACGCTCTTTGACGGCACGGCAAATCCCGTGGGCTCTATTTTCCTTGACTGCGATGACGCGGCTCCCGGTATGGTGGACCAGCAGACTACGCTCTACGGACATCACATGAGGGATAACTCGATGTTCCATTTCATTGCCGACAGCGCCGACCAGTCGGTTTTCGACGGTATCGAATGTGCCTTTTACGTCACGCGCGACGGCGCCTATAAATTTAAGCCGTTGCTGACCAAGGTGGTCGAGGACTCGTACCAAAAAGCGCGTACTCCCAACTTTGAGGGCGGAGACGGCCTGAAGGCCTATCTTTCCGAGATGATTGACGGTGCCTCCGCCGTGGCGAGCGACGCTGAGAGCCGTGCCGCCAAGGCCGATAAGGTGCTCACGCTTATCACGTGTTCGCCTTCGGCGCTAAGGAACAAGCGTGCCGTGATGATTCTTACCCCCGTTGAGAACTAATGGTCGCATTGCAGGCGGCGGAGGCGCTGAAGGGCGAGTCGTCGCCCGACGGCATAAGAGATAAAAAAGGGGAAATGATGCTCGAGAATGGCAAAATGATGCCTTCGATTGATGCTTGGCTGCGCGAGGCCAAGGCCGACGCTTCGGCGCCGGCGTGCGGTATGTATCTGACGCATAACGGTGTGGTGCGCGCGACGCCCAAGGCCGAGGTGCGCGGAGTCGAGACCGATGGCGTGGCGCCGGGCCACAAGGTGGGCGGCATGGTGTTCGGCTTCGATGCTCAGAAGGTGCAGGCTGCTATCGAGGCCACGCGCGCGATGCCGGGTATCGGCTATGTGCGCGTGTGGCTGGCAAGCGGCGAGCTTGCCGTAGGTGACGACATCATGCTCGTGCTCATTGGCGGGGACATTCGCCCGCACGTGGTCGATGCGCTGCAGGCGCTCGTTGGCACCATCAAAAATGAGTGTGTGAGTGAGGTCGAGCGCGAGGCGTAGAGGTTTGCGTCGATAGAAGGCTCGTTTATAAAAATGCCCGCCGGTACGTGTGATACCGGCGGGCATTTTGCGTTTTGGGCGCGGTGAGCGCTACACGCGCGTTGCATCCTTGGGGCTCATGGTCATGCTCTGGAAGCGATTCTCCATAAAGTCATTATCGAAATACTTGCCGTAGAACTGCGCAACGGGAATATCCGGTTCCGTGCCGTTGACGCGCTGATACCAATAATCGAGCGACTGCAGCGTCATAACGCCATCGACCAGCATAATGATGGTGAAGATGACGGTAGCCGAGTAGCGGCTCTTCCACGGAATCATGTTGATGAGTTTGAGCAATCTGGGCAGCAGCAGCTTGATCCAGATGAGGCCGCCCAGGCCCCACAGACAGGCGAAGCCCGTGCAGGTGCGTCCGCCCGTGAGGACCACGAGCGGGTCGGGCATACCGAACAGCGTTATGTGCGAGTAGCTCCACGAGACCACGCCAAACGCGGTCTGCATAAACCAGCCCACGAACACCTCAAAGCTGGCGCCGAGCAGGGCGCTCACCAGGAAAATGATGATGGGGTTCTTTTTATAGAAGCGGTTGAGCACCATGGTCATGAGCACGGCACCAAAGCCGTAGATGGGGCTGAAGGGGCCAAACAGCATACCGGCGCGGTCCTGGTAGACACCCGGATCGTTGACGGTCATATGCCAGATATCCTCCAGGACCAGGCCGAGTATGCAGCAGACAAAGAATACCCAGAACAGGTTGAAGTAGTTGAGCTTGATGTAGCCTTCGCCGGTTTCATCGCGCCCGAGCATGCCCTCGGCGGCGGCGTCGCGGTCGAGCATCTCCTGCAGGCGGCGCTGCAGCTCGCGCTCCTGGCGCAGCGTGGGGTCGACGGTGGCCGAAAGTGCGACGAGGATGCCGAGCTGGATGGCAGGGCGCAGCAAGAAGGGCCCGATGCCCTGGAGCATCACGTCAACCAAAAGCTCGACGACGGTAAACGCGATAAGGATATAGGACAGACGGGCGGCATTGCGACGCTGGTTCTTGATGAGGTCTAGGCCAAAGATGATCAAGATGACAGCACTGGCAGCCGAGAGCATGATGCCGGCGACGATAAGGCCGACCGCGACGAGCGTGTTGTCGCCGAGCTTGGCGGCGGCGTTGCCGTTGATGAGCGCGGTGATGACCTGCCACATAAAGGCGCCGACCGAAGGGAGCGTGCCCACGCCGGACAGGATGCACAGGACGGCGTACACCTTAATGATGAGGGGGATCTTCTTGACCTCCGTGGCGCTGGGGACGCTGGGGTCGAGTTCGTTTCGATCCATACATAACCTTTCTCGTTTTGCTGTAGGTACAAGGATACGCCGCCGACCTGCCAAAAGACAGGACGAACGTCCCAATTGCAACAATGCAAGCCCCAACGGCGGGCGAGACACGTCGCAACGGAAGTATGCGGGATCGTCGGCCCCGAGGCGGTTGCCCAATAAAATGTTTGGCTGCAAAACGGATTATAAGCTCGGTGGGCTTTTAAAAAGCGCTGTTCATGCGCGGGAGTGCTTGTCTTGCCGTGCGTATAATAGGGCAGGTAACGCCAAATAACGAGGCTCTGAGGGGATGCCATGTCTCAAGAAACCATCCGCGCGGCCGAGCGTGCCGCGGGACAGGTGAAGACCATGTCGACGTATGATCCGGACTCCGACCAGCTGCATGAGGAATGCGGCATTTTTGGTGTGTGGGCACCCGATCGCGATGTGGCTCGACTGACGTACTTTGGTCTGCGCGCGCTGCAGCATCGCGGCCAGGAATCGGCGGGAATCGCCGTGGGTGATGGCGGCACGGTTATGGTCCGCAAGGATCTGGGCCTGCTCGACCGCGTGTTCTCCAACGCCGACCTGTCGACACTCTCCGGTCAGCTGGCCGTGGGCCACGTGCGCTACGGCACCGCCGGCGCCAAGAGCTGGGAAGCCTCTCAGCCGCACCTCTCTACCATCAATAGCGTCATTATCGCGCTCGCACACAACGGCACCCTCGTCAACACCGACGAGCTGCGCCGCCAGCTGATCGAGCTGGGCGTGCCGTTCCTCTCCAACTCGGATTCCGAGGTCGCGACCAAGCTTATCGGCTACTTTACTCAGCGTACAGGCCATCTGCGCGAGGGCATTCGCAAGACCATGGAGCTCGTGCGCGGCGGCTACGCCATGACGCTCATCAACGAGCAGGCGCTTTACGCATTCCGCGATCCGCACGGCATTCGCCCGCTTGTGCTGGGCAAGCTGGTGGACGAGGGCCTGGACCAGGCCGATGCCGCATCCGTTTCGCAGCTGCCGTCGCAGGACGGCGCCGCGACGGCCGACGCCACCACCCATGTCACCCGCGCCGGCGGCTGGGTCGTCGCCTCCGAGACTTGTGCGCTCGACATTGTGGGCGCCGAGTACGTCCGCGACGTCCGCCCCGGTGAGATTTTGCGCATCAGCGCCGAGGGCCTTGTGTCCGAGCAGGGCGTGCCTGCCGCCGAAGAGCCTGCCAACTGCATTTTTGAGCAGGTCTACTTTGCTCGCCCCGATTCCATCATGAACGGCAAGAGCGTCTACGCCTGCCGTTATGACATGGGTCGTCAGCTGGCACATGAGGAGCCCGTCGAGGCCGACCTGGTCATCGGCGTGCCCGACTCCGGCCTGCCGCCCGCGGAGGGCTATTCGCACGAGAGCGGCATTCCCTTTGGCGAGGGCCTCATCAAGAACCGCTATGTGGGCCGTACGTTTATCGAGCCCACGCAGGAGTTGCGCGCCATGGGCGTGCGTATGAAACTCAACCCGCTTCGCGACAACATCAAGGGCAAGCGCCTGGTCGTCATCGACGACTCCATCGTGCGCGGCACCACCATGGTGCAGCTCGTCAAGATGCTGCGCAACGCCGGCGCCAAGGAGATTCATATCCGCATCAACTCGCCCGAGGTCATCTGGCCGTGCTTCTACGGCATCGATACCGACGTGCAGTCGCAGCTCATCAGCGCCAACAAGACGGTCGACGAGATTTGCGAGTATATCGGTGCCGATTCGCTGGCCTTCCTTTCGGTCGAGGGCCTGCTTAAGGTCATGCCCAAGGGCGGTTACTGCGATGCGTGCTTTACCGGCCGCTACCCCGTGGCGATTCCCGAGAGCTTTGGCCGCGACAAGTTCATGGAGGGCTTTAAGCCCCGCAACCTGGACAAGCCGCTGCACTTTGACGACGACGCCGTGGTCGAGAAATACGATGACCGCAGCTGGGAAGAGAAGCACGGCGAGGCCTAAAACCCGCCATGTAGGGACAGGTTTATTTTGGTAGGTTTTACCTGCTGTTTTGTTGATTGAGCGGCGCGCGTTGCCAGAATGCGCGCCGAACCGAGGGCAACTATGAGCACCGTTTGGCGCCCGGGCGGCAAACGGTAGTGGGAGAGGAAGTCTCAGATGAGCGACAGCAAGCATGTGACGTATGAGGATGCCGGCGTCGATACCGCCGAGGGTGGCCGCGCCGTCGACGCTATTAAGCAAATGGTTAAGGACACCAACCGTCCCGAGGTTATCGGCGGTATCGGTGGCTTCGGTGGCTTGTTCTCGGCTGCCGCGCTTAAGGATATGGAAGACCCGATCCTGATCAGCGGTACCGACGGCGTGGGCACCAAACTCGTGCTCGCCCAGATCATGGACCGTCACGAGACGGTGGGCCAGGACCTGGTCGCCATGTGCGTCAACGACATTTTGGCTTCGGGCGCCGAGCCTCTGTTCTTCCTGGACTACGTCGCCATCGGCCACATTGAGGCCGAGCACATGGCAAAGATCATCAAGGGCGTTGCCGACGGCTGCAAGCTCGCGGGCTGCGCGCTCGTGGGCGGCGAGATGGCCGAGCACCCGGGCGTCATGGCTCCGGCCGACTACGACCTCGCTGGCTTTACCGTGGGCGTCGTCGACCGTCCCAAGATGCTTGACCCCGCGAACGTTCGCCCCGGCGATGTGATCCTGGGCCTGCCTTCCACCGGCGTGCACTCCAACGGCTACTCGCTCGTTCGCAAGGTTATCGGCGTCGACGGCATCAAACCGGGCACGCCCGAGGCCGCCGCTAAGGCCGAGGAGCTGAGCCGTCCGCTCGAGGAGCTCGGCGGCGCATCGCTGGCCGACGCCCTGCTGGCCCCCACGCGCATCTATGTCAAGCCGATTCTTGAGCTGCTGCGCGGTGGCGCTCCGGTGCACGCCATTGCCCACATCACCGGCGGCGGCATCACCGAGAACCTCAACCGCGCGCTTGCCGACGACGTCGACGCCGTGGTCACCCGCAACGGTGCCGAGATGGGCTGGGATGTTCCGCCCGTCATCACCTACGTGTCGCGCCAGGCCGAGCTCGCGCCCAACGAGGCGTGCAAGACCTTCAACATGGGCGTCGGCCTGTGCCTGATCGTTGCCCCCGAGGACGAGGCCGCGGTGACCGAGGCCCTGGTCGCGCTGGGCGAGAAGCCGTTCCGCGTGGGCGAGTGCGTCGAGGGTTCCGGTAAGGTCGTGTACTCCGATGAGCGCTAACGAGCAGATGGCTGCTGCCGAGGGCCTGGACTTTGTGCCCTATACCCGTCCGACCGGTACCGATACGGCTGAGCCGCTCAAGATCGGCGTGCTCATCAGCGGCTCCGGCACCAATCTGCAGGCGCTGATCGACCTAATCGCCGCCGGCAAGCTCAATGCTTCGATTGAGCTTGTGGTGTCGAGCCGTCCTTCGGCCAAGGGCCTGCAACGTGCCGAGCGTGCAGGCATCCAGACGCTTACGCTGTCCAAGGATGTCTATGCCGATCCCATCGCCGCCGACGAGATCATCGCGCACGAGCTGCTCGAGCGTGGCTGCGAATATGTGGTCATGGCCGGCTACATGCGCATGGTGCACACGCCTCTGCTAGCGGCGTTTCCCAACCGCGTGGTCAACTTGCATCCGGCGCTGCTGCCGAGCTTTACCGGCGCGCATGCGATCGACGATGCCTTTGCGCGCGGCGTCAAGGTAACCGGTGTGACCGTGCATTTTGCCAACGAGATTTACGACAACGGCCCCATCATCGCCCAGCGCGCGCTGGCCGTTGAGGAAGGCTGGGACGTCGATACGCTCGAGGAGCACATCCATGCGATTGAGCACGTGCTGTATCCCGAGGTCGTGCAGATGCTCGCCGACGGCCGCGTCCACGTGCTGGAGAGCGGCAAGGTCGCAATTGATGCGCCCCGTCGCTAGCGGTGCACAGTACAATTTAGTTGAGTGGTCAGGGTGGTCATTGGCGCCAAGGTGCGTGTGACCACCTTTTGTTTTTGGTAGTCACCTGCGACGTTCTTGAATGACTAGTCGTTTAAGAACGTCGCAGGTGACTAGGTGAGAGAGGTGAGCGCATGGCGGATAGCGAAGCACTGTTTACGCCTGAGCTGGTGTTTTTTGATTGGGAGTGCGCGACGCCGGATGAGGTGTTTGCGCGGCTCGAGGGTGAGCTTGCACCGCGTGGCTACATTTCGTCCGGTTGGCTTGACGCCGTTCGCGCACGCGAGGACGCCTATCCCACGGGCCTTGCCATGCCGGCGGCCAACATCGCTATCCCACACACCGACCCGGGGTTTGTGGCTAAGCCCTATATCGCGGTGGTAAAGCCCGCCGCGCCCGTCACGTTCAATGCTATGGCGGGCATGGGCGCCCCCGTGCCCGCGCAGATTATTATCAATCTGGGCATTGCCGAGCCGGGCGGCCAGGTCGAGGCCCTGCAAGCGCTTATGAATATCTTTATGGATGCCGACGCCGCAGCCGACGTGCTCGGCCAGGTCACACCTCAGGGCGTGGTCGACGCCATCCGCCGTCACTTTTAAGGTGGAGCTAAACCGGCACCTGGGGACGTTCCTTATGTGCCGGCACTTGGGGACGGTCCCTAACTGCCGGCTGCCAGTGCTGTCCCCTTTGCACCAAAATGGTGCAGATTAACCTGTCCCCCATGCACCAGGTGTGTCGCGGGGGCCGCGTTGTGACACAATGGCGTTTGTTCGATTCGTGATGCGAAAGGCCAACTATGGCAAACAAGAAAAAGAACTCCGAGGCCGCGCCGACGCCCGAGCAGCAGGCTCGCGCTGCCTCCAGCTCTCGTAAGAAGCAGCGCAAGACGTACGTGTCTAAGACCGTCAAGATCGTCCTAGTGGTTATCGGCGTGTTGGCAATGCTGCTTTCCGTCTCGGCCATGGCGTGCTCCGGTCTAATGTCGCAGACCGAAAGCACCAGCTCGGGTTACAAGCTTACCGGCGGTGTCGCTGCTACCATCAACGGCACCAACCTCACCGAGGACACCGTGACCAAGCAAATCATGAGCATGCGCACGTCCTACGGCTACACCAAGGACAAGGACTGGGCGCAGTATCTGGTCGACAACGACCTGACGCCCAAGAAGTACCGCAAGCAGCTCATCGACTCCTACACGCAGCAGATTCTGCTTCAGCAGGCGCAGAAGGAAAACGGCGTGACGGTGTCGGACGAGGAGGTCGAGAAGGCATGGAAGGACGCGTGCAAGAGCGCGGGCGGTGCCAAGACCTTTAAGAAGACCCTTAAGACCTACGGCTATACCGAGGACACCTACAAGGACTCGCTCAAGGAGAGCCTGGCACAGCAAAAGCTTAAGGATGCCGTGGCGCCCACCAGCAAGCCCAAGGACAGCGAGACCGTTAATTACATCAACGAGAACCTGTCTAACTACAACGATGCCCGCCGCTCGTCGAACATCCTGATCAAGGTCGATTCTGACGCTTCCGACGAGGACAAGGCCGCCGCCAAGGCAAAGGCGCAGGAGTGCCTGGACAAGATCAACTCCGGCGAGCTGAGCTTTGAGGACGCCGTGGAGCAGTATTCCGACGACACTGGCTCCAAGGAGAAGAAGGGCGATGTGGGCTGGGACAAGCTCACCACCTTCGTCGACAGCTACCAGGCGGCGCTCGAGGGGCTCAACAAGGGCGACGTGAGCGACGTGGTCGAGTCGACGTACGGCTACCATGTCATCAAGTGCACCGACTACTTCCATGTCGATAGCCAGGTCGATGACATTAAGCAGGTGCCCAAGGACATCAAGAAGTATGTTTCCAACGTGGTGAAGACGCAGGCGGCCAGTACTGCATACAGCGAGTGGCTGGAGCAGTACAAGAAGGACGCCGACATCACCGTCAACCCCATGCCCAAGGACGTGCCCTATAACGTGAGTCTGAAGGGCGTCACCAAGAGCCCGACCGACGACGCGTCGACGACTGAGTAATCTGAGTAATCATGGGGCGGTGCCCGCGCGAGTGCCGCCCACACTATTGAGGAGGATTTGCAGATGACCAACGAAGAGCTGCAGCAGGAAATGATCGCCGCCATGAAGGCCAAGGATAAGGTTCGCCTGTCCATCATTCGCCAGGTCAAGGCCGAGGTGAAGAACATCGAGGTTAACGAGCGCCGCGACGTGACCGAGGAAGACGTCAACAGCATGATCAAGCGTCTGATTAAGCAGACGAGCGAGACGCTGGAGATGTCCATCAAGGCCGGCACCGACCAGGAGCGTACCGACAACCTGACCGAGCAGGTCAAGATTCTGGAGAGCCTGCTGCCCGCGCAGGTTTCGGGCGAGGAGCTCGAGGCTCTCATCGAGCAGGTCATCGCCGAGCTGGGCGCCACGTCCAAGAAGCAGATGGGCCAGGTCATGGGAACACTCGGCAAGGCCACCGGCGGCAACTTTGATAAGCCTGCCGCGGCAAAGATCGTCGGCGCAAAGCTCGCGTAGGGGCCGAGCGGCATATAGTTGATGTTGAGGGGGGCGTGGCCATTGCGGTCGCGCCCCTTTTTTGCTGGGCGGTGCTCATTGGGGACAGGCTTAAATGAGTACCCAATGAGCGGGCACTCATTTAAGCCTGTCCCCAATGAGTGGGTTAAAGGTTGCGGGTTCTTTACGGGAATGTAGTGTGGGCTGCGGAAACGCGGTTCTTTCCGTACAATAGTGCAACTCGTGTAAACGCAGGGAAGGGACATTCATGGCAGACATGATCGAGATCAAGCATCTCAACAAGTACTTTGGCGACCTGCATGTGCTCAAAGATATCAATCTCACCGTCAAGCGCGGCGAGAAGCTCGTAATGATCGGGCCTTCCGGCTCGGGTAAGTCGACGCTCATCCGTTGCGTCGATTATCTGGAGGAGCCCACGTCGGGCGAGGTCGTCATCGACGGTACGCCGCTCACCAAAAAGAATCACCTGGAGATGGCTCGCAAGTATAGTTCCATGGTGTTTCAGCAGTTCAACCTGTATCCCAACATGACGGTGCTCGGCAACCTGACGCTCGCGCCCATCAAGCTACAAAAGAAGAGCAAGGAGGAGGCGACCGAGATCGCCATCGCCGCGCTCAAACGCGTCGGCATGGCGCATAAGGCAGGCGAGTATCCGCAGAACCTCTCGGGCGGTCAGCAGCAGCGCATCGCCATCGCCCGCGCCCTGTGCACCAAGCAGCCCATCATCCTGTTTGACGAACCGACCTCGGCGCTCGACCCCGAGATGGTCCAGGAAGTCCTTGACGTTATGATTGAGCTCGCGCAGGAGGACATCACCATGATCTGCGTGACGCACGAGATGGGCTTTGCGCGCCAGGTGGCCGACCGCGTCATCTTTATGGAGGACGGCCGCATCCTGGAGGAGGGCACACCCGAGCACTTCTTCGATAACCCCGAGAACCCGCGCTGCCGCGAGTTCCTGTCCAAGATTCTGCACTAGGCGCGGTGATGGACATGACGGATATGACGAGGGCGGCCGTGTCGCGCCGTCACTTTTTGCAGCTGGCTGGCGCCGGCATGCTTGCGCTGACGGGGACCGCGCTTACCGGTTGCGGCAACTCCACCAGCGGCGAGGGTTCCGACAAGGGGTCCAAGCTTGCGGCCATCAAGTCGCGTGGCCATCTGAATGCCGGCGTTAAGAAGGACGTTCCCGGCTATGGCTATTACGACACCGCCAAGGGCCGCTTTGAGGGCATGGAAGTCGATTTGTGCTACCAAATCGCCGCTGCCGTCTTTGGCGTGAGCTACAAGGAGGCCCGCGCCCAGGAGCTTGTCGAGTTTACCGACGTAACGCCCAAGACGCGCGGCCCACTGATCGATAACGGCCAACTTGACGTGGTCGCGGCGACCTACACCATCACCGACGAGCGCAAGAAGAGCTGGGATTTCTCGACGCCGTACCGCACCGACTACGTGGGACTCATGGTCAAGAAGCGTTCGGGCTTTACCTCGATTGAGGACCTGGACGGCAAGGTCATCGGCGTGAGCCAGGGTGCTACCACGCAGGGCCTGATCGAGCAGATGATCAAGGACAACGGCTTTAGCTGCAAGCCCGAGTTTAGGGCCTTTAGCGGCTACCCCATCATCAAGAGTTCGCTTGACGCCGGCAATATCGATGTCTTTGCCATGGACCGCTCCACGCTGGCCGGTTACATGAACGAGACCGTTGAGCTGCTGCAGCCCGAGATCAAGTTTGGCGAGCAGGGCTACGGCGTGGCGACCAAGAAGGGCTGCGACCTTTCGGCCGTGGTCGACCAGGTGATTTGCGATCGCCTGGCCGACGGCTGGCTCGACCAAGAGGTCAAGACCTGGGGTCTTGTATAGGCGCATCGTCCAAGGAAGGAATCAAATGCTCGAAGGATTGTTTGACGCCGACCGCTGGTCGACGACATTTCAAAACATGGGGCCCTTCTGGGAGGGCTTTGGCGTGACACTGCAGGTGGTCGTTGCCGGTCTGCTGCTGTCGCTGGTGCTGGGCACGCTGCTGGGCGTGTTCTCTACCACTCGTTCGCGCGTGCTGCGCGCCATAAGCCGCGTGTACGTGGAGTTTTACCAGAACACCCCGCTGCCCGTGCAGGTGCTCTTTATGTACATGGCCGGTCCGCAGTTTTTGCAGGCCATAACCGGTGCCGACCAGCCGGTGCGCATCGCGCCGTTTGTGCTGGGCTTCTTGGGCGTGGGCCTGTATCACGCGGCCTACATTTCGGAGGTCATCCGCACTGGTATCGAGGCGGTTCCGCGCGGTCAGATGGAGGCGGCCCAGAGCCAGGGCTTCACTCGCGCGCAGGCATACTGGTACATCGTGCTGCCCCAGACGTTCAAGATCATTTTGCCGCCGCTGTGTAACCAGGCGCTCAACCTGGTCAAGAACACGTCGGTGCTGGCGCTCGTGGCCGGCGGCGACCTTATGTACCGTTCCGACAACTTTGTGAGTCTGTACGGGTACCTGCAGGGATATATCGTCTGCTGCCTTATGTACTTCATCATCTGCTTTCCGCTCGCCATGCTGGTGCAGTGGCTCGAGCGCCGCTCAAAGGAGCGTCCGCGCGGTGTGAGCCTGGCCGAGCTGGGGCTCGACAACGTAGAGGAGGCCTAGCGCATGGAAATCTTCAACGCGACCAACCTGCTCTACATTTGGGGCGGCTTTGTTAAGACGATCGAGATCTCGGCGCTGTCGATCTTTTTCTCGCTCATCTTTGGCACGGTGCTGGCGCTCGTTAAGAGCTATGCGCCCCGCCCGTTCCGTATTTTGGTGAGCGCCTATATTGAGCTGTTCCGTTGCACGCCAAACCTGCTGTGGATCCTGTTTATCTACTTTACGGTGCAGGGTTTGGACATTGTGATTTCGACCATCGCCTTTACGCTGTTTACCAGCGCCGTTATGGCCGAGATTGTGCGCGGCGGCCTCAACTCGATTCCGCGCGGCCAGTTTGAGGCAGCGCAGAGCCAGGGCTTTGGCTTCTTTGCCACCATGTGCTACATCATTCTGCCGCAGACGTTTAAGACGATCATTCCGGCGCTGTTTAGCCAGTGCACGACTGTCATCAAGGACAGCTCGTATCTTTCGGGCATTAACGTGGCCGAGCTCATGTACACGGCAAACGTCGTGATGGCCCACGCGATCGACCTATCGCAGGTGCTTATGCTCTACGGCCTAGTGTTTGCGATGTACTTTGTGCTCAACTTTGGTATCTCGTTGCTGGTGAGGGCGTATCAGAGGCGAATGGTGGCAGCGTAGTCCTGCTTCCCCAAGCACGGCACCTTGCCCCTCAATCGTCGCTTGCGTACATTTAGTACGCGGCGCTCCTCTTTCGGGGCAATCTGCCGCACTTGGGAAACCAGGACGGTCGTAAGTGACAAAATGGGAATCAGGAATCGCCTATTTCTCATTTGTTAGAAAGGAATCGCGATGAGCGATCTGGTGAACAAGAAGAGTCCTGTGGTCATTACCATCGCGCGCGACTTTGGCGCCGAGGGCCACGAGATTGGTCGCATGCTTGCCGACGAGTTGGGGATTCCGCTGTACGATAACGAGCTGCTGGTGCGTGCGTCGCTGCGCGCGGGCGAGTCGCTCGACAAGATGGCCGCCTACGACGAGCGCCTGGCCGTGGAGAACATGGCGTTTCTGCCCGACCGCTACGATGCGCGTTCGTACTCGGATAAATTGTTCCAAAAGATGAGCCAGGTGATTTTGGATCTGGGCGAGACCGAGAGCTGCATTATCGAAGGCCGTCTGTCCGATTACCTGTTGCGCAACAACCCCAATCACATTGCCGTGCTGGTGACCGCACCCTTTGAGGATCGCGTCGAGATCGTGCGCAAAAAGCGCGGCCTTAACAAAAAGAAGGGCGCCAAGCTGGTCAAGCAGCAGCAGAAGGCGCGCGAGGCGTTCTATAAGCGCTACAGCGCCGGAAAGTGGAAGATGACGAGCGGCAAGGACATCGTCGTCAACCGCGCCAAGCTGGGCCGCGAGGGCTGCAAAGACGTTATCGCCGCAGCCTACCGCTACAAGGTGGCGCAGTTCGAAGGTTAGCCGACCAAAACCACCGCAAAGGGGACAGGCACCTTTGCGGTGGTAGGGCGGCCGACATAGAAAAAGTCCCCGCCGGGCGTGTGCTCGACGGGGACTTTGCCGTTTAATGGCTAGCGCTGAGGGTGATTACTCGCCCAGCAGGCTCTTGGTGATGGAAGCGGCGGCCTTCTTGCCGGCGCCCATCGCCAGAATGACCGTAGCGGCACCGGTGACGATGTCGCCGCCAGCCCAGATGCGGGGATCGGTGGTCTGGCCGGTCTCCTCGTCGGCGACGATGTAGCCCCACTTGTTGAGCTCCATCTTGCCGCCGATCTTCTTTGCGAAGGGGTTGGCGTTGGTACCGATAGCCGAGATTGCGACGTCGCAGGGAATCTCCTCGATGGCGCCCTCGATGGGCACCGGGCGACGACGGCCGGACTCGTCGGGCTCGCCGAGCTCCATCTTCTGGACCTTGACGGCGCACACGGAGCCGTCCTCGCCAGCGACAAACTCGAGCGGGGAAACGAGCGGCAGAACCTCGACGCCCTCGGCCTTGGCATGGTGCAGCTCGGCGCGACGGCAGGGCATCTCATCTTCGGTACGACGGTAGGCGATGATGGCATGCTCGGCGCCCAGGCGCTTGGCAGTACGGACGGCGTCCATAGCCACGTTGCCGCCACCAAAGACGACGACGTTCTTGCCGTGCTTGGTGGGGGTGTCGTACTCGGGGAACTTGTTGGCCTTCATCAGGTTCACGCGGGTGAGGTACTCGTTCGCGAAGAAGACGTTGGGCAGGTTCTCGCCGGGGACATTGAGGAGCTTGGGCAGGCCAGCGCCGGTCGCCACGTAGATGGCGTCGAAGCCCTGCTCGAACAGCTCCTCGGCCGTGGCCATGTTGCCCACGACGGAGTTGTACTCAAACTTGACGCCCATGTCCTCCAGGCCGTCAATCTCGCGCTTGACGACTGCCTTGGGCAGACGGAACTCGGGGATGCCGTAGACCAGCACGCCGCCGCCGGTGAAGAAGGCCTCAAAAACGGTAACGTCAAAGCCGTTACGGGCGAGCTCGCCGGCGCAGGTGATGCCGGACGGGCCGG
>ENA-ORRO01001670-ORRO01001670.1-human-gut-metagenome-genome-assembly--contig:-NODE-1670-length-15071-cov-2.695458_pt1 | contig 15071 bp, 15 predicted proteins | sample MGYA00242176_ERZ509136 | MGnify/ENA primary metagenome ERZ509136 (study PRJEB26280, sample SAMEA2338644) | human gut metagenome | biome: human gut; feature: human-associated habitat; material: faeces...
TCGTTTCATGATTTTTTCAAAAGTCTTTCACACTTTTATCACATTTGTTTCGTATATTATTAACTGTAGAAAGCACCAAGTCTTTCTTAATTTAATATTTTTCTTTTTCATACGCGCCGGTACGAAAGTACCGGCCTCCTTCCATTTATGGGAGTTTTTTATTTTATGGCATTTTTCTCACACCTTCATAATCAAACGCAGGAATAAAACTCTCTCTGGCAGTTTCACCATCTTGAAAAAATCCATTTTCAATCCCAAGCTCAAATGCATAGTCCAGAACTTTTTCATATTCTCTTCTGGTTACACAACGATTCAGTTCTGTATATTCTTTCTGCTCAAAAACCGGTGTGTACTGATTCATAATACTGATATAAATATCTTCCCCATAGGTTTCATGAAGATACCTCAGAGCCTTTATGGAATTTCCTGTATGTCCCGGCAGGATCAGATGACGGACAATGGTTCCTTTCCGGATGTATCCATCCTCTCCAAACTCACATTTCCCGGTCTGACGCACCATCTCTCCAATTGCAGCCTTTGCAGCCTGCACATAATCCGGCGCATAAGAAAATTTCTGTGCAAGCTCCGGATCCAGATATTTCAGATCCGGAAGATAAATGTCCACATATCCTTCCAGAAGCTTCAAGGTTTCTGTTTTTTCATACCCGCTGGAATTATACACCACCGGAATATCCATACCATTCCTTCGGGCCATATCCAGTGCCTCTATGATCTGTGGTACATAGTGTGCACCTGTTACCAGATTGATGTTTGCAGCTCCTTTTTCCTTCAGTTCCAGAAAAATCTCTCCAAGCCGTTCCACACTTACAGCCCGTCCCCTGCTCCCCATAGCAATATCATGATTCTGGCAGAAACAGCAGCGCAACCCGCACCCGGAAAAGAACACTGCCCCGGAGCCTTTTGTTCCGGAGATACAGGGTTCCTCCCACATATGAAGCGCCGCTCTCGCCGCCCGGATCTCCCCTGTCTCTCCGCAAAAACCTGTCTTCCCATTCTCCCTGTCCGCCTCACACATCCGCGGACATAATGTACAGCCACTCATCCTATCGCGTAACCTCTCATCTATCCCTGATTCATTCCTATCAGTATACCGCACTTTTTGAAAAATAGCCACCCAAGTTTTCCTCTTCCAGAGATTGAAAATTCTTTCCCCATCTGCTACAATAAAGTGCAGACAGGCATTTTGCCTCAAGTTTGGAGGAATATACAATGAGTAAAATTGATGAAGTAAGAAGCGCTATGGTCGCAGCCATGAAAGCAAAAGATAAGGACACAAAAGAGACATTATCTGCTCTTCTTGCAGCCCTTAAGAACAAAGCCATCGACAAACGTGCCGATCTTACCGAAGAAGAAGAAGTTCAGGTTATCTTAAAAGAGATCAAACAGACAAAAGAAACTCTGGAGATGACTCCTGCTGATCGTACAGACATTATTGAAGAATGCGAGAAACGTATCGCTGTTCTTGAACAGTATGCTCCGAAGATGATGGACGAAGCTGAGATCAAAGAAGTGATCGCAGGTGTCCTTTCCGGTCTTGGAATTGATGCTCCGACACCAAAGGATAAAGGACGTATCATGAAAGAACTGATGCCGAAAGTAAAAGGAAAAGCTGACGGAAAGCTTGTGAATGATATTCTCACAGGAATGATGGCTTAATAGCAGATATTATGAATGCAGGGTTCCGGATTGGTTCCCTGCATTTATATATAGTCGAATATACTCTGTATTGCGTCTGTTACATTAATTACATCTGCCATTTTTACACGATCTATTATTTTATACCCCCTGACTCTCAAGTCTAACATTTTCATTTGTTCACATTGGATATAACCTTTATTTTCATCCATTTCAACATAAATGTGAAGTGGGCTTTCTGTACTCTCTCCTAATATTGGACAGCCAATTATTTCTCCCGATTGATTAAAAAAATTTTTACTTGCAACAAATACAGGATCCTTAATTTTTTCCACTTTTAAAACATCCCCCTGCTGTATCTCCATTTTCTACCACACCTCTCTTCCTTCCGGCTTATCCCATTCATATTCTCCATCAAGATTTAACTTACCACCAAACTTTTCAGCTCTTTCTTCTAATTTTTGATGCCTGAAGGTCTTAACAAGCATAATCATACCATCCGATACTTTTACTTCCAGCATATCATTTATTTCAACATTGGCCTCTTGTAAAATATCTTTTGGAAGTCGGATTCCCTGACTATTTCCCCATGCTTTTACCTGTGTTTGCATAAAATTCACCTCCATATAATGTATATACTTAGTATATACATTATTCTGAAAATAATCAAATATTTTTCTCTCCTAATCACACTCTTCCTCAAAATATGTTATAATTCATAAGCATCAGTCTTTTACAAAATCACAATTACCAAAAGGGGATTTACTTACTATGAATAAAAAAGAAGTTACTGAAATCAAAAAACAGTTCACCCCATCCAACTGTGCGATCACCCGCATCTGCGGATGCTATGTAGATGGTGAAAAAGAGAAAAAAACGGAGATGAAAGATGCTTTCCTTTCTCTTCCGGAAGAGGAAATGTTCAAGTATTTTGACATTTTCAGAAAGTCCTTGTCCGGTACGATCGGAAAAAATCTTCTGAATATGGAATTTCCTCTGGAGACCGAATCGGAAGGTGGTACACAGGAATTTCTTCTCAAATTAAGAAACAGCCGGCTTACTGACGACGCTCTTCTGGAAGAATTCTATAATCGTGTCATCGATTCCTATGATTATGCAGAAAACTATCTGATCCTGCTGGTCCATGCAGCCTACGATATTCCGGGAAAATCAACGGACGGAAGTGAAATGTTCGATGCATCCGATGAAGTCTATGATTACATCATGTGTACCTTCTGTCCGGTCAAACTTTCCAAGCCAGGACTCAGTTATCATGCAGAAGAAAACAGCTTCCATGAGCGTATCCGTGACTGGATCGTAGAGATGCCGGATGCCGGTTTCCTCTTCCCTGCTTTTAATGACCGCAGTACCGATATTCACAATCTACTTTATTATTCAAAAAATGCAGAGAATCTCGGAAACGGTCTGACCGATCTGCTTCTTGGATGTGTTCCACCACTCACTGCCGGAGATCAGAAGGATACTTTCCGTACACTGATCGAAGAAACGCTCGGTGATGACTGCGACTACGATACGGTCAAAAATATCCACGAAAACTTAAATGAAATGATTGAACAGAATTCTGAAAATCCGGAACCACTCGCCCTTGACAAAGCAGAAGTTAAATACCTCCTTGCCAAAAGCGGTGTCGAAGAAGAAAAGTTGGAAACATTCGATGAGCAGTACGATTCCGCTGCCGGAGAGCACGGTACACTCCTTGCCTCTAATATTGCAAGCCTCAAAAAATTCGAGATCAAAACTCCGGACATCACCATTCAGGTAAACCCGGAATGCGCAGATCTTGTAGAAACACGTATTATCGATGGTCAGAAATGCCTGGTCATTGTCGTTGACGACCGCGTTGAGATCAACGGAATCAGTGCAAAGACTGCCGTATCCGGAGGACTTCCAAAGTCTTCTACCCCTGATGCATCTGATGAATCCAAAAGCGATACATCCGAAAATGAAATGGATGTTCCATTCTAAATGCCTTACATATTATTACAAAAGACTTTTTTATTGATTATCTTTCGTAATATTTCCTTATTTCTTTTCAATTTTACAATGTATACGAAAAATGCAGGTAATCCTCTCGACTACCTGCATTATTCTATACGCATTTTTCATTCTCATTTACTACAATTCCCGTTTTTCATCTTTTTCTAAATCACAGTTCCTCCACCGGTCGTCACAAATCCAACTCTCAGAATTGCTTTCACAAAACTCCACATTCCATTGATTACTGCAGAATTCAGCAGACTGATCGGCACATCCAGAATTCCTGTTCCAAGTAACAGAAGCAGAATCCACATACTATACGGTCGGATCTTCCAGTAAAACTCCGCTACCCTCGGAAAGATCTCAGCAAGAATATTCGATCCGTCAAGGGGCGGAATCGGAATCAGATTGAACACACCAAGTCCAATATTCAGCACTGCTCCATAATAAGTAAGCACATAAAGATAATTCAGAATCAACCCACTCGATCCGTACTTATACAAAAGCCCGTGCAGAATCATACAGACAAACGCAAGCAGGAAATTCATGACTACTCCCGCTGCTGCCACAAGGATCGTATCTCTTTTTTTATTCTTATAATTCCTGGTATTGATCCTTACCGGCTTCGCCCATCCCACATGAAATACAAGCAGACATAACGTTCCCCACACATCCAGATGCTTAAATGGATTCAAGGTCAGTCTTCCGTCATATTTTGGTGTCATATCCCCGAGTTTATATGACACATATCCATGTGCAAATTCATGCAGCGAAACAGCAAATAGTGTGGCAGGGGCAACGTAAATGAGTGTCTGAAAAAACTGATACATCGCCCTGGTCAGTCCTGTATTTTGAAACAGCATAGCATCCTCCAAATTTCCTTAATAACGTCCATTATAGTACCTGATGAAATGGGATTCAAGAAAGATTGTGTAAATTTTTTCTAAAGATTGTACAGAAAAAGTCATTATCCTATCCATAGATAATGACTTTTTTATACCATTTATTTTGCTTTTTTATTCTGTCTGTCCATGTAGATCTTTCTCCCCATAAAAATCAGTGCCGACAGAGCAAACAGGATCAGCAGTCCTGTCACCAGAAGCTTCGCTCCTCCTGTCAGCATTCCTCCAACATAAGAATATACAATCGTTGCCGGAAGCTGTCCTACACCAGTTGCCACAAAAAAAGATATAAACGACATCGAAGTAAGTCCTGCTGCATAACTTACAATATCAAACGAAACAAACGGAAGCAAACGACAGATCAGAACTGTATTCTTTCCATATTTTTCAAAAAATGTATCTATCTGCTGCATTCCAGCTTTACTCGTAAGCTTTTCTGCCACATCACGTCCAAGTATTCTTGCAATGAAAAAGCATACCGCTGCTCCTGCCATCGCACTGCTCCATGACAGAATAGCTCCCTGCCACCATCCAAAAAGATTCGCATTTGCAAATGTAATCAGAAATGCCGGAAGTGGCGCTGCAATCGACTGAAAAATCATAAGCAAAAATGAAATCAATGCCGCATATGCCCCATAAGATGCTACAAAGTCTCTGACCACTGCAAAGTCTCCACTAGCAAACATCTTAAATACCTGATTCATCACATGTTTTACGGACGGAAATACATAATAACTTCCGATTGATACAATAATCAAAACGATCACTACTATTTTCCCCACCCAAATATTTTTCTTTTTTTCCATACTTTTTACTCCTTATTCCTTATTTTCTTCCAGGTCATCTTTCAGGTAACATTTTTTCAGGATTATCCCGATTATCGTGACTACAACTGCCAGCACTACTGCTATTCCAATATAAAGCAACCTATTCTCCTTATCCGCAAGGCCTGCTGTACCAACCGTATACATCGCTGTACCAGGTAGCATAAATATCAACGAACCAATTGCATACGTACTAAAACGGATATCTGTAATACCATACGCAAAATTCTGCAGATTAAATGGAAATACCGGAACCAGACGTGTAATCATAAGAACAAATAATTCATTACAGCCAGTATCGTCAAACAACCATTTTTTCAAGATACGGTTTTTTGCAACCACTGGTCCAATACTGTCTTTCAAGAAAAAACGTCCTGCAATAAATGCAAGAACCGCCCCGATCGTTGTTGCCAGAGAACAACAAATCGTACCGATTACTGGTCCAAAGAGAAGTCCTGCCAGTATCGCAAACGTCACTCCCGGAAGCGCAAGCACCACACACCCAACAACTGTCAATACCATATACAATAGAATTGCCAGAGGAAGATTATTCTGCACTATCCGCTTCATAAATTCAAGATTTTCTGCAGTACTTATGTAAGAAGACCAGTCAAAAATATGATTCAGGATCACAATCAAAAGGATGATTCCCCCAAATATCCATAGCTTCTTGTTTTTCATCTCTTTTTCCTTTTCCCCTTTTTGAATTTTGCTATCTAATGTTATCACATTTTCCCTTCTATCTCAAATACATTTATACTATAATTGTATATCCTTATCGTGTTTTTCTATAGCAAAAAGCAGCCCTTGATGGACTGCCCTTTACGCTTTCTGAATAACTCAGATTATTTACCTTCTTTTTCGTATTCTGTAATTCTTGCCACCTTTGGCATAGAACGGGATTCCGGATCGAAAGTTACGCTTAAGTACTCTTTTACGAGGCATTTTGCGAGCTCAATTCCTGTAACCTGTGCACCAAGTGTGATAATGTTGGCATTATTACTGAGCTGTGCTCTCTGAGCCTGATATACATTGTTAACCAGTGCTGCATAAGCTCCCGGAACTTTGTTGGCAGCAATGCTTACCCCGATACCTGTTCCGCAGATCAGGATTCCTCTTGCAATTTTCATTTTTTCTTTTTTATTTTCGATTATTCTTGTGTTTTGTTTTCGTTTTCTTTCGTTTTCGCCGGTTTTCTCTTTATCTGCAACTGCAGGTTCACCCCAAACGGATTGACTGCAACGCCAAATGCTTCCGGTGAAAGAATTTCCGGAATCTTACTTCCTTCTACAACAGCGGTTTTCAATGTTACACCCTTGTTCAGGTTCTGGAATTTCTTAACTTCCTGCACATCCGTAAAGATTGGCTGATACACTTTTCCATCTTTCTGTTTCAAAATCGGAATTCCTTTGTCCTCCTGAACAGTCACAATATAACGCCCCTCCTGATAATGGGCAAGCATTTCTTCGTTCAGTTCTTTTAACTCATCCGTCATCTCCGGTTTATCCGGCTTTCTCATCTGTTGCATAAAATACGCTGCAGTCAGCACCAGTTCCGGATTCTCTACACGTATTTTTCCTTCTGGCAGTTCTTCATCCTTCGGTCTCGTGATCAATTCGTCAAGCTGCACAGTAATCTGTCCGTCCAACCCTTTGTCCACCAGAATACAGTTGACTCCCATTGGAAACAACCCGGTAAAAAATGACAGGCGGGAATTTTCATCCACCTTGACAAGCTGCATTGGATTTCCCTCCTTCTGAAGCTTCATAGCCTCTTCTTTCGCTTCCGCTTCTGTGTAATAAAGAAGGATCTCATCATCAAATGTCTCCGGATCGCAGACCACATATGGCATTCTTGTACAGGATGACATCAGTACATAAATTGCCTCTACAGTACGCAGTTTATTTAAAGTTTCGATTTTCTGATTTGTATTACTCATTCTAGTATATCCCTTTCCTATTTCTCCATATAACAAGAATTATACCCGTCTGTCCGAAAGAAGTCAATTTATACTCCCTTATTCCACTTGATTATCTTCGTATTTTCCTATATCATATGTGTTTAGTGGCTGGTTTTACAATATTTTTACTCTTTTTCCAGAACAGAAAGGAATGAGAAAATGAATCAAGAAAATACATCTGCACCCGCAGAAAACAAAATGGGTACCATGCCCATCGGAAAACTATTATTTAATATGTCTCTGCCTATGATGATTTCTATGCTGGTACAGGCTTTGTACAACATCGTAGACAGTATTTTTGTCGCTAAATTATCGGAAAATGCACTGACCGCCGTTTCACTTGCCTTTCCACTCCAGACACTGCTTATTGCAGTTGGAACCGGAACCGGTGTCGGCATGAATGCACTCCTTTCCAAATCACTTGGAGAGAAAAATTTCAAAAAAGCAAATGCAACTGCAAGCAACGCTGCCGTTTTATATTTTTTCAGCTATCTCGTATTTTTCATTCTTGGCTTTACGATTGTCCGTCCTTTTTACGCAAGTCAGATTGGAAATGCTGACCAGGAGATCATGGAACTCGGAATTGAGTACTTAAGCACCGTCATGATTTTTTCTTTCGGGCTGCTTGCACAGGTCTTCTTTGAGCGTCTTCTTACTTCAACCGGAAGAACCATCTTCAGTATGACTTCCCAGCTGACAGGGGCAATCACTAACATCATTCTTGATCCAATCCTGATCTTCGGACTTCTCGGAGCTCCGAAAATGGGTGTGACCGGAGCTGCTGTTGCAACTGTGATCGGACAATGCGTTGCCGCACTTGTCGCCGGATTTTGTAACCACCGGTACAATCATGATGTGAAACTGAAGTTTCATGGATTCAGACTCGATTTCCATATTATCGGCACCATTTATGCAGTTGGAATTCCAACGATTATTATGCAGTCCATCGGATCGGTTATGACTTACTGCATGAACCGCATCCTGATCGAGTTTTCATCAACCGCAACTGCTGTATTCGGCGTTTACTTTAAGCTACAGAGTTTCTTCTTCATGCCGGTATTCGGTCTCAACAATGGAATTACTCCGATCATTGCCTACAATTATGGTGCCGGTCAGAGAAAACGTATGCTCAAGACGATCAAGCTCAGTATGCTGGTTGCCTTCTGCCTCACCTTCATCGGATTCCTCTGCTTTGAAGGAATCCCACAGATACTTTTGGGTATGTTCAATGCATCGGACGAGCTGCTCACCATCGGAGTTCCTGCCCTGCGGATCATCGGAATCCACTATCTGATCGCATGGTTCTGTATTGTATCAGGAACAGTATTTCAGGCTCTTGGAAAAGCATTTTTCAGCATGATCGTCTCCATTATGCGTCAGTTATTTGTACTGATCCCTGCCGCATATATCCTTGCAAAGCTTGGCGGTCTTCATGTAGTGTGGTGGTCATTCCCGATTGCGGAGGTCATTTCACTTATGGTATCCTCCTTCTTCCTGGTACGGATCAACCGGACGATCATTTCCAGGGTTCCAGAGGGAAAGTTTTAGTAGAACTGTGCTCGGATAGTTCCTCTGATAGCGAAAAAGAAGATTTTCACGTGTCGATTCAGATCCGCGAAAATCTTCTTTTTATTTTAACTTTATCTTACATAAATCCCTGTATGGATTCGTCCTCGCAAGCCCAATCTCAACCGCTTCACCTGTAAACGGTGCAAACTGGTTCTGCATCACAACAAATGCCTCCCGCATTTCCGCCTGATTCAGTCTTTTTCCCAGTGTTGTATGCGGGAACCAGGAAAACGGCTGGTATCTGATCTGGATCCGTACCTCCTCCAGATATCTGATCTTTGAGAAAACAGACTCTGACAGCTTTTGCAGATATGCATTTAAAACCGGTGACAAATAAATTGTATGTGGCAGAAACATCCCTACCGAGCACCAGAAAATCTGTCCTTTTTCAAATTCCTGTTCCATTGCCGTAAAGCCGGCGATTGCTTTCTCTTCTTCTGCCATATCAAATGCCGACAAGGTAATATGTGGCGGAACCTTTCCGTCAATCATCTCCATATTGCCCGTTCTTTGCGCAATCTGTTCCATATATAACTGGATCTTCTTGTTTGTCCCTTCGTCAAAATAAAGTGATATCAGGTACATACTATCCTTTTAGCCCAGCTGACTGCCGGATCATATCTTCCACTACGATATCGTAAATCTCGCCAATACTATTACAATATTCCAGAATCTTCCATGGCTCGTTTGTATGGAAATGAATTTTGATCAGATCTTCATCTCCTACCGCGATCAGACAGTTTCCTTCAAAATGTTCGGATATATATTCTGCAATCTCATCTTCATCCAGATCTTCATCTCTTCTGTCAATCAAAAGCTGCGTATCATAACGGTATGCAAACTGATCCTCTTCTACGTCTATACTGTGTACATTTCCCATCTGTTTGTTCCTCCTTACTCAAAGTTCAAGAACAGTATAGCATATTTTTATTTGTTATCAAATGTAATATTTCTGACCATATTCTGGTTGATCAGCTGGATTCCCTTTTTCCCTGCATCCACTTTGATCCACTGGGAATCAGCTTCCATAAGTGTTCCTTTGATTGCACCTACTTCGTTAAAAAGACTTACTGTACAGCTTTTTCCCATATACTGATCTAACATTGAACCTTCCATAATCCGCTCTTCCTTTCCATTGCTTAAAATCGTAATTACATTCTGTCTCTGCTGCATGGCCTGCATCATTGTCATCATATTCAGATTATTGATTGCAACCATTGTTGCAATGTCCATACCGATCCACCTCCTGCTTTTTGAATCTAATATACCGGTGAAATCTTTTTCTTTATTTTACTTCATATTTTGGAATCCGTAAAGGATTACCGGAAAATTGACGGACTTATACTTGAATGATTTACTTTGTCGCAAATTTACGGCAGTGCACAATCTCACGAACATAGTTCGTTCGATTGACGGGCATACGCCTTGAATGATTTACTTTTGTCGCAAATTTACGGCAGTACACAATCTCACGAACATAGTTCGTTCGATTGACGGGCATACGCCCTATAAATAACTCAAGCCGAGGTCAAATTCCTGCTAGCAGGATTTGACCTCGGCTTTCCTTATTTGCACTGCCTATTTTTGCACAATGTTTATGATCTTCTTCGGAACGTAAATTTCTTTTACGATATTTCCTGTAAGTTTATCTGCGATTGCTTCTTTTCCGGCAGCGATTGCTTCTTCTTTTGTAGCCTCTACGGAAATCTTGATGACTGCTCTTGTTTTTCCATTGATCTGTACCGGAATTTCGATTTCATCATCTTTCATGGCTTCTGTATCGTATTTTGGCCATCCGGCACGGAATACGCTTTCTTTGTTGCCAAGTTCTTCCCAGATTTCTTCTGCCATATGTGGTGCAAATGGTGCCAGTAATACAGCAAGGGTATCCAGAGTATCTCTGTCTACTCCGCCTTCCTTCTTAGCGATCGCAACCAGTGTATTTGTATGCTCCATGAATGCAGAAATAACGGTATTCAGGCTGAAGCTTTCCAGACGGGTTGTGATATCATAAACCAGTTTATGACGTACTTTGATCATCTCTTTGGTTGGTTTGATATCTTTATCCTTGCTATCCATAAGCAGGTTCCAGAGTTTCTTAAGGAAACGGTATACACCATCGATTCCTCTATCATCCCACTCTGCATCCAGTTCCGGTGGTCCTACGAAGAGTTCATACATTCTTAAAGAATCGCATCCATAATCTCTTACAAGATCATCCGGAGACACGACATTTCCTTTTGACTTACTCATCTTGATACCATTCTTACCTGTGATCATTCCCTGGTTGAACAGTTTGACAAACGGCTCATCAAAATCGATCACACCGATATCGCAAAGGAATTTAGTATAGAATCTTGAATACAGAAGGTGAAGTACTGCATGTTCTACACCACCGATATACATATCTACCGGAAGCATTGCATCTGCTTTTTCTCTGGATACAAGTTCTTCGTTGTTGTGATTATCTACATAACGCAGGAAATACCATGATGATCCTGCCCACTGTGGCATAGTATCCGTCTCACGCTTTGCATCACCGCCACACTTCGGACACTTGCAGTTTACATAGGAATCAATCTTTGCCAGTGGAGACTCACCGTCCTCACCCGGCTCGAAGTTCTTCACATCTGGAAGCTCCAGAGGAAGCTCCTCATATGGCACGGCTACGACACCACAGGATGGACAATGTACCAGAGGAATTGGCTCACCCCAATATCTCTGACGGTTGAATGCCCAGTCCTTCATCTTGAACTGTACGCCTGCTTCGCCAACACCCATCTTCTTGATTTCCTCAACCATGCGGGCGATGGAATCCTTCTTATTTGTAAATCCATTCAGGAACTCTGAGTTGATCATCTCACCGTCACCCGTATAAGCTTCCTTCGAGATATCGCCACCCTTGATAACCTGAATGATATCAATGCCAAATGCCTTTGCAAAATCATAGTCACGCTGGTCATGAGCCGGTACTGCCATGATCGCACCAGTACCATATCCCATCATAACGTAGTCAGCAATGAAGATTGGAATCTTCTTGCCGTTCATCGGGTTGATACCCATAAGACCTTCGATCTTCACACCTGTCTTATCCTTGACAAGCTGTGTACGCTCGAACTCGGTCTTCTTCTGGCATTCCGTACGGTATGCCTTGATGGCATCCATATTTGTAATCTTGTCAGCATATTTATCGATCAGCGGATGCTCCGGTGCGATAACCATGAAAGTTACACCGAACAATGTATCTGGTCTTGTTGTATAAATCTGAAGCTTCTCATCTGTTCCATCGACATCGAAGTTTACAAATGCACCAGTAGACTTACCAATCCAGTTTTCCTGCTGCTGCTTTACATTTGCAGGATAGTCGACATCCTTCAGACCCTGCAGAAGCTTATCTGCATATTCTGTAATCTTCAGATACCAAACCGTCTTCGACTTCTGTACAACCTCGCTGTGGCAGATATCACACTTACCTCCCTGACTGTCCTCGTTGGAAAGAACAACCTTACAGCTTGGACAATAGTTAACGAGTGCTGTATCACGGAATACAAGTCCCTTCTCGAACATCTTCAGGAAAATCCACTGTGTCCACTTGTAGAACTTCTCATCGGTTGTATCGATCACACGGCTCCAGTCAAACGAGAATCCAACCCGCTTCAACTGCTCGGTAAATCGCGCGATATTCTGATCTGTGATCTGACGCGGATGGGTACCTGTCTTGATTGCATAGTTCTCTGTTGGCAGACCAAATGCATCGAATCCGATTGGGAACAATACGTTGTAACCCTCCATACGACGCTTTCTGGATACGACTTCTACACTGGAATAAGCCTTGATATGTCCTACATGCATACCCGCTCCACTTGGATAAGGGAACTCTACTAATCCGTAGAATTTCTTCTTGTCTGAGAAGTCCTGTGCTTCAAACACCTTGGCATCTTCCCATTTTTTCTGCCATTTTTTCTCGATTACTTTGAAATTGTGTCTCATAATGTCTCCTTTTACTAAATCCGCCTCTTATACGAAACGGTTTAATTTATCATCATATTTATAATCCACAGCCGCAAGTTTTTGCTCGAGATCTTCTCTTGCAGTCCGGAATTGTAAACAAAAGCTGTCCAGATTGATGCCGTCATCACGCAGTCTCGTATTCACAAAGCTTAAGAGCATCATCGGATCCTTCGGTAAATTTTCGATTGCCATTATAACACCTCTCCGGTAATCAGCCAAGGGGCTGGTTGATTTACAAACATACTATCTTTGTTTGTCTTTGCCACATTGATCTGCAATACCTCCATATTTGAGATACCGTACTTATCAAAGAGTGGCTTGATGCCAGACAGGATATTTAACTCCAATGTATAGATGACAAACTGCATCTTCGGATTCTTCTTCAGCAGTCTCTGAATATCTTCTTCGAGATGCTTGTTCGCAACGATAAAGGAAAGTCTTGGTGTTGGAATCTTCGCCATAGATCCCTCGGATAAGTCTGGGATGATCTGGACGTTGTGCACGCCAAACTGCTTCACATTATCCTCCATCGTATCCTTGGCGCCCTTATCATTCTCCACACAGATGATTGCGCCATCACTTGCCACAAAAGCTGCCTCGATTGCGATACTCTCTGCATCAACTAAACAGATCGTATCCTGCGAATCCACACCGAGCAGACTCATGATGACGGCACGGATTTCCTTGCCAACATACTTGATCGGTCCCTTCGAGAACATCTCGTTGCGCATACCGATCCGGTACGATTCTCTTGTCTTCTCATTCAGAATGAAGATTACTGTCGGGCCTGTGATCTTTCGGTTGATCACCTCTTTGATCTTGACATGTTTTACCTGTCCTTCTTCCTCGATGCCAACCGCATACCACATATCATAATCGCCAAAGCCTGCCTCCCAGAAATCATAGAACAGATCCTCATGGGATTCATCTGCAAAAATCAGCACACGTTTGTGTCCTTCCACGGTCGGTATTACATTTTTCTGTTTTCCACAAATATCCAGAAGTTTGATCTTCTCCGGACTTACCTGCATCTCTTTTGAAAAATACTCCATCCAGTTTAAGATCTGCTTTGTTGCATAACTACCTTTTGCCATACTCGCTCCTCCTTGTCTCTCTATGTTTGTAACCCTTTATTTCTCGTCTTTCTCTGTTTCTTTTTTCTCTGCTTCCTTCGTCGCATTTTCATGCTTTTTCAGATGCATCTTCTCCATCCAGCGGCGGAACACCTGCTTCATCCGGCTTTCCCTCAATGTCTTTCGCTCATCGTGGCGCTCCTGGTAAATCGGCTCTCCAGTCTCCTCGTCGAATTTCTTCAAGCGGATATAATCGCCTGTGGCTGAAGATAAATCTTTCGCACGCAGCTTGTCCCGGAGCTGTACTGCGAAAAATGCATACAGACACGCAAATACCGGAACACCTAAGATCATACCTGCCACGCCGAACAGATCACCACCCACTAAGATTGCAAGCAATACCCAGATACCGGAGATTCCGGTTGCATCGCCTAAGATCAATGGTCCTAAGATATTGCCATCAAACTGCTGCAATACAATGATCCAGATGATTCTTCAAAATCACTTTTCCTGTATTATTGATTGCAGAACGAACTGCCGCAAGCTGGATCAGTACTTCACTGCAATCTTCATCGCGCTCCACCATTCGCTTCACTGCCTCAAGATGTCCGATTGCCCTGGATAAACGATTCATTACCTTCTTCTTTTCTTCTGCACTGTGTACATGACGGTGAACATGTCCTGTGCCGCCATGATCGTGATGATGTACATGTGACTCTGCCACCCCATCTCCGTTATGATGCACGTGGGTATATTCTGTTCCGTCCTCACGGAAATGCGTATGCTCTTTCATAATCATCCATCGAACCCTTTCTTTTTACTCTGTCACTGATTATAAAGCAAAAACACGTTTTCTTCAACTTGTTCCGCATAAGTTACTTACTGTTCATACTGTGTGCGACCGGCAACCACAAAATTTTCTCTTGCATTTTTCCAAAAGCCGTGATATCTTAATATGCAAGACAAAGACGTCTGACAGAAAGGTAAGAGATTGCCTTTCTATCAGGCGTCTTTTTTGCATTATCAGATGAATTGGGAGGATTTAGAAAATGAACACCGGAAACACTGCTTTTATGAT
>ENA-ORRO01001671-ORRO01001671.1-human-gut-metagenome-genome-assembly--contig:-NODE-1671-length-15063-cov-4.081290_pt1 | contig 15063 bp, 13 predicted proteins | sample MGYA00242176_ERZ509136 | MGnify/ENA primary metagenome ERZ509136 (study PRJEB26280, sample SAMEA2338644) | human gut metagenome | biome: human gut; feature: human-associated habitat; material: faeces...
TTTCCTTCACACTGACTCTCCTGTGGACATACACGGCCACATACAGCAGGAAGTGCAGATGATTCACTGATAATATGATAAGCTTCTTCGAATTTGCCTTCTTTCACCTGTGCAATAAATGCCGGAATATTAATGGAAACCGGACATCCTTTCATACACTGTGCATTTTTACAGTTTAAGCAACGGGCAGCTTCTGCCATTGCCTCTTCTTCATTATATCCCAAACATACTTCTTCAAAGTTCGTTGCACGAACGGCTGGCTCCTGCTCACGAACCGGAACTCTAGTTAATACGTCCATTTTTTCCTCCTGATTCTATGTAACTGACCAGACAGCATTCTCTCTGATCTGACAAATTTCTGATTTTTAACTGTTACAATTGCCACATCCGCCGTGATGTGTTGCACCTTCCTGTAATTTCAACATTGCTCTTCCCTCTTCGGTCTTGTACTGAGCCTGTCTTCTCATCGCCTGATCAAAATCAACCAGATGTCCGTCGAACTCCGGTCCGTCTACACATGCAAATTTCACTTCATCGCCGACAACCAGACGACATGCACCACACATTCCGGTTCCGTCTACCATGATCGGATTCATGGAAACAACCGTTGGAATTCCTAATTCTTTTGTCAGTTTGCAGACAAATTTCATCATGATCATTGGTCCGATTGCCACACAGTGGTCATAACGGTTACCATTATCCCAGAGTTCCTGCAGCTGTGCAGTACCGGTTCCCTTGAAACCGTACGAGCCATCATCCGTTGTCACATAAAGGTTTGTGGCAACTTTTTTCATCTCATCCTCTAAGATCAGTAAATCTTTGTTACGGGAACCCATGATAACATCACAGTCAACGCCGTGCTCATGCAGCCATTTTACCTGAGGATAAACCGGAGCTGTACCAACACCACCTGCAACAAATAAAATTTTCTTTTTCTTTAATTCTTCGATATCTTCATGGATCAGATCCGATGGGCATCCCAGAGGTCCAACGAAATCTTCAAAAGCATCCCCTTCCTGTAAGCTTACCATACGCTCTGTGGAAGCTCCTACGGTCTGGAATACGATCGTGATCGTTCCCTCTTCCCTGTCGTAATCACAAATGGTAAGTGGAATACGTTCACCTTCCTCATCAATTTTTACAATCACAAACTGTCCCGGTTCGCAATACTGCGCAACACGAGGAGCCTTGACATCCATAAGATAGATCTTGTCTGCCAGTTTTTCTCTTCTAACGATTGGATACATGTTTTTCCTCCTTGTATATACTCACTGCCTTTTTCATCTCTGTAATCGTTTTCCTTAATCACGAATCTCCTATGAAAATATACATTTTTTTAGCATTACTTTATATAATAAAGGAAAAGCCGTTAGATTTCAACGGCTTTTCCCTTGTTTTATTGCTTTTTCATATAATTGAAACATACTAATTATTTATAGCTTCTATTCTTACTACACCACTATTATGCCTCCACTTTGGAAAACAGAATTCTGTCATTATCCAATGCCTTTCCGGCACGGACTGCAAACTGCTCTAACAGATCATCCACTGACATCTTTTCCCGTTCTTCCCCGGAAACATCCAGCACAATATTTCCCGAATCCATCATGAGGGTACGGTTTCCAAGTTCAAGCGCCTGATGCATGTTGTGCGTGACCATAAGGCAGGTGATGTTCTGCTCTGACACTATCTTTTTTGTGAGGTTCAGTACTTTCTCTGCGGTGGCAGGGTCTAAAGCTGCGGTATGCTCATCCAGCAGCAAAATCTTAGGAGTCACCATCGTTGCCATCAAAAGTGTGAGTGCCTGACGCTGTCCACCGGACAAAAGCCCGCCCGGCTGCTTCATACGGTCTTCTAACCCCATGTCTAGCAGTGCGAGCTGCTCTCTGAATTTTTTCTTGTCCGCTGCCTTGATCCGGCTGAAATAGGCATTCTTTGAAGTAGTCGTGCGCAGGTAGGCAAGCGCCATATTCTCCTCGATCGTCATATGTGGTGCGGTTCCCTTCAATGGATCCTGAAACAAATGACCAATCACTTTACTGCGGACATGCTCTTTCTGATAGGTAATGTCCTCACCATCCAGCATGATCAGTCCTTTGTCTGCAAAAAAGGCTCCTGTTATCGCATTAAACAGCGTTGATTTTCCGGCTCCGTTGCTTCCTACGATCGTTGCAAAATCCCCCTGCTTTAAGGTGAGATTCAGATTTTTTAATGCACATTTTTCATTGACAGTTCCCGGATTAAAAGTTTTGCTGACATCGCGCATCACAAGCATTGCGTTCTTCTCTGCCATTATCTTTCTCCTCCTTCGCTGTCATTTTTCGTAATCTCCTGAACGTATATCTGGTTCTGAGCCTTTGCGGCACGTTTCTGCCGGTAAAAATTCATCTGCTTTTTCAGATATGGGAATGCGATCGCCACGGCTACAATGATTGCAGAAACAAGTTTTAAACACTCTGCCGGTACATTTAATCTCAGGGCAACTGCCACGATAAAACGATACAGGCAGCTTCCTAAAATAACGCCGGTCACACGCTGTAACATACCGCCTTTTCCAATGATAGATTCCCCAATGATCAGGCTGGCGAGTGCGATTGTTACCATTCCGGTTCCAAGATTGATATCACAGGATTTCTGATACTGCGCAAGCAGTCCGCCGGAGAGACCGGTCAGGGCATTGGCAACACAAAGTCCGATCGTGATCATGGCACTTGTATTAATGCTGGAAGCTCTTACCATATCCGGATTATCTCCGGTTGCGCGGATGGAAAGTCCAAGCCTTGTATTTAAAAAGAAAGAGATCAGCACTCCTACAATGATAACGATCAGTGCAGCCACGATCAGTTTATACCACGTTCCACCGATCGCTGTTTTTGCCCAGGTAAAAACGGATTCACAGTTGAATAAGTTCATGTTGGAAGCGAATCCCATTACTGCAATATTAATTGTATACAATCCGGTATTTACGATGATTCCCGCCAAAATGGACTGAATCCCCATTTTTGTCTGTAAGAAAGCGGTCACAAAACCGGAGCAGACACCAGCTGCCATCGCTGCAAATAATCCTAATATCGGATGACCTGCAAGTGTCACCGATGCACAGACGGCACATCCCAATGTAAAACATCCATCGGTCGAAAGATCCGCAATGTTTAAAATACTGAAGGATATAAATAATGCCAGTGCGACCAGTGCATAGATAAAACCAAGTTCTAATGCACTCTGTACAATTGATAATGTAATAATGGAACCCATACCTTAATTAAACTCCTCTGCTGTTACTGTCTCGATCAATTCGGAACACATATCTTTAAAGATAGAATAATCGATTCCGACTTTTTCTGCAATCTCTGTATTTACGGTTACGATACCGCTGTCTAATGTTTCTACCGGTGTTGTGGCCGGATCTGCTCCGTTTGCAAGAATGTCTGCAACCATGTCTGCTGTCTTTGTTCCGAGTGTCTCATAGTTGACGCCGTATCCTAAGAATGCTCCGTTTAAAGCAAAGGAATCTGCACTTGTGTAGTGAGGGATACCTGCGTCTGCAAATTTTTCAAAAATCGCAAGTTCTGCTGTCATAACAGTGTTGTCCTGTGGTGTAAAAATAGCGTCTACTTTTTCTGCCACCAGGGAATCTGCTGCTGCCTGGATCTCACCGGTTGTTGTACCTGTTTTTTCTACATAGGAAATCCCATGTTCATCGCAGTAATCTTTTGCCGCCTGAATAGCACTTGTGGAAGAATCCTGGCTCTTATCATACAGAAATCCGATTTTTGCGGCATCCGGATCCGCTGCCAAAATGAAATCCATGATCTGTGCCACATCAATTGCATCGGATGTTCCTGTAATATTGGCACCCGGAGCATCTGCACTTGCTACAAGTCCTGCTCCGACCGGATCTGATACTGCGGAAAATACAACCGGGATCTGATTATCTTCCGTTGCGTTCTGCATGATCATTGCTGCCGGCGTTGCAATCGGAATGATCACATCGACACCCTCTGCCACAAGATCTGCTGCGATCTGGTTCAGGGTAGAGGAATCTGCCTGACCATTATAGGTGTAATCTGCATAATCAAATGTCACACCAAGTTCTGCTCCTTTTGCATCCAGCTCTGCTTCAATTGCTTTCTCAATCTGGTTTAAGGATGCATCATCTACATACTGTACGATTCCAACTTTGTACACGGTTTTGTCTGCAGTATTCTGTGCAGTATCCTTTGCGGTATCGGCTGCGTCTGCACTGCTCTCTGTTGTGTTCGTGCTGTTTCCTGCATTGGATGTGTCTGTGCTGTTTCCGCATCCACCGATCATTGTTGCTGCCATTGCCATTGTCAATACTGCTGCCATCATTTTTCTCTTCATCATTTTTTCCTCCAAATTTTAAGAATGTTTTTTTGAAAGAAATCCGTTTTGAAAGTTATAAGAATCATGTATTGCGGTTTTGTTTGCAAGTAAACAAAAACCGTCTCAAGCTGTTGCTTGAGACGGTAATAAAATCTTATTATCGCGGTACCACTCATCTTGACCATCCGGTCCACTCTCTCATGTACTATCATACACGCCTGATTGATAACGGGTTCGGTTCCCGGTGACTCCTACTGCTGATACATGGCTCTGTATGCTTCATGTATGTTGTTCAGGTCACCCTCGAAAGTCCATTCAGTAAAATGATCCATACTGCAATCCCACCACCTGCAGCTCTCTGTAATATCAACAGATTACTTACTACTCTTTCTCAACGGTTTTTCTTTATGGTGTTACTTTAATACATTAACGTATCTTTGTCAACACCTTTTTTTATTTTTATGAGAAGTATACGAGTTCATCTTCCGGCTTCTCGGCTGGAGTTATGGAAATTGGATACAATACAGGACCTTTTCCCTTGTACTCTTTTGCGAATTCTACGTGTACTTCTGCTGTGATATTGATCCAGGATTTGTGCGGAATTTCATCCTCCCTGTCGTATTTCGTTTTGAAGCCGATGAAGGTAACATCCTCCACACAGCAGGTCATTGCAAAACGTCCCGGAACCATAATTCCTTTTTTCAGTTTGTCCGGATTGTATACAAGTGCTAAGAAAGAAACTTTCTTACCCTCATACTTTTTCGGATTGTCCTGACAATCCATATACCAGATCGCATAATCTGCATCGGAAATTTCAATCTCATCCGCAGTAATGTCAAACGGTAACTCCTCCGGTCTCTCGTCAAGTGTTCCGTCCGCACGCTCATATACAAGCTGTGCTTTCCGGTTTAATGCCTTGACATTTCTGCGGTATTTTCCTTTGTCTGTACTGTCATCACAGCGATTGAAGATCACGACATCTGCGGAAAAAAGCTGTTCCATGATCATTGTACGCATATTTGCAAGATACATATCGAAAGTCGTTGCATCTACCGTGGCAAGCTGCTGTACGATCATCCAGTACTTTGGAAGTTCCATATCCATGAGTGTTCCCATCTGCCAGGTTCCGTTGTACTCTAAGAATACCTGCTCCGGCTGGTACTCGGTATTTACTTTTTTCAAAAAGTCCTCTGTAAAATCTGCCTCACTGTCTACCATGACAAGTTTTACATTATTTTTTTCAAGTTCTTCATCCGTAAACTCTGCATCGCCGTCTTCACAGCAGATGACAAGGCTTTTTCCCTCTTTTGCAAAGCCCTGCTCAAATAAGGTATCTTTGATGAGGGAGGTCTTTCCACTGTCCATAAAACCGGTAAATAAATATACTGGTATTTCGTTCATATATATTCTCCCTTATTAAATTCCGAATAACTCTTCTAATCTGTGTTCGTCAATGTTGCAGCCGATCACACAAAGTCTTCCTGTATAGTCAGGCTCACCGTCACGGAGTTCATACTCGCCCGGAACCATGTCAAAGTAAATCCATGTGCCATTCTCATCCTCTACCATTCCTTTGGCACGGAGGATTGTTCCGTAATCATCTGTCTCGCAGAGTGTCTTTAATACATCCTCAATCTTTTCCTTCGTGAATTTGTGAGGAGTCTCTTTGCCCCAGCTTGTAAACACTTCATCTGCATGATGGTGATGATGATCGTGGTCATGGCATCCACAGGTGCAGTTTTCGTCATGTTCATGATGGTGGTCATGGTCTTCATGATCGTGATGGTGTTCATGGTCGTGGTCGTGATGATGCTCATGATCGTGATCTTCGTGGTCATGGTCCTCATGATCGTGGTCATGCTCATGGTCGTGGCATCCGCAGGTGCAGTTCTCATCATGTTCATGATGATGTTCGTGCTCATGCTCCGCTGCCTCTTCTTTGGCATGCTGCTCAGCCATTAATTTCATCTCAAGAGAATCTGCTCCCTCGATCACCTTTAATATCTGTTCTCCTTTGATCGCATCCCATGCTGTTGTGATGATCGCAGCCTTAGGATTCAGTGACTGGATCTGTTTTACGCAAAGCTCTAACTGCTCAGGTGTTGCATTCTGACTTCTGCTCAGCACAACAACTGTAGCATATTCAATCTGGTTATTGAAAAATTCACCGAATGCTTTCATCTGCTTGCTCGCTTTTAAAGCATTTACGACAGTTACGAGTCCGTTTAATTTAACGTCTTCCTCTTTCTCGATATCGATCACAGACTTCATAACATCGGATAACTTACCGACACCGGATGGCTCGATCAGAATGCGGTCCGGATGATATTTGTCAATCACTTCGTGAAGATTCTTTCCGAAATCACCTACTAATGAGCAGCAGATACAGCCGGAATTCATCTCGGTGATCTGGATTCCTGCATCTTTTAAGAAACCGCCGTCGATTCCGACTTCACCGAACTCATTCTCGATCAGAACGATCTTCTCGCCCTTAAATACCTCATCGATCATTTTTTTAATAAATGTGGTTTTTCCTGCTCCTAAGAAACCGGAAATAATATCAATTTTTGTCATAATAAATCCACTCCTTTTTATGTCTTGATAATATGCAAAATGCAGATTATCATGGTTACATTGTATTATCTTTTTCTGCCCGGATCACACTTTCTGCCCGAACATTCCTATTTTACTCGATTATTTTATAAAATGCAAATTTTGTGCAATTTTTAATAATTATTTTATACCCTGTTTATTTTTATCCATTATATCCGAAAACACTTCTGCATATCCCTGTATGTACCGAGAACCAAAAGGGTATCTTCACTGCTTAGTTCCATATCCGGACCAATCGCCATATTCATCTTTCCGTCTGTTTTGATCGCCAGAATACTGATGCTGTACTTTTTACGGATATCCAGTTCACCGATCGTTTTTCCGATCCAGTCTCCCGGCACCTCCACCTCAAAAATAGCATGTGAATCATCCACTTCGATATAATCATGGATATGATCTGCCGTATAGCGGATTGCTGCCCAGTTGGCGATCTGTTTTTCCGGATAAATGACCTCGTCTGCTCCGTTGCGAAGCAGGAACTTTGCCTGTACATCCCGCTCTGCACGCGATATGACCATTTTAGCGCCAAGTTCTTTCAAAAGAGAAGTTGTCTCCAGGGAATTCTGGAAATTGCCTCCGATCGTCACAAAACAAATATCATAATTTTTGATTCCAAGCGACTCCAGAAAATTCTCATTGGTACTGTCACCAATCTGTGCGTCTGTGACATACGGAAGAATTTCATTGACAAGATTTTCATTCTCATCCACAGCCATCACTTCATGTCCAAGCTCATTCAACTGGTATGCAACATGCTTTCCAAATCTTCCGAGTCCGATAAGCAAAATATTTTTCATTATAATTTTCTCCTTTATCCAACAGTTATTTTATCAAGCGGTCTTTTTGCCCCGCTCTGTATTTTTACTGAAATTGCAGCATATATAAGTGTCAGTCCGCCAACTCTTCCAAGATACATCAAAACAACCAATATCAGATGTGATACCAGTCCAAGCTCCGTTGTGATCCCTAATGTAAGTCCTGCCGTGCCCACTGCCGATGCTGTTTCAAAAAGGCAATCCGATAATGCAACATGTTCTATCTGACTGATTGCAATTCCACCTGTGAAAAACAAAAAGAAATACAAAATAGCGATTGTTGCTGCATTTTTTACCACTGTATTATCAAATCTTCTTCCAAAAACCTCTGTTTCTGCCTCTCTTCCAAATGTTGCAAATGCATTCAGTATCAGCACTGCGATCGTTGTTGTCTTCATACCTCCTGCCGTTGATCCCGGAGATCCACCGATCAGCATCATCAAAGTCATGATTGCTTTGGAAGAATCGTTCATTGCACCAAGATCTGCCGTATTAAAGCCTGCCGTCCGAAGAGTTACCGACTGAAAAAAAGAAGCCAGTATTCTTTTTCCCATAGAAAATCCGGCGAAATCACTCAGAAAGAAAAAAATAGCCGGCAGTAAAATCAAAACAGCGGTGGTAACAAGGATAATCTTACTCTGCAGACGGTAACGTTTCAAGTTCCATTTGTTTGTACAAAAATCATCCCAGGTCAGAAATCCGATGCCACCGATCACGATCAAAAGCATAATCACAAGATTGATCAGTGGATTGGCAATATATCCTGTCAGAGATGGAAATGTCTGTTCCGTCGTTCCAAGTATGTCAAAACCTGCATTGCAAAAAGCCGATACCGAATGGAAGACTGACATCCAGATTCCTTTCCATCCATAATCCCTGCAAAATACAGGAAGCATGAGAATGGCACCGACCAATTCGATCAGAAATGTTCCCTGTAGAATAAATTTCGTAAGCCGGACAATTCCACCTACCTTCGGTGCTGAAATTGCATCCTGCATCGTGCTCCGCTGCATTAACGAGATCTTTCTCCCCGATACCATTGAAAAAGATGCAACCACAGTGATGACTCCCAATCCACCGGTCTGAATCAGAAGTAAGATCACTGCCTGACCAAACGCCGACCAGTAGCTTCCTGTATCCACGACCACAAGTCCTGTCACGCAGACAGCTGATGTCGCAGTAAATAAAGTTTTATCAAACGGTGTCACAACTCCGGCAGAAGATGAGATCGGAAGCATTAAAATAATTGCTCCAAGTAATATCACACCTGCAAATCCAAATGCGATCATCTCAAACGATGACATTTTCTTTTTTTTACGTATAAGTTCCGGCATATCAATTCTCCTCTTTTTCTGCTACTTTCATTTTATTTGTGGAACTGCATATTGTAAAGCTTTTCGTAAGTTCCCTTCCTGTCCATCAGTTCTTCATGTGTTCCTGATTCTTCGATACCATCCTCAGATAAAACAATGATCTTCTCTGCGTTTTTGATGGTGGAAAGCCTGTGTGCAATTACAAATGTGGTACGGTTTTTTGCAAGCTTCTCCAGAGAATCCTGCACCACTTTCTCGCTCTCATTGTCAAGTGCGGAGGTTGCCTCATCAAAAATAAGGATCGGTGGATTTTTAAGGAAAACCCTTGCAATGGACAATCGCTGCTTCTGTCCGCCGGAAAGCTTGATCCCGCGCTGTCCGATGTCCGTCTCATAACCGTTTGGAAGTGACATGATAAACTCATGCGCATTGGCGTTTTTTGCTGCCTCGATGACTTCCTCTCTTGTCGCATCCGGTTTTCCGTAACGGATATTGTCAAAAACAGTTCCAACAAAAAGATACACATCCTGCTGCACAATGCCGATGTGGTCGCGCAGACTCTTTAAGGTGAGATCACGCACATCTTTTCCATCGATTTTTACTGCGCCGCCCGTCACATCATAGAAACGTGGAATGAGGGAACAGAGCGTACTTTTTCCTGCGCCGGAGGAACCGACTAATGCCATGTAAGCCCCCGCCGGAACATTTAAACTGATATGGTTCAACACTTTTTCCGTGTTTTCCTCATACTGGAATGAAACATTTTCAAAAGTAATATCTCCTTTTACATCCTTAAGTTCCACTGCATCTTTTTTGTCCTCGATATCCGGATGAATGGCGAGGATCTCCTGAAAACGCTCAAATCCGGTATAACCGTTCTGGAACTGCTCTGTGAAATCAATGAGGGTGCGGACCGGATCCGTAAACACACTGATATAGAGCATAAATGTGACAAGGTCGCTGACATCCACACTGCCTTTTGCGATCAGCACCGTACCTGTCAGGATCACACTGACCTGAATGAGTGTCGTAAACGCTCCAAGCCCTGCCTGATAACTTCCCATGTAAAAATAGCTGTTTTTCTTGGCTGCAAGGAAACCGTCATTGCCTTGCTTAAACTTGCGGTTTTCAATCTCTTCGTTGGCAAAAGATTTTACCACCCGGATACCGGATAAGTTGTCCTCGATCTGCGCATTGATGTCCGCAATTTTTACACGGTTCTGTTTGAATGCGAGACGCATTTTTTTATTCAGGACAAATGCATAGATCAGCATGAACGGCAATATTGCAAAGGCTGCAACTGCGAGCATTGGGCTGATGTTCACAAGAATGATCAGTGCTCCGGCAATTTTGATCACGGACAGAATGATGTTCTCAGGTCCATGATGCATCAGTTCGCTGATATCAAAAAGATCGGTTGTGATACGGCTCATCAGCTGTCCGACTTTCTGGTCATCATAAAAGGAAAAGGACAGTTTCTGGTAATGTGCGAAAATTTCCGCACGCATGTCATACTCGATTTTCGCTCCCATCACATGTCCGTAATTACAAATGTAGAATTTACTGTAACAGTCAACCGCCACCAGCGCAAACAGTCCAATGGCAATGTATGCTGCCTGATGCAAAATCTCTGCCGGCTCACGGTACACAAGATTGTAGGTCACATACCGCACGACCAGCGGAATGATCAGGGCAACCGCCGCAGAGAGCGTTGCAAAAAACATGTCTGTCCAGAACACACGCATGTAAGGTTTATAATAGGTGAGCATTTTTTTCATGGTTCCACTTTTTTTCATAAATTCCGGTTCTCCTCTGCATAAGATAAGACTGATACATTCTTTTATGCATCAGTCTCATTCAAATTCATATGATATTATTTTAGACGTAAAGCTGAAATTGTCAAGCTTTTCCCCTACGCCGGATATGCTGCTTATTTTCTCTTTTCAAACCCATACACCCATTTTCCACGCAAAAATAAAGCAAGGAAAATGACCGAACTAATACTCCAGGTCAATGGATACGCCCAGAAGATCACGCGGATGTCCGGGATAAAATGAACCGTAACCGTGATATAGCTTACACGGAACAGACACCATACACACAGCATGACGATCATCGGAACCGATGCATTTCCCGAACCACGAAGCACCGCAGCGATGCAGTGGGAAAAAGCCAGCAGAAAATAGAACAACGCAATGGTTCTCGACTGCATAACTCCATAATGTACTACATCCGGTTCACTGTTAAAGGCTGCAATAAGCACCGGTGCGGCTGTATAAATCACAACTCCGATCAATTCTGCAATGATAATCGAACAGAGAACGCCAAACCTCGCTCCTTTTTTTGCACGGTCATACTGCTTTGCACCCAGGTTCTGGCTGACAAAAGTGGTCAGCGCCATCGTAAAACAGGTCACCGGCAGAAACGCAAATCCTTCGATTTTGGAATAAGATCCACATCCTGCCATCGCCATTTTTCCAAATGCATTGATATTTGTCTGCACAAAAACATTCGCAATGGCGATCACAGAATTCTGAAAACCGGACGGCACACCATTTTGTATGATCTGCCACAGCATCTGGCTGTCAAAACGTATTTTATTTAACTGAAGCCTATATTCTTCTTTTGCTCTCAGAAGATGAATCAGACATAAGAATGCACTTATAAATTGGGAAATCGCTGTTGCCAAAGCGGCTGCACCGACTCCCATCCCCAATCCTGAAATAAAGAAAATATCCAGCACCACATTGATACAGGAAGAAATGATCAGATAAATCAGCGGATGTCTGCTGTCGCCAACCGACTGCAAAATCCCGACAAAAATATTGTACATGATCACTCCGATAGAGCCTGCAAAATAAGTGCGGAAATAGGTGATAGACTCCGGAAGCACCTCTGTGGGTGTTCCCATCAGCACCAGGATCTTCGGTGCTAAAAGCATGCCGATCACTGTCAATGCAATTCCTGCTGCAATTCCAAACGCAACCGTTGTGTGGATTGCTTTCTCCAGATTTCCCCTGTCTTTCGCTCCATAATATCTGGCAATTACAACACCTGCACCCATTGCGATGCCATTGATAAATCCAACCATCAGAAAAATCAGATTCCCGGATGAGCTGACTGCCGCCAACGCATTGCTGCCGAGATAATTTCCTACGATCAGTGAATCTGCCGTGTTATACAATTGCTGAAACAAATTTCCAAGAAACAGCGGAATCGCAAATAAAATAATTTTTCTGGAAATGCTTCCCTCTGTCATTCTTGTTTTATCTTCTGTTCTCATCATTACTTCCTCGTATCTTTTTCTGCTCTACGCTCTGACTCTAATAATAGGTACTATCTATAGTATAGTTTTTTTCGTGTAAAATCAACAAGTTTTGAGGATTATAAGAGATTTGGATTGAACAAAATCTTGAGTTACATAACTAATGCTGCTCCATATAATCAATAAATTCCGTTGTCTTAGACCAGTACTTAATCCCCCAATTTTCAAAATTCCATTCATCCATGTAATTGTTACATTCATAGTCAATATACTCTTTTAATATTCTTTCATTTGCTACATCAATGTCTAACATTCTTGGAATTCTGATTCCTGTCTGCAGCAGTCTGTTATAATCATTTTGTTCTGCTTCGATTTTATTGCCAAATGAGTAATATTCACATGGCTCATGGTGTATCTGTTTTAACACATAAAATTTACCTTCCCGTTCTGCCAAATAGGAATAACCACCTTTTCCATGTCCTAATAACTTCACAATTTTATATTCTTTCTGATTAACATTCATAACATCCTGCATTATCGTCCCCCCTGTTTATTCGGCAAAGTATATTCCTTGAATCCGACCACTAACGTAGCGTCAGGCTTTTGCATTGCAATTAACATTGTGTTGTTAAAGCTGTAATTATGAAATTTTGACATGGTATTCAGATAAATCTTGTACTTCTCGCTTTCAAAAAGTTCCTTGATACCCTACTCCAACTTCTCCGTTATTTCCTGTACTTTCTGTTTTTCTGTTTTAGCGTCTGCCATTGTTTTTGTTTCTTAATTGTCTGTTTCTATGCTATTAAATTTCTCCCTTTTCGGAAAAGTGTTTCTGATATTACTTAGCCCAAACTATCCTGTTATTTATACATTTTAAGAAGTTAATGCAATTTGAGCTATTGATTTGCTTGGATATGATAAAGATTAGTTTTGCTGACTGGATTGAAATTGAGTTTAGGTTTAAAACATAATAAAAGCTATCCAATCTTTTTGACCGGGTAGCCTTTGTAAAATTTATTCTGCTGGAACTTCTGTGGCTGTGAGTGATATATACTCTGAAAAAATGGCATTTACCACAGCTTTCCTTTCGTCATCCAGTGATAAATAGTTCTGATTTACATTATCGTTGAATGTACCACAATCGGAATGATATTTGTATGTTTCTTCGTTGATTGTAATTTCAATGTTGCTTAAACAATCAGTTGTACCTTCTGTATTCCATGCATCACCACATAATATATTAGATATAGTTCTGATATCCTCATTTTCAGTGATGTTCGCATTTTCTCCTGTGAAAACATTATGAATACTTACTACTGCAACTGGGTCTATCATAAGTTCACTACTGGCCAGGACTTTTTCTGTTGCAAAAACCCACCATTTTTCATTCATATTAATCTCGATTATGCCTTCTTGTGAACCATATTGATATCCATAGCCTGTACCAAAGTTAGATTGATTGTCTTTTGTTGGCTTTTCACTTCCGTCTACTTCTGACGTAATCGCTCCATCCATAACACCACAACGGGCTTCTACTGTACTTTCATGACCTGTGTCAATATATAACTCGCCATTTACCATGACCATAGGAATTAAATCCCATTGTTCTGCTTCTTTGACAACTTTGATACCGTAAACCTCTGTTATCTGTGCTGGATAACTTTCTGCAATTTCTCCGTTATATGCTATTTCAATAATGTCACCAACATTTGGTTGTGGAGCAGTACCTATGTTTTTCATTGGTACTGTAATCAGATCTGCATTGTTTAATTCTTGACTACCCTCTACTGGTTCTACTAAAAAATAATTATCACGAATTTCAAGAATGGTTGCTTCAAAAATAGTGTTATTTTCTTCACCTATTTCACTTGGTCTGAGCCATTGATCTGTTTCTTCATCTTTCACTAAAATCAACTCGTAACCTCCCTCCGGTCTGTTAAAATAAATTTCTGTATCATCCGAAGTAAGCTCTAATTGGAAGCTATGCTCTGCTCCAATCGGACTGTTTATTCCACCAAATGTCGAAAAAAATGTAAGATAATGTGGTTTTACTCCACTTCCATTGTCTTTAAATCCTCTGATATATCCTGTAGATGTTGGAATTCCTACATCAAGCGTGATCTCCGTTCCATCCTCTGATACAGAGTAATCAACTAATACGACATCCATTCTTTTTTGAAAACCTGTGCCAATAAAGAATAGAGCTACTAATACAGCTAAAATTACAATTACTGCAATTATCCTTTTTTTCATAATCAAACACCTCCATTGATTTGGTGAAATTTCAAACAAATTCGTTTTTAAATTAACCTTAATGTAGATTTATACATCAAAAATGCAGAATTATACATGTTTTTCATTCAGACACACCATTTCGAAAGGGGAGTTAAATTTTTATTGAACCGATAGCCGACTCCCCAAACAGTCTGTATATAGGTTGGCTTGCTTGGGTTATCCTCTATCTTCTCCCGAATATTACGGATATGGCTCATGACGATGTTGTAATCACCGGAATATGATTCTTTCCACACAATGTCATAAATCCGTTCCTTGCTGAACACTATTCCCGGATGCTTTGCAAGAAGCTTGAAAATCTCAAACTCCGTATACGTAAGCTCAATCTCCTGATTTTCCCGAATAATCACCCGTTGAACCTCTGCTCGTGTCAAGTAAGAAACAAAAAAAAATTAATTTTTTTTATCAATGGGGA
>ENA-ORRO01001677-ORRO01001677.1-human-gut-metagenome-genome-assembly--contig:-NODE-1677-length-14988-cov-7.358602_pt1 | contig 14988 bp, 10 predicted proteins | sample MGYA00242176_ERZ509136 | MGnify/ENA primary metagenome ERZ509136 (study PRJEB26280, sample SAMEA2338644) | human gut metagenome | biome: human gut; feature: human-associated habitat; material: faeces...
ACAAGCGCACCGAGGTGAAGGAAAACGACATCCCGGACATCATCGCCCGGTTCCAGAACCTCAACGCCGAAACTGACCGCAAGCGCACCGAGCAGAGCTTCTTTGTGCCCAAAGAAGAAATTGCCGCCAATGGGTACGATTTATCCATCAATAAGTACAAAGAGACCGAGTATGTGCCGGTGGAGTACCCCTCGACCACGGAGATCCTTGCCGACCTGCATGAGCTGGAAATGGAGATCACCAAGGGTCTGGCAGAGTTGGAGGAGATGGTGTGATGGCGAAGTTGGGAGAATTATACAAAATTACTTCTGGAGGCACTCCATCGAGAACCCATTCGGAATACTATGAAGATGGAACTATCCCATGGGTTAAAACTGGAGATTTAAAGGACAAATATTTATTTGAAACGGATGAAAAAATAAGCCAATTGGGTCTTGAAAATAGTTCTGCACGGATATATTTAAAAAACACAGTGCTTTTGGCAATGTATGGAGCAACTATTGGTGCAACATCTATTTTGAAAATTGATGCCGCAACGAATCAAGCTTGCGCTGCATTTTCTCCAAGAGAAGATGTTCTTCCAGAATATTTATATGCTTTTCTAGAAAGCCAAAAAGATAGATTTACAAAAGACGCTGTTGGTGGTGCGCAGCCTAACTTGTCGGCAGGATATCTGAAAAACATAGAATTTGGTTATCCACCATTAGAGCAACAAATTAAAATAACGAGTACTTTAAACAAAATAGATGAATTACTGCTTCTTCGCAAACAGCAGATTGCAAAACTGGACGAACTGGTAAAGGCACGGTTTGCAAATACGTTTGAGAACGATGCTAATTTCCACACAGATTATATGGAAAACCTGTCAGAATTTGTCACAGTGGGTATAGCTAATTCAGCAACACACGCCTATGCGGAGCATGGTGTTGTGATGCTAAGAAATCAAAATATTAAAGAAAATCATCTGGACGATACTGAGTTAGTATATATCGAACCTAAATTTGCTGATAAATATAAATCAAAAAAGCTAGAAGCAAATGATATACTGGTAACCAGAACCGGATACCCCGGCATAGCCTGCGTTGTGCCTCAAAAATACGCAGGGAGCCAGACGTTTACAACCCTCATAATAAGATTAAAGAAGGGAACAAATGCCAGTTCTTGCTATATCTGCCATTACATAAATTCTTCGCATGGAAAAAAATATGTAAGTGGGACAAAAGTTGGTGTGGCACAGCAAAACTTCGGAGCAAAAGTGCTGGCTAAAATGCCCGTTATTGTTCCGCCAATTGAACTTCAAAACCAATTTGCCACCTTTGTAGCACGCATAGACCAGCAGAAGCAGACCGTACAGCAGAGCCTTGAAAAGCTGGAACTGATGAAAAAGGCGCTGATGCAGGAATATTTTGGGTAACTCCCCCAGTCGCCTGACGGCGACAGCCCCCTCAGAGAGGGAGCCTTAACGTGGCCGCAAGGCAAAAGCCTCCCTCCTTGAGGGAGGTGGATGCGAACGAAGTGAGCAGACGGAGGAAGTTGGCTGTATTGGGTATGAAAACAAGTGAGGAACATATGACCAAAATCATTATAAAAATGCATATTATTCAGGATAATGAAAATGCGGCAGAATTTGAAAAGGCTATAAAGGAGTGTGCGGATGACCTGTCATTTCGATGGAATATATACCATGAAATGGTTGATATAACATCGAAAGCGATTATCATTCCACATTATGAGAAAAACATAGAACTAAAAGAAGCAGAAGAAAAAGTAAAACAAAATCCAACGGATGATAAATTAAAAAACGAGTATAAAAATTTGCTGGAAATGCATAGTAGTTATAAAGCGGCAATGACGTTTGATATGATAATATCTTCTAATGTTGATCTTGATACTAATAGAATCATCTTTCCGAACTGCGATGCTTCAGAGTGTGAGTGGGATTATTTTGATAGTTTTTATGAAGAATACATTGCAAAATTAAATCTGGCACTTGTAATGGCTTTTGTTTTTACACAACCTCATATGCATGTGTGGAATACAGAAGTGTATATCAATGAAATTTATTATTCAAGCGAAAATTATGTCAAAGAAATAATTCCAATTGGAACTCTAAAAGAATACAAAACAATAAAAAAGGTTGATGTAAGCTATAAGAAAGCATTGATGTGGATTAAAAATCACACAAGTTTATGTGGAAATCGTGATAAATCCCCAAGTGCATTTTCGGCACTCACATATGTATTTAACCGTCAATATCATGAGGGACTGATTTATTCTATCATTGGATTGGAAAGCATTTATTCTCCCGGAAAATCTGGAATTTCTTACACACTGCAAAAAAGAATAAATAAAATTTTTCCAATGATTTCAAAAGATGAAATAAAGAAAATGTATTCGCTTCGATCAAAATTCGTTCATGGAGAGCTTGCAATAAGTAATTGTGATTTAACAGTTGAAACATTAGATGATTATAAACGATTTTCTGGAACATCATTTATGGCAATGTCACTTTTGTTTGAAACGGTTAGAATGCTAATTGCAAATGATGCAGATTCTATTAATTTTACAGAAACTATATCATACGATTTTTCGTGAGATAAGTTGAAAGGAGCCTTCACCATGTCCAACTTCTCCTATCTCTCCACCCGCCCCGAATACTCCCTCTTCGCCAATTCTGCCATCGAGGCCGAGAAAGTGTTCTCCACATCCCCGGCGATGTGCGCGGTGGGGTGCCGGAAGGCGTTGGAGCTGGCGGTGAAGTGGGTATATGCGGCAGATAAAACCATCACGATGCCCTACAAGGACAACCTGCAATCCCTGCTGCATGAGCCGAGTTTCCGGTTCGCGGTGGACCGCAATGTGTGGAGCGTGCTGCCCAGCATCGTGAAGGCGGGCAATCTGGCGGTACATACGGGGCATAGTGTGTCAGCGGCGGATGCAGTGTTCAGCCTGCGGGGGCTGTTCGACTTCATCCAGTGGGTGGATTACTGCTACGGCACGGACTATGTGGAGCGCTCCTTTGACGAGACAGCCATCCCCGGCGAAAAGGTAGCGCTGGACGAAAAGAAGATCCGGGAGCAGGAAAGCCTGCTGACCCAGAAAGATGCCGAGTTGGAAGCCTTGCGCAAGCAGGTGGAGAGCCTTTCGGCGGCGTACACGGCCAGCAAACAGCAGAACCAGCAGAGCCGCAGTTTCACCGCCGTCGACCTGACCGAGGCCGAAACACGGCGGAAGATCATCGACATCGACCTCAAGGCCATGGGCTGGAAATTCACCGGGCCGGACGCCGATGTGCGCACCGAGTACGAAGTGGACAACATGAACGGCGTGCTGGGGCAGAAGGGCTATGCAGACTATGTGCTGATGGGCAAGGACGGCTTGCCGCTGGCGGTCATTGAAGCCAAGCGCAGCACCAAAGACCCCAACATCGGGCGCAAGCAGGCTCAGCTTTATGCAGACTGTCTGGAGCAGAAGTTTGGCCGCCGTCCGATGCTGTTTACCACCAACGGCTACACCACCTATTTCTGGGATGAGCAGAGCGGCCCGCAGCGTGCCGTGAGCGGGGTGTTCTGCAAGGACGATCTGCAGAAGCTGATGAACCGCCGCACCGAGAAAAAGCCGCTGGACACCATCGAAATTGACGATAAAATCACCGACCGCTACTATCAGAAAAACGCCATCCGGGCAGTCTGCGCCCATATTACGCAGGGCTTCCGGCGCAATCTGCTGGTCATGGCTACTGGCACGGGCAAGACCCGCACCGCATCCAGCCTGACCGATGTGCTGAGCCGGGGCGGTCATGTGACCAACGTGCTCTTTCTGGCGGACCGCACTGCGCTGGTCAAGCAGGCAAAGGACGACTTCAAAAAGTATCTGCCCGACCAGTCGCTGTGCAACCTATGCTCCTCTAAGGACGATAAGGCCGCGCGCATCGTGTTTTCCACCTATCCCACCATGCTCAACGCCATCGACAACGCCAAGACCAAGGACGGCGTGCCGCTGTTTTCGCCCGCCCACTTTGACCTTATCATCGTGGACGAGAGCCACCGCAGCATTTTCAAGAAATACCGCGCCATTTTTGATTATTTCGATGCCGTTCTGGTGGGTCTGACCGCCACCCCGAAAACCGATGTAGACCGCAACACCTACGACTTTTTCGAGATGGAGCACGGCATCCCCACCTACGCCTACGATTACGATACCGCCGTCTACACCGACCATGTGCTGGTGCCTTACTACAACTACGAGGTCAAGACGAAATTCACAGAAGAGGGCATCCACTACGACCAGCTTTCACCGGAGGATAAGGCCCGCTACGAGGACGATTTTGCCGAGGACGACACCCTGCCCACCTTCATCCCATCCGAAAAGCTGAATAAGTTCATCTTCAACGCCAACACCGTGGACACGGTGCTGCAAGACCTGATGGAACGGGGCATCCGGACGGCGGGCGGTGACCGCATCGGCAAGACCATCATCTTTGCCCAGAACAAGCGCCATGCGGAGTTTATCCGGGAACGCTTTGGCAAGCTCTACCCGCAGCTGGAGACCCAGTACCCGGGATTCATCCAGCGGGTGGTCTGCGACGACGCCTATGCACAGTCCATCATTGACGACTTCAAACAACCGGACAAGCCGCCGTTTATTGCGGTCTCGGTGGATATGATGGACACGGGCATCGATGTACCGGAGTGCGTGAATCTGGTGTTCTTCAAAAAAGTACGCAGCAAAACGAAGTTCTGGCAGATGATCGGCCGTGGTACGCGGCTCTGCCCGTCCCTTGCCTGCGTGGATGCCATCGACGGCGAATATACGGGCAAACGGCGTTTTCTGATCTTCGACTACTGCGGCAACTTTGAATTTTTCCGTCAGAAACCCAACGGCTACGAGAGCGCGGACACCAAGAGTCTGTCCGAGAGCATTTTCTGCAAGCAGGTGCGCATTGCCGCCGCGCTGCAGGATGGAGCCTATGGGGACGAAAAATACCAGAACTGGCGCAAGATCTTAACGGAGACCTGCCGTGCCGAGGTGGGAGCGCTGAACCCGGAGCTGGTATCCGTGCGGCTGCACCGACAGGCCGTGGAACACTATCAAAAGCCGGAAGCCTTTGTCAGCCTGACCGAAACGGACAAGGGGACGCTGATGAAAGAGGTGGCACCGCTCATCTCGCTGGACGACAAAGATGAAGCCGCCAAGCGGTTCGATAACTTTGTGTATGGCTTGCTGCTCTGTGAACTGGAAGGTCTGCCGGGGCTGGGCCGCGCCCGGAAACAGCTGCGCAGCACGGCGGCAATGCTGGAAAGGAAAGCTACCATCCCGCAGGTGCAGACAAAGCTTCCCCTCATCCGGGAGGTGCAGACAGACGAATTTTTGACCTCGCATGATCTGCTCCGCTTTGAGGAAATGCGGCAGGAGCTGCGGGAACTCATCAAGTTTCTGGTGGACGGTGTAGAAGGGCAAAAGCCTGTCTACACGGCCCTTGCCGACCCGGTACTGGAACAGACCGAGGGCAAAACGCTGGATTCCGGCTACGATTTCGGCGAGTACCGGGAACGTGTGAACCGCTATATCATGGAGCACCGCAGCGATACGCTGGCTATCCACAAGCTGACCCAGAACATTCCGCTTTCCCGGGGCGACTATACCGAGCTGGAACATATCTTCACCTGTGAGCTGGGCAGCAAAGAGGACTATGCACGGGAGTTTCGGGATACACCCTTTGGTCTGCTGGTGCGTAAAGTGGCAAAGCTGGACCACGATGCTGCCATGCAGGCATTTTCCAAGTTCATCAACGACGAATCGCTGAATGCAAAGCAGATCGCGTTCGTGCAGAAGGTCATTCATTACATCGAGCAGAACGGTTATGTGGAAAGCAAAGCGGTGCTGATGAAACCACCCTTTGACCAACCCATTCTGTTTACCCGCCTGTTTGATGGCAAAACAGGGAGTGAACTGATGGATACGATCAATTCGGTGAAAGAGAATGCCACCCATGTGACGGCATAAAGTAGTGGAATGTACTGATAAAAACCGGTGTAATTCAGGACTATCGAAAAATGAATATCCTGCAACGCAGGATGGCAAGTCAGGGAATTTTGAACGATACGCAAACGACTCTGGCTGATTACCTGATGAGCATCGCACAAATTTCCGTGGAGGATGCCGGAGCGATTTATATCGAGTTGAGCAGCATCCACGGCAATTTTATGGCAAACATCATTCTGCGCATGATTGAAAATTATCACTTCCTGCCCGATATGGCGCAGAAACTGAAAAACAAACAAGCACTGGTGGAAAGCGTAATTGCAAATGAACAGCTGGAGCCTTCCATTACGTTGCCCACCAAAGATGTGTATGATGACCTTGTCAACAGCAAACTGGATATGATCGAGGGCCTCGTGCCGATCTCTGCCATCCAGTATGATGCTAAGATGCAGGAAGCAGAAAGACTTTAAGAGGAGTGCGACTTGTAGGATTGCTTTAAATTATCGAGTTAATCCGCAGGCTGAATAGATTCACTCGAATCGAATGAAAACGAAAAAATGCCCGCTCACCGTGGAGATCCGGCTCCATTGGTGGGCGGGCATATCCAATAAAACACCAGGATGCTATTATGCTTTTCGTACTTCAGCTGGGATCTTGTTCTGGCTCAGATATCCCACAGGGAGGGCGCAGAGGTGGAAACTGCGGCGGCACCTGCGCGCATGGCGGCCATGACGTCGGCTTTGTCCCGCAGCAGGCCGCCTGCAATGACAGGCACCTGTGTACGGGCGCTGATCTCGGCGATGACCCGGGGCATGATGCCGGGAAGGATCTCGACAAAATCCGGCTTGCCCTGCTCCAGCTGGCCGGACAGGCTGGTCAGCGAGAGGGAATCCAGAATGAATGCCCGCTGGACGGTCAACAGGCCGCGGTGGCGCGCCCGGCGGATCAGGGTCGGGCGGGTGGAGATGATGCCGTCCGGGTGGCACAGGGCGTTGAGGGAGTCCACCGCGATCTCCCGCGACGAAAGGCCGTCCACAAGGTCGATGTGAACCACGGCCAGTTTTCCGGCATCATGTATGCGGTGCACCAGACCGTCTACGGTGAGCAGGGTGCTCGCCAGCAGAAAAACGGCGCTGCAGGGCGAAGCCAGCGCAGCAGTCAGGGCTTCGTCCGTTTTCACAGCGGCGATCACCGGTTCGTCCAGCAGGGTTTCGGCAAGAGGATGCATTGGGTAAGACTCCTTTCGAGCCAGATTTACAGAGATAGGGAGCAATCAGAAGATACGGCCCTTTCAGAAAACTCTAAAAGGGCCGCACCATGCGTAAACCAAGTTTATAAAAAATTGAGGGGTTTGTAAAGAGGATTAAAGAGGCATTATTTATGTGCCTGCACGGCTGCATTATTTTTCTTCAGCAGTACAGCGCATGCTATGGTAACTACAAAGCCGATCGCGATCAGTGCGTAGACCAGAGCAGTGCCAGCGTACTGTGTTCCGGGGGTGTGCACGCGAATCTCGCAGATGCCCCACTCGCTGACAGCTGCAAGAACGCCGCAGAAGATGCCGCCAAGGTAGGGATTGTCCGTGTGCTGGTACAGGAGACGACAAATCAGGATCGCAACAAAGATGAAGCCGGGCAGCGCATACACTGCAGTTGCGGCAGAAGCCAGACCGCCGAACATCGGGTTCGAGCCGGTAGCCTTGAAGATGCCGTAAACGTAGCAGAGGACGAACAGAGTGGGAACCGATGCGATAAAGCTGATCAGAAGGTTAGAAAGCAGCTTGTTTTTGCCGAGCGCCGTGCTAAAGTTAAAACTGTTGACGCTGATGGACATGACAATGTAGTACACGAGATACATGGGTACAACAAGGAGCATACCCGGGATGCGGTTGGCTCCAAACTTCATAAAGCCCCAGTAAACGATCAGGAAGTTCACATCCACAAAATAGTCGACGGCAAAAACCATCAGGATCAGGGCAAAGACTGCAAGCAGGGCCGCGCCGATGGATTTGAGGAGTGCATGCCCGGAAATAGCGATGCCGGTATTCCGGAAGGAGAAACCGTGTTTTTTGCCGTAGGCCATGTACCACACCGTGCACAGAACAAGAGTCAGTGCGCCGCACAGCAGAGAGATCAGGCCGTGGTACGCAGGGTTGGCCGAGTGGAAAAGTGCATCGCGGTAAGATGCCAGTCCCTGCTTGTTCAGGAATCGAATAATGAGGATGGACAGGACGGCGCTGATGATCTGGATGCCCCAGAACCATGCAACTGCGTTCTTATCGCCAACTGGGCGAAGGTCCTGCTCGCCATTGTCGGCACACTGGAATGTCTTGACGGAGTTGACCAGCCAGACCATCAGAGACCCGGCAAACAGCAGCAGACCGGACAGGGCGATGATCTTGAAGATGTTCCAGATGGTATAGGTGTAGCTGCTGGCGCTCAGAGCAGTGCTAGTGGGCATAACACGGTTAAAGAAGGTCAACACACGGTTCATGACCAGCGGGGACCACCAACCAGCCATATGCGTCTCGTTAGAAACAAAGATCTGGCGGCTTCCGGTCTTTCCGCCGTAATCCTGCTCATAAACGGTCTCTGCCACGCGCTGTTCACTGGTGGTTGCGGGGTCGATACCGAAATACAGGAAGGACTGTGCACTGTTGTTGATCACATATTCTGCCGGGCTGGAAAGGTTGGCTGCATACTTGTTGGCGTCGTTGGAATAGGTACCGTTATCATTAGCTTTTTCCGAGAAGAAGAACTCGTCGTTCTTGTCTGCGAGAACTGCGACATCTCGGGCACCGTAAACATCGGTGTAGCCCTCGCTGTTACGCACGATGGGATCGCTGTGGATCAGGAAAATGGCCTTGACAACATTCAGACTGTCGTTATCGCACTGCAGTGCTTCGCCAGCTGCCTTGCCACCGCGGGAGTAGCCCAGCAGCGAAACTCGGTCGGTATCAACGTAGGGCAGAGTCACGCCGTAGCGTACCGCATCATAAAGGCCGCGGCCCTGGGTGAGCCATTCGGAGTCCGGCAGAGGTTCGCTTTCGCCCATGCCGTACATATCCACGCCGATCGCAACATAGCCGCGGCGGGCGAGCTCAATGCAGTAGTGCTGCATTTCTTCTTTGTTGTTGTTTCCGCCATGCTGTACAAAAATAGCGGGCGCAGGCGTTTCAGCGGTGGCGTTTTCCGGAATATAAACATCCATCGCAAGGGTATGACCGGATTCGGATTCAATGGTAACGTTCCGGATGGTCGTTTTGCCGGAGTTCGTCTGTAAAATGAAAGAACCGGCAATGCCTACGATGATGAGCGCGATGCTGACGATGAGACTGATCAGTGGCCTTGAAAGTTTTTTCTCGTTCATATGGGGGACCTCCTTTTTGAATCTGATTTTTCCGTAATAAAAATGGGGACGCACTGCATCTGGACGATACAGTGCATCCCCATCTCACTTCTCTTGGGATGCTTCTAGTATAGCGTTTTGTAACAAAATGTCAATAGAAAATAAACAATTAAAAAATATTTTGTGCGTGAACTATAAAGTCGGGCGAAAACTATCAATGCTCTGCCCAGTCGCAGCTGCGGCCCACAGCCTTGTGCCAGCCGGAGAGCAGACGGGTGCGCTCAGCCTCGTCCATCTGCGGGGCAAAGGTCATATTGCAATGCCACAGGCTGCGGATCTCGTCCCGGTCCTTCCATACGCCGGTGGCAAGGCCCGCCAGATAGGCTGCGCCCAGAGCGGTCGTCTCCCGGATGGCCGGGCGCAGCACGGTCTTGTTCAGGATGTCGGCCTGGAACTGCATCAGGAACTGGTCGCGGGAGGCGCCGCCATCCACCTTCAGCGAGGTGATGGGCACGCCGGTGTCCTTTTCCATAGCAGCCACGAGGTCTGCGCTCTGGTAGGCAATGGACTCCTCTGCCGCGCGGATGATGTGGTTCTGGGTGGTGCCGCGGGTGATGCCCACAATGGCACCGCGGGCGTACATATCCCAGTACGGTGCACCCAGACCAGTAAAGGCCGGCACGATGTAAATGCCGCCGTTATCCGGCACCTTCTGGGCATAGTATTCCGCATCGCGGCTCTCCTGGATCATGCGCAGGCCGTCGCGCACCCACTGGATGACGGCACCGCCCACAAAGACGCTGCCCTCCAGCGCGTACTCCACCTTACCGTTCAGGCTGATGGCGATGGTAGAGATCAGGCCGTTCCGGCTGCGGCAGATGGTATCGCCGGTGTTCATCAGCAAAAAGCAGCCGGTGCCGTAGGTGTTCTTGGCCTCGCCCTTGCGAAAGCAGCTCTGTCCGAACAGCGCAGCCTGCTGGTCACCGGCAATGCCGGCCACCGGGATCTGCACACCGCACAGATCGGTGGTGCCGTAGACCTCGCTGGAATCCGTCACGCGGGGCAGGATGCAGCGCGGGATATCCAGTGCCTTGAGCAGGGTGTCGTCCCAGTCCAGCGTGCGGATGTTATACAGCATGGTGCGGCTGGCGTTGGTGCGGTCGGTGACATGCACTCTGCCGCCGGTCAGCTTCCAGACCAGCCATGTGTCCACAGTGCCGAACAGGATCTCCCCTGCCTCGGCCCGCTCCCGCGCACCGGGCACATTGTCCAGGATCCACTTGATCTTCGTTGCGGAGAAATAGGCATCGGGCATCAGGCCGGTGTTCTCCCGGATGTAGTCTGCCATGCCGGGCTGCTGCAGCAGTTCATCCACCAGCGGAGCCGTGCGGCGGCACTGCCAGACGATGGCATTGTAGATGGGGCGGCCGGTGGCCTTTTCCCACAGGATGGTGGTCTCCCGCTGGTTGGTGATGCCAATGGCGGCGATATCGTGGGCATCGACACCGCTCTGGGCCACCACCTCGTTCATGACTCCATACTGGGTGGACCAGATCTCCATAGGGTTGTGCTCCACCCAGCCCTGCTGCGGATAGATCTGCTCAAACTCGCGCTGCTGCACCGCAATGATATTCTGCTCATTGTCGAACAGGATGGCACGGCTGCTGGTGGTTCCCTGATCCAGCGCCAGAACATATTTTGTACTCATGCTTTTGCTCCCTCCGTATCGTTTCAGGAGTGTGTATCACAGATTTCGCGTTGCCACAACGTCCACGCCGGTGCCGCACACATCTGCCAGCACCACCTGTCCGGTGCGGACGGGGGCGTGCAGAGTGACGCGATCCAGCGCAGCCATGACCTCGGTCATCTTCTCTTTGGGCACGGCCTGCGCAGTCTTTACCGGGCAGCGCGGGTACAGCCCGCCCTCCACCCGCACGGTGCTGGTGATGATGCGGGTGGGATGGGTCAGCTCTTCCCTGCCGTAGGCGGCACCGTTGGGGCAGGCGTTTCCAGTTACATTATAATCATTTTCCGGGTCTACCTGCAAGTGGCAGCCGCAGGGACAGCAGATGCAAATGACTTCTTTGATGCTGCTCATTCTGCAATAACCTCCTCTACCGCAACGGTCAGCGGGCCGTCTGCTTTTTCCAGCAGGACTTTTGGAAGTGCGATGTGCTCCATCTCGCCGGGAGCCATGCGCTGGCGCTTGAACCGGGCCAGCTGCCTGCCGCCGCAGGTCACGGTGATCTGGCTGGGACCGTAGTTCTGCCGCACACGGAAGGAGATGTTCACGCTCCTGTCCACATCAGCGGGGCGCACCCGCTGCGGCACGGTGTAGCCCACGCCATTGCCCGGGATAAGATTGAGTGCGGCGGCATCGGAGGCTTCGCCCTTCAAAACATAGGCCGCCGCAGAAGCACCGGCAAGGTCGCTTTCGCCCGAAACGAAGTCCACCAGATCATGCACGTGCACCACGTTGCCGCAGGCGAACACGCCGGGGATGCCGGTCTCCATATTCTCGTAGACCACAGCGCCCTTGGTGTGGGGGTCCATGGGGATGCCCGCCTGCCGGGTCAGCTCATTTTCCGGGATCAGGCCGACGCTGAGCAGGATGGTGTCCACATCAAATTCCATCTCGGTGCCCGGGATGGGGCGGCGGTTTTCGTCCACCTTGGCAACGGTGGCCTTTTCCACGCGGGCCTTGCCCTGAATATCCACGATGGTATGGGACAGATACAGGGGGATGTCGAAGTCCTGCAGGCACTGCACGATGTTGCGGGTCAGGCCGCCGGAATACGGCATGACCTCCACGCAGGCCAGTACTTTGGCACCTTCCAGCGTCATGCGGCGGGCCATGATCAGGCCGATGTCGCCGCTGCCGAGGATGAGCACCCGCTTGCCTACCAGATAGCCCTCCATGTTGACATAGCGCTGGGCCGCACCGGCGGTGTAGATACCGGCAGGGCGGCTGCCCGGAATGCCAATGGCACCGCGGGTGCGCTCCCGGCAGCCCATGCAGAGGATGATGCTTCTGGCTTCCAAAATCTGATAGCCCTTTTCCCGGCTGACGCAGTGGATCTTTTTGTCCGGGGTGACGTCCAGCACCATGGTGCCCAGCTCCACCCGGACACCGGTGGAGCGCAGCAGTTCAATGCAGCGGCCTGCGTATTCCGGGCCGGTGAGCTGCTCGCCAAAGCGGTGCAGGCCGAAGCCGTTGTGGATGCACTGGTTCAGGATGCCGCCCAGCTCGTTGTCGCGCTCTAAGATAAGGATATCGCGCAGACCATGCTGCCATGCGCTGTAAGCTGCGGCAAGGCCTGCAGGGCCGCCGCCGACGATGACCAGATCAATCATGGTGCTCTCCCTCCTGCTTGGTTTCGCACAGTAAGACGTTGGTGCCGGCCTTATCCTGCAGCACGTCCAGCGGACTGATGCCCAGCGTTTTGCTGATCAGCTCCAGCACCCGCGGCCCGCAAAAGCCGCCCTGACAGCGGCCCATACCGGCACCGCAGCGGCGCTTGACACCGTCAATGGTGGTGGCGGGGATCTCTTCGTGCAGAGCATCCAGAATTTCGCCCTCGGTGATCGTCTCGCAGCGGCAGATCACGCGGCCATAGGCGGGTTCCTTTGCAATGAGCCGGGCTTTTTCTTCGGGCGGAAGCTCCTTGAAGCGCACCCGGGTGCGGCCATCTCTGTAATCCGCCTTGGGGGCGGGCAGATCGCCGTGAGCTTCCAGAATTTTGACGGCTTCTCTGGCAACGGCCGGTGCACTGGAAAGGCCGGGCGATTTCATGCCCGCCAGATCGATGAAGCCGGGTGCGCCTTCCGCTTCGCCGATAACGAAGTCGCCCGTGTCCACATTGGCACGGACACCCGCAAAATTGCGGATGGACTCGCTGAAGCGGATGTTCGGCACGCTGCGGCGCGCTGCGGCGCTGACGAAGGCCAGCCCGGCGGCGGTACAGGCGGTATCGTCCCCTTCCACGGGGTCGGCGTTCGGGCCGACGATCAGGTTGCCGTGGACGGTGGGGGCCACCAGAACGCCCTTGCCGTTTTCGTTGGGGCACTGGAAGATGACGTGGTGCACACGGCTGCCCTCGGATTTATCCAGCAGGTAGTATTCGCCCCGGGTGGGCTGGATGGTAAATTTGTGGGGTGCGGCCATATCGTGCACGGCCTGCGCCGAGATGCCTGCCGCATTGATGATATAGCGCGTTTCCACAATTCCGGAGGGGGTGGTCAGCGCCCAGCCGCCGGCGGTCTTTTCGATGCGGGTCACAGGGCAGCTGCGGTGCAGCTCCACGCCGTTGTGCACAGCCACTTCTGCCATTGCCAGCGCAAACTCCCACGGGCTGACGATGGCGGCGCTGGGCGCATACAGCGCGCCAACGACAGTGGGGGCCAGATTCGGTTCCATGGCAAACGTTTCCTCTGCGGAAAGCAGCCGGATGCCCGGCACGCCGTTGGCGATGCCGTTCTCATACAGTTTCTGCAGGTGGGGCAGCTCTTCCGGGCTGAGGGCCAGCACCAGACTGCCGCACTGCAGGTACGGCACATCCAGCCGGGCGCAGATCTCCTTGGCCAGTGCGGACCCCTCCACGTTGAGCCGCGCCATCCGGGTGCCCGGTTCGGGGTCGTAGCCAGCGTGCAGAATGGCACTGTTGGCCTTGGTGGTGCAGTCTGCCACGTCATTTTCAGCCTCGAAAATGGCGGTCTGCAGCGGGTAATGGGACAGCTCATAGGCGGCTGCCGCACCAATGACACCGCAGCCGATAATTGCTACATCCAGCATAAAAACCTCCTGATCGCTCCGTTTGCCGAATAAAAGAAAAAGAGCAGGACAAACAAAAGGGCCTTTCGACTCTCCCCTTGCTTGTTCTGCTCGATCCTCTGAACAAACTTTTATTGTCTTTATGATAATGCGATCTGCACAAGATGTCAAGCGTTTGTTGAAAATTTAAAGCTCATTTTTACCTGTGCGGCTTTTTCCTGCTCTTTGCGGGCGCGGAGGCTTTTGGCAGAGCACGGCCTGCTGCAGCATGGCCTGCAGCGCTGCGCCCGGCCACAAGGCCGGAGCCGAACGCCCAGTGCAGGTTAAAACCGCCGCAGCTGCCTGCGCAGTCCAGCGTTTCGCCCACAAAGTAAAGGCCCGGACAGCCCTTGAACTGGAAGTGCTGATCCACCTCCCGCAGGGCCAGCCCGCCGCCGGTGGTCTGGGCCTGCTTCCAGCTGCAGGGGGTCAGCCCTTCAAAGCGCCAGTGCTTGGCGGTGTGGGCCAGCTTCTGCCACTGTGCGGCGGTGAGCACGGCAGGCGCGTCGCTGTCCTGCAGCCCGGCGGCAGACCACACAGTACGGCCCAGCTTCTGGTTCAGCAGGCCCAGCCAGAAGTCTGCCGCCGTATCGCCCGGCAGCAGGGGTACGCGGGCGGCGAACAGCGCGGAAAGTGCGTCCTCGGCAACGTCCGGGAAGAGGTCCAGCTCCACGGCAGGGCTTTTCACCGCCGGGGTCAAGTGGCGGGTCAGGTCCATGATGCAGATGCCGGACAGGCCGTAGTCGGTGAACTGCACCTCGCCCCGGTAATCTGCCAGCAGGGTGCTGCCATTGTACAGGGCGGCGTGGGCCTTGGCCCGGATGCCGGCCAGAGAGCGGTTGGGC
>ENA-ORRO01001678-ORRO01001678.1-human-gut-metagenome-genome-assembly--contig:-NODE-1678-length-14988-cov-5.817585_pt1 | contig 14988 bp, 13 predicted proteins | sample MGYA00242176_ERZ509136 | MGnify/ENA primary metagenome ERZ509136 (study PRJEB26280, sample SAMEA2338644) | human gut metagenome | biome: human gut; feature: human-associated habitat; material: faeces...
GCGCCACCACCGCTCGTTTGCGCGGTACCACTCGATGGTCTGCGCCAGGCCTTGCGCGAAGTCGGTGTGCCTGGGCTCCCAGCCCAGCTCGCGGCGGAGCTTGGTGCTGTCGATGGCGTAGCGGCGGTCGTGGCCGGGGCGGTCGGCGACCCAGTCGAAGTCCTCGGGGTCCTTTCCCATCGCCTCGAGGATCATACGGAGCACGGTGATGTTGTTCTTCTCGCCGTCGGCGCCGATGAGGTAGGTCTCCCCCATGCGGCCCTTGGTCAGGACGTCCCAGACGGCCGAGGAGTGGTCCTCGGTGTGGATCCAGTCGCGGACGTTCTCGCCCTTCCCGTAGAGCTTGGGGCGGACGCCGTCGATGATGTTGGTGATCTGCCTGGGGATGAACTTCTCCACGTGCTGGTAGGGGCCGTAGTTGTTGGAGCAGTTGGAGATCGTGGTGCGAAGCCCGTAGGTGCGGGTCCAGGCGCGCACGAGCATGTCAGAGCTCGCCTTGGTGCTAGAGTACGGGCTGCTCGGGTGGTAGGGCGTCTCCTCGGTGAACTTGGCGGGGTCGTCGAGCGCCAGGTCGCCGTAGACCTCGTCGGTGGAGACGTGGTGGTAGCGGACGCCGTATTTCCTCACGGCCTCCAGCAGGCGGAAGGTGCCCTCCACGTTGGTGCGCAGGAACGGCTCCGGGTCGGCGATGGAGTTGTCGTTGTGGGACTCGGCGGCGTAGTGCACGATCGCGTCGTGGCCCGGTACCAGCCTGTCCAGCAGCCCGGCGTCGCAGATGTCGCCCACGACGAGTTCCACGCGGTCGGCGGGGAGCCCTGCGATGTTCTCGGGGTTGCCGGCGTAGGTCAGCTTGTCCAGGACGGTGACGTGGACGCCCGGGTGGTTGTTGACCACGTAGTGCACGAAGTTGCTGCCGATGAAGCCGCAGCCGCCCGTGACGATGATGTTCTTGGGTTCAAAAATCTCAGACATTATTCTCCTTATTTACGCAGCTTGCTGCTCAAGGCGTGCCACAAGCTGCTCTTCGGAATGGACAAACTCAAATGGTTCGTACTCGCCATATGCAGAAGGACGACTGATGGTAACGAGCTGAAGGTCAGAGGTGCCAAAACGACCCTGCACCCTTCGCATCATCTCAACAAGCTCCTTGCCTGGCTTAACGGCCATCACCAGCGAACCTTGCTTAGAAAACCACTTAGCAACCAGATAGCGCATCAGCCAACTCCCTTCTGAACTCAACTTCATCATGAATCAAACCGGCCTCGTAGCGCATTCGCAAGAAGGCGCCAATCGACGAATCACCGGTCTTCTTATACAAGGCAAGTCAACCAATGCCGATTGGCCTTGATACCACTCATTAGCTTTAAAGAGCTCAGCAAGCAGAAGGTCCCGATCAAAATAATGCAGGTTCTTCTTAAGCGATATCCCCAGCTCGCTTTTATAAGAAAGGGATGAGAGCAGCTCGACGGAGAGGCCATCGCGCTCCAGAATGTCGATCATCTCTCATCCCTTTTCACCGGGCAATTAGTACTCGCGCGGGCTGTTGACGATCTCGCCGGCGGCGACCTTCTTGAGGTGCCGGCCGTAGACCGACTTGCCGTAGGCCTTCGCGGCCTCTTCCAGCTCGGCGGTCGTGATCCAGCCGTTCTCCCAGGCGATCTCCTCGGGCACGGACACGGGCAGGTCCTGGGAGTGCTCCACGGCGCGGACGAACTCAGCGGCCTCGTGCAGGCTCTCCATGGTGCCGGTGTCCAGCCACGCGTAGCCGCGGCCGAGGGTGACGACGGACAGCGTCCCCTCCTCCAGGTACATCCGGTTGAGGTCGGTGATCTCCAGCTCGCCTCGGGCGGAAGGCTGCACCTTATGGGCCTTGGCGGCCACGTCGCCCGGGTAGAAGTACAGGCCGGTGACCGCGTAGGAGCTCTTGGGGAGCTCGGGCTTCTCCTCGATGGAGACGGCCCTCCCCTCGCGGTCGAACTCCACGACGCCGAAGCGCTCGGGGTCGTCCACGTGGTAGCCGAAGACCGTGGCGCGGCCCGACTCGGCGTTCTGGACGGCGCGCGTCAGGTGGCGCGACAGGCCGTTGCCGTAGAAGATGTTGTCGCCCAGCACCAGGGCGCACGGCTCGCCGGCGATGAACTCCTCGCCGATGGTGAAGGCCTGGGCCAGGCCGTCGGGGCTCGGCTGCTCGGCGTAGGAGAGGTTCACGCCGTAGCGCGAGCCGTCCCCGAGAAGGCGCTCGAAGTTGGGCAGGTCGGTCGGCGTGGAGATGACCAGGATGTCCCGAATGCCCGCCAGCATGAGGGTGCTAAGCGGGTAGTAGATCATGGGCTTGTCGTAGACCGGCAGCAGCTGCTTGGAGGTCACGAGCGTGAGCGGGTACAGGCGCGTGCCGGACCCGCCGGCGAGGATGATGCCTTTCATAAAAATCCTCTCGATTGACAATCGTTGAGCAAAAGCCGCTGATTACAGAAGCATAGTTACATATTTAATTAAATTATACGCACCGGCAGCAACCTTCCCGTCTTCTTATTTAAATCGGACAGCAGAAACACGCAACTCTTTCTGCATTTCTAGCGAGGCAACAAATGAAAAAGTACAATGGGCAGTGTCCAACAAACGAAAGGCAAACAATGCGAGTCGAAACAACCGGAGTATGCAGAGGAAACTGGAAAATCTACCAGCAGCTTAAGATTGAAGGCATTCATAAAGGCTCCAGCGTAACAGCCCAAGCGGCTACAGACGATAACCGCTGTTTGCCTTTATCCCTCCTAAAATTCCGGGACAATAGCTGCGACTCGAACTCATACGTCCTCGTCGTCCCCGATCCCGATGCTCGCACCATCAAAATTGAGTTTAGCGAAATCGGCCAAGACGGCCGCACCCAGAGCAGCGAATCCCTTTCGCTCAATTGCAAGAATATCAAATGGGAGTCTCGTCTTAACTACAAAATTAAACCCGACATGTGCAGCAAACTCCGAAACTACGATGACGTTTCAGAGTTTGACATGGCAACGATTGATTTCTGGCAGTGCATCGAAGATTCAAGCGACTATATCCTTAGATGCACGGTGAGGACGCCGTATCGTAGCGACTCGCAAATCAAAATTCGCTGCCTCGATCGAGCCCTTAATGAAGTTAACTTGAACATTGTCGATTTCGGATCGAACGTAACGTGTGTTGGATTTACGTCTGAGAAAAAGCAACTTGAAACGCAGCTCTCAATTCGCATGCCAAAGGCGTTCGATCGTTACTACTTTGTTATTGACGATCAAAAACACCCCTCATTCTGTGCATTTGACTGCTTAACGCCCGATAAATTAGGCTTGCTTCTTGAGGAGACCAACTTTCTCTTTACCCATGCGCAGTTTGACCCCGAATACCCCGAATGGTTCACGGAGCATAAGGCAACCATCGGCGCTTTGGAGAAGCAGAGAAAAATCGTCTTCAACAGCGCTCCGAAGTTCAGCATCATTGTCCCTCTTCACAACACGCCCATTCCGTTTTTCAACGATATGGCCGAATCCGTAAAAAACCAGTCTTATACAAACTGGGAGCTCATCCTAGTTAATGCAAGTCCTGACAATAGGGAACTGAAAGCTCGCGTTGAGCAGGAGACGGCCCACGACAACAGAATTAAGTCAATTAACCTTACCGAGAATAAGGGCATTTCTGAAAACACAAACGCCGGCGTTGCCATCGCTTCGGGTGATTTCGTTTGCTTCTTTGACCATGACGACATTATTGAACCGGACTTGTTGTTCTCGTATGCCGAGGCAATTGAAAATAATGATGACGTCGATCTTCTTTATTGTGATGAAGATAAACTCATGCCCGATGGAAAGCTAGCGCAGCCGTTCTTTAAGCCGGATTTCAATATCGATCTGCTCAGAAACAATAACTATATCTGCCATATGCTTACCATCCGTAAGTCTCTGCTTGATGCTCTAGAACCGAACACGAAAGAGTTCGATGGAGCACAGGACCATAATCTGACTCTCCGCGCCGTGGAAAAGGCAAGGAAAGTTCATCATGTTGCAAAGGTTCTATATCACTGGCGCCTAAGCGAGACATCGACTGCGGCAAATGCCGACAGCAAGCCGTATGCCACTATCGCAGGAATCAAAGCAGTTCAGAATCATTTGGACAGACTTGGGCTCAATGCGAAGGTCGAACAAGCACGTCGTCCCTTTACATATAAAGTAACCTACGCCGTGCCAGATTCTCATCCACTCGTGTCGATTATCATTCCGACTAAAGATCACGCCGACATTCTGGATAACTGCATCACGTCAATTGTCGAGAAATCAACATATGACAATTACGAGCTTGTCATAATCGAAAACAACAGCACGGAAAAGGCAACATTCGATTACTACGATAAGTTGCAAGCAAAATATCCTGATATCGTTCGTCTTGTAACTTGGGAGCACGAATTCAATTTCTCCAAACTCATGAACTTTGGCGTTGCTCACGCCAAGGGCAACTATCTCCTGCTGTTGAATAACGATACCGAGGTAATTACGTCCAATTGGATTGAGACTATGCTTGGCATCTGCGCACGTGAGGATGTTGGCGCAGTTGGTGCAAAACTCTACTATCCCGACAACACCATTCAGCATGCGGGCCTATGCGTCACTGGTGGCGTGGCAGGACATCTTTGCCAAAGCATGCCAAAGGATAACTGGGGATACTTTGCACTCAACGATGCACAACAAGACTTCAGCGCCGTCACTGCAGCTTGCATAATGACCAAGCGTAGCGAATATGAGAAAGTCGGAGGTTTCACCGAAGAGCTTCAAGTTGCATTTAATGATGTTGACTTTTGCTTAAAGCTACGCGAGATCAACGACCTGATCGTATACACACCCGAAGTCGAGCTCTATCACTACGAGTCGATTTCCAGAGGCGTTGAAAACAATACGGAGAAGCAGATTCGCTTTCATAAAGAAGTCGCGTACATGAATTATCGCTGGGCGAATTACTATGTCGAAGGCGATCCTTATATGAATCCAAACTTTACCGTTGGGGAACCCGCGAATCGTTATTATCATTTGTAAATAATGAGTATTTGCTCATTTGAGTGCTGCTGAATATCGCGAAACTACGCTGCCGATAGTGAGGTCTCCGAATGCTATGCTTTTTCCCAGCCAAACAGAGAATTTGACCGAGCGCTGGGTTGGCATGTGAGGGACCACCTTAAGGTTGTGCCGCGGGATGGAGCGCAGGTAGCAAAACGGCACCGGAGCCCATGTCGGGCCCGGTGCCCAAGCTTGCGGCCATCGAATCAACGCCTTTTATCTAAACTGTTAGATAAAAGAAAAAGCCTGAGAGCATTACGCGAAGACCTACATACAAGTTGCAACACTAATAAAGCGAATGAGATACAGGCAGTTCATTAGACACATGCCTAAAGTAATGAAGACAATTGATGATGAATTGAATCTAAATAAGCGAGTTCTTAGTCCAAACAACAATGCAGGTAGAGCAGGCAAAAAATATCGACCCTGAACACCCAGAATAATTTTTTCGTAATTGAACGTCCAACCCAGCCACATAGATGCAATAGAACCGAGTGCAGCCAAAGCAAAGGCAATAATGAATAGAACGGAACAAGATGGATTGAGGAATGAAGGCTCATCTTCAGAATCAAGACAGCAGATAAAACCAAACAACAAATACGGAATCATATAGAAGGCTGGAAAACGCAGGTTTTCCTGAAACCAACCAAGGGAATAGCCCAAAGCTGATTCCCAATAAAAATCTCCTAATGAATCTAAGGTCCTAAAGAAAACCAGAAAACTATTTCTCGGATGCAAAATGATATCGTTGAGAGTGTAATATTGCGCAGCCTCCATGCCACGGGTAACACCCGAAGGCTGAGAAACCAGCATACTCATTGATGCCACGCGTAGCGCTAAGACGGAAACCACGACAGCAAGCACTAAAAATAATTTGCTATAACGTCCGATTCTCACATCTTGAAATTTCGAAAGGGGTACAAACAGTCCGAGCAATACCAGCCCGGAATAAATAACCTTACACGGAGCCAAAAATACAGAGATGACTAAATAGAAGAATACTTCTTTATATCCCACCGATCGCTGTTCACCGAAAAACCCACGCATCAAACAAGCGAATAGTATAAGCGAATATGCAATAATTCCCGAATCATAGGAGTATGAAGCAGCCAAATGAAGCGTCATAGGTAGTAACGAAACAAAAACTATGACCGACTTGCCCCTAGGTGCAATCCGATATGCCAAGAAAGCGCAGAAGCAAAAAAATAGAGCAGAACCAATTCGACCCATATAAAACGCAGGAAAAGCACCAAGCCCGAGGAACAGTCCAATTTGTAGCCCAATGACTGAACCGATTTTTGCAATAACGTTCTCACTACCAACACTAAAGGAATACTCACTGAAAGGAATCAGTTTTCCGTTCCCAAATAACGAGAAATTATGAAAAATAGAGCTGTATGAAGCGGAGTTAATCGTGGTTGAGGTCATCTTTCCCTTATAAAGGGAAAGGTCGATATCTCGCACCAAGAAAGTGTCGCCATCGATTACTCGACCATTAAATGGAAGACTGTCGACCAACCAATAAGTTGAAAAGAAATGATGGCCTTCATCCGGAACAGTGTATGGAGGGAAGATGAAACAAAAAATGATTGAAAATGATACAAGTAGAGCGAGGAATACCCATTCACTTTTAAGCCAATCGCTTTCATGAGCAAATGCGCTGCCAAGTGCAATAATTAAGAATAGGCAAGCAACGATCGTAAGCAGAACAAGCAATCTGGGATTATTCAGGTACCAGAAGACTGAATAGATCGCGAAAAAGATGGCAAGAGCAATGAACGCAGGCTTATATCTTATGGAACTTATCATGGGAATCCTTTAAAACTAAAACTTAATATAGCGGCATAAAACTACGGGGATGAGTCCTAATATGCAGAATAGCGACTGTCATTCGAAACAATCTTTAAAATATTCTCAACTCTTGATTCTGCCTCACCGGCGCCCCGTGCAATTAATAAAACTACCTTGAACGAACTTCCTTTTCGAGCAATGCGATTTTTTGTGTCAAATTTTTAATTGCGATCGCCTGTCTACTAACGGTCATAGTTAAAGACAGAAGGATCAAAATCACAAAGATAAAGCCCGCAACGAAAATAAAATTAGCTGAAGTGACGAATCCAAAAAAGGAAGAAAGCCAGCAAATTGGGCTAGGAAACAAACTAACAATTAAAAGAGTGACAACCAGAGCCAACCATAAAAGAGAGTAGCGTAACTGCAGCTTATCAGCCAACACAAGACGAATGACATAAACCGCCAGCAATAAACAAGCGAACACTATGGCGATTCGTAATGATGCAGACATTGTCGGCTCCTATTTCGAAAAAGCAGATATAAAAATAGCTAAGGTAACCTTGATCATGTAGTAAACGCTGGAAAAACCAGAAATAGAAGAAGTGCCTCCCTGGCGTTCCTTCATGACAACGGAAACCTCTGTTACGTCCAATCCCTGAGCGAGCGCATAGACAATAGAATCAGGCTCGGGATAGTCAGAAGGATACTTATTGCAAAAAAGCTCAATCGCCTTTTTATTGCAAGCCCTAAAACCTGAAGTCGGGTCTGTAATTCTCCGTCGAGAAACCAACCTGATTACATTTGAAAACCAGGTTATGCCAATTCGCCTTAAAAAAGAGGACTGAAAACCGGTCGTCGGTATTAGAAACCTAGAGCCAACAACAATATCGGAGCCAGATTGAATCTTGTCAATAAGAACGCCGATGTATTTGGGGTCGTGTTGACCATCGCCATCCACTTGAACATCGATATCATAGCCAAACTGTCGAGCGTATTTATGCCCAGCCTGGACTGCACCGCCAATTCCCAGATTCTGTGGCAAATCAAGCACATTAAGGTGATTTGCTTCACATATCTGGAGAGTCTTATCCGTAGAGCCGTCATTAACCACAAGGTAGTCATAGCCAAATTGCATAACTGACTGTACCGTGTGAAGTATATTAGCCTCTTCGTTATAAGCTGGAATTACGACCAAAACGCTAGGGCTATTATGCATAACAATCCTTAACAGAAGTTTAGTAATCAAAGTTAACATTCAAAGTATAGGCTTGAATATTATAATCTTAAATATAGTTTATATTTATATAAAGAGACTACTGAGATTCGGATCAATACAGTTGAAACGCAACGTACAGATTGACTACTGTATCTAATAAATCAATTGATGCGAATCTAGGCCAATTATTAGATGAGGTAGTCAAATTGGCAAACAACCACACTTTCGTGCGTCTTTCACGGCTGTTGTAAAATGCAAATACATAGACCATAGTTAATAGGAGAAAACGAATGTTCCTTTCAATTATTATTCCTGTATATAATTCCACCCAGTACTTGTCTGAATGCGTCAATTCTCTTTTAAACCAGTCTTTTAAAGATTTTGAAATTCTTCTTGTCGATGATCAGTCAACTGACAATTCCCCGGATATCTGTCGAAATTTTGCCAAAAGTGATGCAAGAGTTAAATTTATCCAGCGGGCACAAAACGGCGGAACTTCTGCTGCTAGAAACACAGGACTTAGGGCGGCAAAGGGAAAATATGTTACATTCACCGACAACGATGACTATTGGAGATTTGCTAATGCCATATCTGATCTCTATCAACTCATTAGCAATTACAACGAACCCGACGTTGTAATTTATCCCACTTGTTCATATTGGGAGAGCCGGAATGAGCTTATAGTTGATTCAAATCCGAAGAGTATTGATACTTATCAATACTCTTCGGATTTCGCAACTTCAATAAGCTCGTTAATAGAATCAGGCTTATATTGCTCTGCCGTATGGAGCAAAACAGTCAAAAGACAGTTGATTGTTGACAACAATCTATTTTTTTTAGAGGGCAAGAGGAATGAAGACTGTGACTGGTCTTTAAGATTGTTGTATCAAATTAAGTCAATCAAACTCTATAACTACCCTTTTTATGTTTGGCGACGCAATTCCGCCGTGTCGCAAAGTGTAAAACCGCTTGATGCAAAAATCGTTAAGGACCTTTTAGGCATACTCCGCCAGCATTGCAAAGCCATTAACACAGAAATGTTATCTAAAACCAATAAGGCAGCATCGAATGCTTTTGCGGCCTATCTCTATGTAATACTTCTTGGCTACGCGGGAACCCTAAGTAAAAATGAAGCTAACGTTATTTTAGACTCAGCCATCAAATGCAGCTGGCTGCTTAGTTGCAGCAACAGAAAACAGGTACGGATCTGCAGGTGTGCCGCACGCATTATAGGTCTAACCAATACCTCAAAACTACTAGGGCTGTTGATGAATAGAGAGCGACGCCATATTGCAAGCTAACAATTCTACGATCACTCAAACAATACAATAAATAGCTAAACACAGACGCAGTGCATAGCATTAAGGCGTAAATCTTGAATGCTATGCACTGCTTACTTTTGGACAGGCATAGAGTCCCTGGAATCTGGACGCCCAGGTCAATTACTCACCAATAGTAAATGCAGAACAAAGAAATTCAGCAGAATCCCTCCAAGAATGCTTCGATTCGACAAGCATCCGAACCGCTTTGGATTGAGCTTTCAACAAAGAACGATTTGACACAACTTGATTAATAGCTCGCTCAACCGACTCCACACTCATGGATTGAATAATTGTCCCATATTCGCTACTCGGAATAAGCTCCCGAGCCCCTCCGACATCAGTAACGACAGCAGGACACCCGCACGCAGCTGCTTCCAGCAGTATAGTTGAAAAACCCTCGGAACGAGTCGGGAGACAAAGTAAATTGGACTGCTGAAGAAGCGCAGAGACATCAGCTGCAGACAGACGTCCCACCCAGTGAAGCGACTCTCCCTGAGCGAGCTCGACCGCAGAAGACATTGGCCCATCACCCGCCAAGACGAAATGGACCCCGAGATTAATAAGTCGCTGGCTTTTCGAAGCATCAATTATTGACTTGATTCCCTTTTCTGGTATAAATCTACCAACGTAGGTGACAATAAATTGAGTCTCTCCTAATTTGAGCTCATGTCTAAAATCTCGCCCTGAAGACATATCGCGATATTCTTCTGCGTCAATTGCGTTTGGAATAACGCCTTCCGCTTGAATTCCAAAATGCCAAAGCCATTCCATACTTTTCTGAGAAACGCCGTAATATGCAGGGCTATATCTCTTGCCCCATGCAGTAATAAGATGCTCATATATGCGCACAAACGGATCAAGCATTGGATTACTAAATGAAAGATGAGCCGACCCATGATCAAGCACGACAGGCTTTAGACCCTTCTGTCGAGCAAACCTAATACCAGCAATTGAATGAAAGTAAAACCTTGCATTTATCAGAATGCCATCAAGGTCTTGAGCTTCGAGCCATTTCCAAAGATCTAGATTTTCTTTATTGATCTTAGCGATTGGAAAGCGTCCATCAACAAATGGAAAACACGAAAAACGAAGGATTTTAATATCTGAATCATCCTCGATGCCAGAACCAACAAAATTGGTATCGTTGGTAACAACGATAACCGAAGCGCCCTTTGCCACAAGGGCGTGCGCCATATTCTGGGTAAAACTCTCAATTCCACCCATATGAGGAGGATATTGAGCTGAAAAAATCGCGTATCTACTAGCCATGGTATTTATACTTCCATATCCATCCGTCTACAAAGGCGGTCACTGATAAATAGATAAGAACAGGGGCCTTCAATCATCATATTGCTCAACCGGCCACCATATGGTTTTGCTGGTAGCATTTAGCGTCCACATCAAAATATGAATTCAGAACTACGCCGAATACCGGAGACCATGAAAAGCTGCAGCGAATACGCTGTCTATCTATCCGGATTATCAATGACAAGACTACGGATAGATTTAGACAGAAAAGAAAATAGAATGCTACAGGCTATGAAGTAACTAATGATGACTACATAACTGGCTCCATTTAAACCTGTTCGTGGTACCAAAAACCATGCCAAAGGGAATGAAATGAGGCACCCAATACAATTCCCAATAAAACAACCGGCCATATCACGGACACTAATTAGAAGATCGCTTAAAAATGCAACCAGAGCCGTAAGCGCAGAACTAAAAAGACCCGCATATATTAAATAGCTATAGACTGCAATCTTGCTCCCAAATACGATAGTGAGTAGTTGACTGCCAAAAAACATGAAAACGCCTGCACAAACAGCAAATAGCACAAACATCGATAAAGTCACATTGAAAACAAGTCGAAAAAGCCCCGACGCGTCCTTCGCTTCGTATCGTTCAGCAAAAGTTCCCAAAAGAGGGGCATAAACATAGGTTGCGCAGGCCTGAATGATTACAATCGGAGTACAAACAGTTGCATAAATACCCAATGATGAAGCGCCGTAACACTCCCCCAGAAATTGACGTGAATATGTAACCACCACCGAACAAAGAGACATGCCGACCACAGCAGGAAGGCATGACATAAATAGACGCTTAATAACCGCAGCATTAAAAGAAGGCCTAAGATCAGAAAATTGCGATGCCATCTTATAGTCAAAAATAATCACAGGATAAGTAGCCACGACCATACCAAACAAGGCCACATTGAGATTATCGAATTTTACTAGCCCTATGATAAAAGCGGCGAGAAACAGCGTTGCTCGAATTATCATTGAAATACCGCAATAATCCATTCTGAGATGTTGCTGATCAACTCCATGCAACACATCGATGAAAACATCCCCAGCGCGGAATACAAGGTAAAGGAATATTGCGGTATAACTGTCCGTTGAACAAGTGAAATACATATATATATACGTAAAAATTAATCCAAGGAAAATCGTCGTTAATCGAAAACCAACATACTCGCCTGCTGACACATTCTCATGAATATCGGAAACCTGATAGGATCTAATTCGGAAAAGTCCAATTTGTGAAAAGATATTTGAGACAGACATTGCCACCGCAAGCAAGCCTGCGGCATCGTAGCTGCTAGACAGTCTCGCTACAACGACAGTAATAAGCCATTGACAGCCCGAGTAATATAAAGAACCAATTGAGTTCCATAGCATATTTGCCTTAAGTGACTTTTCCTTCAACATTTCCTCTTAATCCAAATTCGAATAGCATGATTAGTTCGAAATATATTTAATTTGACCAGAACAACTTACACATGCCAAGGCTATCCATCGCCAAATTTCCGTTCTCTATATTAAAGCGCAAGAAGATTTCTGGCACACCTTCCACATAAAGCGTGACTACTCTCGGAAACATAACAAACCTATCTATTCCGTCCGCAATCCGATGATGGCAGCTGGCTTTCAATTGCATATAGATGTTCAGGCTTCACTATGGGCATAGCTATTTATGTCGAAAGACTATCCTTAGTGCACCGCAATTGTTGATTCGCCGACTATCCTATATATGGTACTAGTGGCCTTAATGCACTACTTGTGGGGCGTATATGGTTTATTTCACCACTTGAAAGGCCCTTTACTTTTCCATTCCATAATGTTGTAAGAGTTTTTACTAGCTGCTTACGATTACTATCTAGTATATGAGGTTATTATGACAGAGGATAGTGCGCTGACTCGTCTTCAAATTGTTGAACTCTCTATTTTGGAAGTAGTTGGTTCTCTTTGCGACAAGTTTGGAATTAAATGGTGGCTTGACGGGGGCACTTGTCTTGGCGCCATGCGCCATAAGGGGTTTATTCCTTGGGATGATGATATTGATATCGGGATGATGCGTTCTGATTACGATCGTTTTTGCAGCATTGCTTCTACTGAATTGCCCGACGGCTATTCCTTCCATGATTCTCGTAATTCTTCTGGTTATGCGGCGATGTTCTCTAAGGTCTATAAGGATGGTACTCGCTTCGAGAACCAGGAGGGGAGAGATTCCGGATCCGCTATGGGTATCTTCGTCGATATCTTTCCTTACGACTATCTATATGAGGAGCCTGAGCTTAGATATCGTCAGCTCAAACTTGCTTTGAATGCTCAGCGCCGTTCTTACCTTTATCATTCTGGGAATATCACTGTTCCTCATCGTGGTTTCCTTGGCTTTATCGAAAAAGCAGGTTGCAAGGCGCTACATTTCATTGAGAGAGCGTCCAATAGGGATCCCCTTGAGTATCAACGCCAGTTCGATCGCTCTATACCTGATTGCAGTACTGGCACGGTCAGCAAGGAATGCTTAACTCTTGCTTGGCCAAATATGAATCCTATTCTAGTGGATGATATTTTTCCTCTCGCTCAAGCGGAGTTTGAGGGAAGGCTATATCCGGTCCCGAGGTTAACCGACAAGTATCTTACAACGATGTATGGGGATTGGCGTGCCATTCCCAAAGAGGAAGACCGCCATACTCATTTACCCCTTCTAATTGACTTTGGGAATGGGGAGATTTGGGAGTCCAAGAAATAGCACGCGGTCTCGCTACGTTCTTTTTTCCGCTCTTTATCCACCTCATATGGGCGGCATTGATAACTTCACCTACAGCTTGGCGCACGCACTCGTTAAACGTGGCAATGAGGTGCTGGTGGTTACGAACGATACAAATGGTTTAGGTGCGGGTATTACCGATGAAGACGGGGTAGGTGTTCCTCGCCTGCCCTGTTTTCCTTTTTAGCGGGACATTTTCCCGTTCCCAAGATAACTGCTGTATCACGTAAATTTTGGAAGCGCATTGAGTGCCAGCGATTCGATGGCGTGCACGTCGTTTCTATATTCATCCGATTGACGGCATTAGGTTTGCAAAGAGTCTGGAGATAACACCTTCTCGGAGCGAGATTTTCGCTGTGAGCTCAATGTAAACGCTGAGTCCTTGTTGGTCTGTTTTGTCGGGCGGTTAATTCCTGAAAAAGGGATTAAAGCTATTCTTGAGGTGTCGAAGAGCCATAGACTTGTCGAGGCGGGCGTCGTCTTTGTTCTGGCTGGAGACGGTGCATTATCAAAAGAAGTTGATGATGCTCAAGGTGAATCGCAGAGATAGGTTGGACGGTTCTCATCTACCGACATTTCTGCGCTCCTTCAGCAGTCCGATCCGCTATGTCTCCCTACGCGGTCGGAAGGCTTTGCTAAAACCATGCTGGATGTTTCTGCGTGTGGATGTCCTTCTGTTGTCACGGACGTGGGTGGAGCGCGGGAATTGTTCCCAAATGAGCATTTCGGAACAATTATTGACTCAATGGATTCCGATGCTGTTGAGCAAGCCATCTATTCGCTTGTCAAAAACCCTGATAAATTGGCCGAGCAGTCTCGTTTGTGTCGACGTATGGTTGAAAATGAGAGTTCATGGGATAAAACGGCATCCTTGGTCGAAAAAGTGCTTTCTGGTACGAAAAGGTAAAACAGTTGCATGTCACCATTGCTTCTTAAGAACATCATCTTCACAGGCGGCCATGGCCTCATCGGAGGAAACTTCGTGCACCACATTGTGAACAACCATCACGAGGCGAACCTCACCGTCCTGAACAAGCTAATCTATGCGGAAATCACTTCGAAAATGATGGCGCAATCGAGAATGTGTGAAAAGTTCCCCTGATGCAAAAGGCCTTCGTCCTTTCCTAGAATTTAAAGCAACGACAAACTAATTTCTGGAAAAGGACGAAGGCCGCAACGGAAATCAATATAGAGTCAAATCTGGGTTTGTCCCGATTTCATGGGCAGCCTCAACGCCGCCTAAGGACACCCTCTCCTTTAGGCAAATTGGTTTCCTCGAACTCACCCAGTCTCATAAATCATATTCAGAAATTGCCACTCCCTTAATACGTAACAACCTTAGTTCCATAGGGAATGTTATCGTAAATCCATTTTGCGTTCTGGATCTCAAGGCGCACGCACCCAGCAGACGCCGGAACGCCCATCGTAGGATCCTTCACCCGGTTGCTATTGACGTAATAAGGTGATGAATGGAAGATCGCGTCGAAAATGTTGGTGTAAGGGTGACACCCCAGCGCCCGTTTAACGA
>ENA-ORRO01001682-ORRO01001682.1-human-gut-metagenome-genome-assembly--contig:-NODE-1682-length-14974-cov-3.293518_pt1 | contig 14974 bp, 14 predicted proteins | sample MGYA00242176_ERZ509136 | MGnify/ENA primary metagenome ERZ509136 (study PRJEB26280, sample SAMEA2338644) | human gut metagenome | biome: human gut; feature: human-associated habitat; material: faeces...
GGTTCGCCTTGGTGTGGTATGTTTTTTCCACAATGTGGCTGCAGCCTGCAAATGCCGCCTCCAGATCCCCATGAGTCTCTCCGCCACTGGCACATAAGTTTCTCTTATTATCAGCGCCTACATTACACAGGGCTTTCCAGCTGTCCTCCGGATGTACAAGGATCTTGCCGTCCTTGGAGTCATGCATATCTAAAACAGGCTCTAACACCTGATATTTCACTTTAATAAGACGCATTGCATGGTCTACTGCAGCTTCTGTCTCACCTGCAATGATCGCCACTGCATCACCTACAAAACGGACTCTCTGGTCCAGGATCAGACGGTCATAAGGACTTGGCTCAGGATACGTCTGTCCGGCCATGGTAAAACGCTTCTGCGGAACATCCTTCCATGTAAGGATACATTCGATCCCTGGTACTCTGGAAGCTACCTTGCAGTCGATCTCTTCGATCAGTGCATGGGCATGTGGGCTTCTAAGCACTTTTACGATCAGGCAGTCCTTTAATGCCAGGTCATCAGTATACACCGGCTTACCTGTTACCAGTGCCTTTGCGTCTTTCTTTACAACAGGAGCGCCGATCAGACGGAATTTCTTTCCTGTAGCAGGATTGATCTGTGTATATGCCATTTCCTTATGCCTCCTTTCCGCTCTGCTTCATATCCAGATATTTTTTTACAGCACGCAGCTGGGACATATATCCGCTGCAGCGGCATAAATTTCCGGAAAGATATTCCTTAATATCTTCCTCATCTGGATCTTTTAACTCTTTTTCCATAGCAAGAACGTTCATAATAAAGCCTGGATTGCAGAAACCACACTGCTCTCCGCCTTCTCTTGCTAAAAACATACCAAATTCTTCTGCCTCTTTCTGCAGACCTTCCAGTGTTGTCACATGACGGCCATCTGCACGAATGGCAAGTGTGGAACATGACAGAACCGGCTTTCCATCCAGCCATACAGTACAAAGACCACAGTTTGCTGTCTCACAGCCTCTTTTTACACTATAACAGCCCAGCTCACGTACCAGGTCTAATAACAGCATATCTGGCTTTACATCTGTCTCTATCTGTTTTCCATTTAAACGAAATGAAAGTCTCATACTCTGCCCACGCTCCTTCCTTTGATCTGCTCCATAAGACGGCGGATATATACTGTTGCCAGAGTCTTTCTATAAGCACCGCTGGCACGCACATTGTCACCATAAGTAAAGGCATCTGCTGCCTGTTTTGCCATTTCTTTTAAGGTATCAAAATCATCCTCTGTAATGATCACTGTCTTTGCCTTTGAAGGTCTTGCACCAACAGACACAAACCATTTATTTCCAAGATTGGAAACGCAGCAGGCGATCACCGGAAAATCGGTACGGGAATTGCGCTGACTGGTATAAGCAGCCTTTCTTCCGTCTTTCTTTATAATAATACGAACCAGGATATCCTTCTGATCTCTTCGTACAGGTCTGGCTGCAAATTCAGAAAGCGGAATAGTTCCCTCATGATACAGTTCTACATAAGCATCAAGAGCCAGCAGGCAGGTCAGTATATCAGAAAACCCAAAGCGGGCAAAAATACTGCCTCCTACCGTAGCGCAGTTTCTCATCTGCACGCCAACGATATTTCTGGTACATTCCCTGAAAATACCATCAAAATACCGGTTCAGCCCCTCATGGGTCTCTAACTGGCGTAAACTGCACATACAGCCAATGGAAAACTCTCCTTCTTTTTCTTCGATTGCATCCAGTCCAAGCCCGGACAAATCTACAATAGTACGCTTGGTAATATGAGTCATCTTCATCCATACCATTCCGCCTACTACCAGACTGCTTCGCTTCTGACAAAGCTCATATGCCTCTGCCAGATCGCTTACCTTAACATAATCATCTGCTCGGAACACCTGTTTTTCCCCCTTCGTATGTTTGTGCTAATAAATATTGATAAGTTTTTCTAATAAATAGTTCGTCTTTTAGTAGAATTCAAAACAAAACAGGCAGATTATAACACGAAATCTGCCTGTTTTCCATAGAAAACGTTATTCTTTTTAAAGATTATCTCCCCATATATATATCAAACAACTGTCTTGCAATAGGTCCTGCGATTTTTCCACCGCTTCCGGACTCTTCTACCAGGACCGTAACAACGATCTTTGGTGACTCAGCCGGAGCAAAACCGGTAAACCATGCATGTGTCTCTTTTCCTGTTTCAAACTCCGCAGTTCCCGTTTTTGCAGCCACTGTATAGGCATCGGTGCGCACAGAAGAACCCGTTCCTTCCACCACTACATCACGCATCAGCTCTGTCAGATTTGCTGCCTCTGTGGCTGTCATAAGAGTTCCCCCTGAAGTCGGAAGGAATTTTTTCACTTCTTCCCCGCCGGCACTGACTACTCGGTCCAGCAAATATGGTTTCATCAGGGTTCCCCCATTTGCACCAGCCGCAGTGATCAGCGCATTGTGAAGAGGCGTGATCAGTGTAGTTCCCTGGCCAATGGAAGTCTGTAAAACTTCCCAGGTTCCGGCGCCTCCTTTCATATTAAAAGAACTTTCCTTATAGGAGTAGCCGGATAATGGCAACGGATTATTAAATAGCAATTCCTCCGCCGTAGCATGGAACCTGTCCAGATCCATGGTCAGACCCAGGCTGGAAAATGCCCCGTTACAGGAATTGGCAAAAGCCTTCATAAAATCCTGGCTTCCATGGGCTTCACTGTGGAAACATTTAATGGAGTAGTCTCCATTATGATAAACGCCATTACAGTCAAAATGAAAATCCTTGTAATCGTCAGGATGCTCCCTCATATACTCAAGAGCCGTCACGATCTTAAAGGTCGATCCAGGAGGATATAGTCCGGCAGTTGCACGGTTTACCAGCTGCCCCTGGTTATTGGAACTGTCAGTAAGAGACGCCCAGTCCTGAAGAAGGGTATTTGGATCGTAACCCGGCTTGGAAACCATTGCCAGGATCTTTCCTGTATCCGGTTCCATGGCGATCACCGCTCCTCTCCTGTCTCCTAAAGCTGCATACGCTGCCTGCTGCAGTTCCATATCCAGAGTGGTAACCACGCTGTCTCCCAGATTTTTCGCACCTGCCAGCTCATTTCCCGCCTGCTCTACCAGATTGACATGAGAACTTAAAAGATAGAAGTTTGCCATGGCTTCAATGCCAGTTTTTCCTTTAGAGGAATAGCCTACCGCATGGTCAAACACACCTCCATAATTGTAAACCCTTGTTTCATTTCCCGCATCATCAGTGGTAGTCTCTGCCAGCACCGTTCCATCTGATGCCAGGATACTGCCTCTTACAATGCGGTCTGAAAAGCTGTCCAGTCTGGCATTGTAAGGATTGTTGATCACATCTTCGCTTTTCATCTGCAGAAAATATCCCATGTATACAGCCAGTGCTAAAAACAGGATCACACATGCATAAGTGATCATCAGCACTTTCCCATTGGGATCATATACCCGCTCTTTTGTCACTGACTTCCAGGTACCTTTTTCTGTATCTTTTTTGTTTTCTTTCTTTATCTCTTTACCTGTATTTTTTTTTGTACTCTTCTTTGCTGTCTGTTCCTTCTTTTCAGCCGTATTTTTCTTTCTGGAGACAGGTTCTCTTCGCGTACTTTTTTTCAGTTCTTTCATTCTTCCTGCGCCTCCATTTCTTCCATCTCTTCTTCATCATTCCGCTTGATGATATAAAGCCCCTGGATAATACTGAATAACAGGAATGTAGTCACAATGGAACTTCCTCCGTAACTTACAAACGGAAGTGTCACACCTGTAGATGGGATAAATTTAGTCACACCTCCCACTGTGAGAAAGACCTGTACCACATATTCCATTCCAAGACCCACTGCAATGATCTTGTAAAACATGGCCTGCATCTGGGTTGCGATCATCATAAACTGGATAAAACAGCCCAGACAGATCAGAAGGACGCAGATAGCAAAGATTGCTCCCATTTCTTCGGAGATAGCAGCAAAAATAAAATCCTTTTCCACTACCGGGATCCTGTTTGGCATTCCCTGGCACAGTCCCATGCCAAACCAGCCACCTGTTCCAATAGCAAACAGGGACTGGGTGATCTGATATCCTGTGTTATCAATATCTGCCCATGGATTTTTCCATGCTGTAAATCTCCGTCTTACATGGTCAAAAAGTGTATATGCAATGGATGTAGCACCTTTTCCAAGAACACCTGCCGCGATCAGATACAGCCAGTTTCCTGTAGCAATAAACAGCATGATCACATAGCTGATAAAAAAGATCAGGGCGCTTCCCAGGTCTTTTGACAACACCAGGATCACTACATGAAGAGCTGCCACCACTGTGGTAATGCATATGTTCTTAAAATCCAGTGACTGATAAAACATGGACGCTACAAAAAATACAAAACTGATCTTTACAAACTCTGATGGCTGGATGGAGATTCCGCCAACAGTCAGTGATAACTGAGCGCCGAAACTTTCATTTCCTGCTACCCATACAACTAAAAGCGCAGCCAGCCCGATCCCTGCATACACCCACTGGAATTTATAAAGCTGCCAGAACCGTTCCATGATAAAAGGCACCAGCCAGGAAAGGATCGCAGCCGCTGCTACGATCACAAACTGCTTAAAAGCCTTATCCAGTCCCTTATCTAAAGACAGTCTGGTAAGCATGATAAAACCACAGGCCAGGAGCATACAACAGTTATTTACCAGAAGTCTTGACACATTCCTGTAAATAAACCGGTAGATGTAAATGTAAAACAGGAAAAACACCACCTGTCCCACATAAAATACCAGCAGCATCCGCCTTAACGTTTCATCTTCTGTTTTCAGATACATCACCACATATGCCAGAAAATGCAGCAAAAACATGGCCCGGTTCTGCCTTGCACACACTTTTCTCTTCCGTTCCAGATCCGGGAAAGAAAAGAAACGGAAATTGGCATAGGTATAAATGGCCATCAGCAATATCATCAGATATTTGGATACTTCCACGATCAGATTTGTCATAGGCTATTCTACTCCCCGTCTGAAATGTCCTCTTGTAAAATCTTTCACTGGTTCGACAATTTCTCTTCCTTCTATAAAAGAAGCAGCAAAAGCTTCCAGTATCTTTTGTGTTTCTTCTTTTCCTTCTCTTGTAAAAGAAAGACGCAGGGAAGCCATGTTCAGCTCTCTTACTGCCTCTTCATTGCCAAATAAAGATAACGGAAGAGGATTTAAAATGGTATTGTAGCAGAAGTTGCAATGTGCCTTTAATGGAAGCCCGGCACCGGTGCGGTCCTTCATTATAAGGTGTTCCCTTTTGGCTGTACATCCCTTTAATGTTTTTACCACACACTGGGCAGAAACCATCATAGGAGCATGCCCATAAATGATCAGTTCTCCCGGTATTCCGTCCCTCTCACAGGCTTTTGCCACTGCCTTTAACTCTCTGCTGTTTAATTCCCACGGCATGGTAATAAATTCCGGTCCCATTTCCTTTAATGTGTGCACTGCTTCCCGGTTCCATGCATAAACAGAGGCATCCAGAGCAAATGGAAGCTCTATTTTTTCTTCCTTTAACCAGGAAACTTCCTCCAAAGTACGGGCCAGAACACCGGTAAAACCTGCATTTTCCAGATTTTTCCTGTTTTTAGAGAAGAACTTCATGGCATGGGTGCGGAAAATATGTGGAAGTGTAAGGAAGCATTCCTTTCCCTTTGCTTCACACTGCTTTACGATCTTTCCCCACTGATCCGGTTTAAATCCATCTGCATCGATATAAATGCGTTTTACAGCATCACAGGAAAGAGCTGGTTCCAACTGACATTCTTCTTCCAGAGATGCAGTAAGGAAAGCAAAGCTGTGAATGTTTTTGGAAGCAGACTGTACATCAGCAGGAAGTTCCTGTTCTGTCTGCACCAGAGACTCTGCCTTTCTCTCCCACTGAGCCAGTATTTTTTCCGTCAGCTTCTCAAAGCCTTCTCTTCGCAGTTCATTTAATGCCTGTACCGGCAGGAAAATATTTCCCTTTAACTCAATATCCAGCTGCTCAAAGTAAAAGGAAGTGGCACCTGTCTTATTTAACTGCTTACGCACTTTTTCCTCTGTTGCAGGCTGGTTCTGGGCACTCTGGCAGATCTGTCCTTCCACTTTTACAGTTACATTTCCCTGTGTCAGTTCCAGGACAGCCGGTTTTCCTTCCTCAAAAACAGCCTTTCCAACAACCGGTTCCTTTTTCTCTTTTTCCACATAGTTTGCATCCAGAAAATCAAACAGTTTCTGATTTCCTTCACGGAATTCCGGCTTTTCTTTTAAAGCGACCATGTCTTTTCCATTGTGCTTCTCATAATAACCGGAGGTAAAACCTCCCCTGTCAAACAGATCCAGCAGTTCTTTTTTATCTTCCGGATCCACATAATAACCGTCTTTTCCATAGGTTTCATACAGATCCAGATATTTTCTGTAAATGCGGACTACACCTGCTGTATATCGCGGACTCTTCATTCTTCCTTCGATCTTTAAAGAATATACTCCTGCCTCTAAGATCTCCGGTAAAATATCCAGCGTACACAGATCTTTTAAACTTAATACAAACTTCTGGTTCTCTTTGTTTAAGCTCTTTCCCTCTGCCTTGTCTCCCTCCCATACACGGTAAGGCAGGCGGCATGGCTGGGCACAGCGGCCTCGGTTCCCGCTGCGTCCTCCGATCATACTGCTCATCAGACACTGACCGGAATAACAGTAACATAAAGCACCATGGACAAAGGTTTCAATATCCATTCCCGTTTCTTTGTAAATATGGGAAATCTCTTCTAAAGACAGTTCTCTGGCCGGAACGACGCGGCAGCAGCCCATTTCTTTTAACATTTTTGCGCTGTATACACTGGTAACCGTCATCTGGGTGCTTGCATGAAGCTCCATTCCCGGAAAAGTCCGTTTCATTACCTGAAGGGCTCCCAGATCCTGGACGATCACGCCGTCTAACCCTGCTTCATAGTAAGGCTTCATGTAATCACAAAGCTCGTCCAGTTCTTTTTCCTTAAATAATGTATTGACCGTCATATACAAACGACAACCATGAAGATGGGCATACCGGATTGCTTCCACCATTTCCTGTCCTGCGGCATTCTGGGCATACGCTCTGGCACCAAAACGGCTGCCACCCATATAAATGGCATCTGCTCCTGCTGCCACTGCAGCCTTTAAGCTGTCAAAGGAACCTGCCGGTGCTAAAAGCTCTGCTTTTCTCTTATTCATCATGATCTTAAACCTTTCCTGATACCGGATCGCTGCGTACTTTGCACTCCCGCATCTGCGCTCCGTTCGGTGTTAAACAAAAAAGGGGCTGCAGTCTGTATCGCGCCCCCTTTGTTTCATCTGTGTTTTATCTGCGTCCGTTTCTGTGAGAACCGGCTTTTCTGGCTGCCTGAAGGGCTTTTCTGGCAAGATCCCTGTCAGAAATTTTTGCCTGGAATGAAGGATTTTGTAATGGCAGTTCTGTCTGAACAAAATTTTCCTGTGCCGGTTCTGTCACAGCAGCCTGGTCTGAAGTTTGTGCCATCTCGCTCACAGATTCAAAGCCTGGTTCATTTACAGGTTCATTTCCTTCGATCACAGTGTCTACCACTTCATCTTCCTCAACTTCATCTTCTTCATTTCCAGAAGCTAAAGCCTGTGCCGCCTGTTTTTTAGCAGCTCTTAATTCCCGTTCTGTCTTTGAAAGCTTTGCAGATAACTCCTGAAGCTGGCGCTGGCGTTCTTCTAAATCCCTTAACACACCATCTAACTTCATCTGGGTGCTTACAAGCTCATGTTTTAAGCTGTAAGTTTCTTTTTCCATCCTGTCTTTCTGTTCTTCCATCTGGTCTGCATTTTCTTTTGCTTTAAAATAATCATCTGCGATGTTTAATAAAAGCATCAGCTGCTGATAATCGGCGCTCTGTTTGCTGAAACCAGGAATCGCATGCATAGTGGCTATTTTTTCATTTACATAGCTGGCCGCTTTCTGAAGATATGCTTCATCTTCCGTTCCGCCTAAAGTATATATTTTCCCGTCAATTAAAACCTGTGTATAATTCTTTGTATCCATTCTGATCTTCCATCTCCTGTCTGTGAGGCATTTTCGTTAAAAGGATACCACATTTTTACTTCATTTCCAAGCCCAAATGACGATATGCGTTTTCTGTAGCCATTCTTCCCCTGGGTGTTCTGTTAATAAGACCGTTCATTAAAAGATATGGCTCATATACATCTTCCAATGTTCCCGCATCTTCTCCCAAAGCTGCTGCCAGGGTATCAAGTCCTACCGGACCGCCGGAAAACTTTTCAATGATCATCAAAAGGATGTTTCTGTCATTCTGATCCAGTCCCATTTTATCCACATCCATGATATCCAGAGCAAAATCTGCCACTTCTTTTGTGATCACACCATCATATTTAACCTGGGCGAAATCTCTTACTCTCTTTAAAAGGCGGTTTGCCAGTCGCGGGGTTCCCCTGGAACGTTTTGCCAGTTCAATGGCACCTTCCGGTTCTATTTCCACACCTAAGATCGTAGCAGAATGCTGGATGATCGTGCGCAGCTCCTCCGGCGTATAAAATTCCATTCTCTGGACCACTCCAAAACGGTCTCTTAAAGGAGCGGACAACAGTCCTGCCCTGGTAGTCGCTCCTACTAAGGTAAAGTGAGGCAGTTCCAGACGGATGGATCTGGCACTGGACTCTTTTCCCAGCATAATATCAATGGCAAAATCTTCCATCGCCGGATAGAGAACTTCTTCTACCTGACGGTTTAAACGGTGGATCTCATCTACGAAGAGAACATCCCCCTCCTGAAGATTATTTAAAATAGCAGCCATCTCTCCCGGCTTTTCAATGGCCGGCCCGCTGGTCACTTTCAGCCTGCTTCCCATCTCGTTGGCAATGATACCGGAAAGGGTGGTCTTTCCAAGTCCTGGGGGACCGTAAAATAATACATGATCTAAGGCTTCCCCTCTGCTTTTTGCCGCTTCTATGTATATTTTCAGGGTGGATTTGATCTTTTCCTGGCCCACGTAATCACTGAGGCACTGGGGACGCAGGGTGGTTTCTATCCGCACATCCTCTTCTGTTGCCTCTGTTGTTATAATTCTCCGTTCCATATATACCTCAAATTAATCACAGAAAACTTAAATACTTCAGCGAAGCCTTTAAAATGTCTTCTACACTCATATTTTCTGTGATCTCCACTTTCTTTACTGCTTTGGAAGCTTCCATATTCGTATACCCAAGAGCTGTTAAAGCTGCCACTGCCTCTTTTGCAGCTGCTGCCATACCTGCCACAGATGCGCCTGTACCAGCACCGGAAGTATCTTCCTTTCCGCCTCCAAAGGAAGCCATCATCACTTCCTCTAAATCTACTTTATCCTTAAGATCTAAGATCAGTCTCTGGGCCGTCTTTGCGCCGATGCCCGGTGCCTTGGAAATAGCTTTTGCATCCCCGCTGACAATGGCGATCCGCAGATCATCCGGCCGCATAATAGAAAGGATACCAAGAGCTCCTTTGGGACCAATTCCATTGACCCCGATCAGCTGCTTGAACATTTCCCTGTCCTGTCTGTGAAGAAAACCATATAAAGTCATAGCATCTTCCCGCACCTGGAAATACGTATAAACGGTCACTTCTTCCCCTAATGCCGGAAGTTCCTCTAAAAGTGAAAGGGGTACATGGACTGCCAGTCCGATGCCTCCGGTCTCCACTACGATCACATCATCTTCTACTGCCCCAAGGGCTCCTTTTATATATGAAATCATCTGTTCTATATTCCTTTTATCTGGTTTCGCACCTACATGCGATACTTCGTCATCTATCAATCATAACATACACACCGCCTCAATGCAAGCAGGACACCGAACAAATATTCGATACTCTTTCCTTGCATTTTACTTAAAAATCAGCTAAACTAAGGGCGGTTTGCGTTCTGGTCTTTCAGGATCAGATATGCCGGGCAGACCAGAAAGGATTTTTATGATCACCATTAAACATCCCATTGAATTTCCAAACACATATCCTTTAGACCGCATTGGTCCTTTAAAGGATCTTTTATTTTTTGATATAGAGACCACCGGCTTTTCCGGTGAAACTTCCCAGCTGTATCTCATTGGCTGTACTTATTTTGACGGATTTGGCTGGAAGCTGATCCAGTGGTTTGCTGATACCAGACAGGCAGAAAAAGAGCTTTTAGACTCCTTTTTTGAATTTTTAAAACGATTTAAGATCCTGATCCATTTTAATGGAGACCGTTTTGATATCCCCTATCTTTTAAAATGCTGCGAACGTCTGGGCCTTGACTACCATTTTGATGACCTTATAAGCATTGATATTTTCAAGAAAATAAAGCCCTACAGAAAACTTTTAAAACTGGAAAACATGAAACAGAAATCCATTGAACAGTTTTTAGGGGTACATAGAGAGGACAAATACAATGGCGGTCAGCTGATCGATGTGTACCGTGAATACCTGCACACCCATGAGAAATTCCTCTTTGACCTGCTGATACTGCACAATGCAGATGACCTGCGGGGAATGCCTTCCATCCTGCCCATTTTAAATTATGCAGATCTGTTTGAGTCGGATTTTACCCTTTGCAGTCATAAGTTGTATTCCTACACGGACGAAGCCGGATATTCCCATCCATTTGTCAATCTTTTGTGGGAAAGTCCTTACAGCGTCCCCATTCCTTTAGAATATACCTTAAATCCTTTAAGCCTGGAGCTTCATGACAACTGCCTGGCCTGCAATTTAACTCTGTATGAAGGCACTTTAAAATATTTCTACCCGGATTACCAGAATTATTATTACCTGCCTTTAGAAGATACAGCGATCCATAAAAGCATTGGAGAATATGTGGACCGTTCTGCCCGGAAAAAAGCCACTGCAAAAAACTGCTACAGCAAAAAAGAGGGCTTATTCCTGCCTCAGTTCGGTTCTTTGTGGGAACCTTCTTTTAAGGAAGAATACAAGTCCTCTCTCACTTACACGCTTTATGATGATAAAACCCTGTGGAATGATACCGTGAAAAATTCTCACTATGCCCATGAGATCTTTAACTATCTGACCGGGCAGCTGTAGCTGCCGCATACACAGCATACATCTGGGAAGCGCCGGTATCCCCATGTCCTAACATAGCCTGGACTGCATGGATATCCGCGCCATCCCCGATCAGGTGGGCTGCAAAAGAATGGCGCAGAGTATGAGGCGTAATATCCTCTTTGATCCCCGTTTTTTCCCCATAATATTTGATCAGCTTCCAAAAGCCCTGACGGCTCATAGGCTGGCCACTGCAATTGGTAAACAGCCACTCACAGGCACGCCCCTTTAAAAGAGAACTTCTTGCCTTGTCCAGGTAAGTACGCAGCGCCTGTTTCGCCCCTTTTCCAAAGGGGATCATCCGGTCTTTACTGCCATCATGACAGGTGATATAACCGATCTGCATGTTCACATCCTCTAATTTCAGACTGATCAGTTCTGATACCCGGATCCCTGTTGCATATAGTAATTCCAGCATGGCCTTATCCCGCAGTTCTTTCGCTGTTGTATTTCCCGGCTGTGCCAAAAGGGCATGTATTTCCTCTATGGTCAGTATCACCGGTATTTTGCGTTCAATTTTGGGAGCACGCAGAAATTCCGCCGGATCCCTGTTTATCTTTCTTTCCTTAACAAGATAGCTGAAAAATGCCTTGATGGACGCCAGTTCCCTGGAAATGGTAGCTGCCGCTTTTCCTTCTTTTTCCAGATACAGGATATAAGAATTCAAACTGGTCTTCGTCACCTTCTCCACCTGTGTGATCCCCATTTCTTCCATAAATCCTGCCATCTGGAGCAGATCCCGGTGGTAGGATACTTCTGTATTTTTTGCCGTGTGCTTCACTTCCTGAAGATATGCGGTGAAGCTGTTTATCTCTGATATCATTTTGTTCCCCCGGTACACAGTGCAGTTTTTACTCTATTTTTACAGTATAATTTATTTTTTTATACTTTTAAATAGTTTTCGTTCACTCATCGTTTCAAAATGAAAAAAGGTATGCCTCAAAGGCTGCTCCACAGGCCGTAAGGAGCATTAAAAAAGCCAATGCTGGCAATCGTAGCCTTTTTCTTGTACTAAAAGACCATCTGGAAAGAACGTACCAGACCATGAGATAAAATATCCCCTGAGGAAGAAGGGAACGCAAAAACAGAGGCAGTCCCCAGAGTCCCTTTTCCAATGTAAAATAAATAACTCCCATTCCCAGGCTGAAAGACCAGAAACAGGTCAGTATCCCAAACAGCCATACACTGTAAACCGTAAGCCCGCAGAGCCACCCTGCACCCAGCTGGAAAAAACGCTGTTTTATGACGATCAGAAACGCTTCTGTAAAGTTTTTGTTTCCTGTTATTCCATAACTGTAAAATAAATAAGAAGGAAATACAGGATAACGCCACCAGAAAAATAACGCTGCCCCTATCATTCCCAGAAAAAAACTAAACAACAGCAGATAACTGTCTGCCAAGAATTTGAAGCGAAATCGGAACATGGACTGCCTTTCCTGCTTTTTCAAGCGCCTTTCCTGTGCTCTTATACCAGTTGTATGCCCTTTGCAGCCTGTGCATGATTATTTTTGTACACGGTTAGGGAAATATGATATAATCATTAACGAACGAACCGCCTGCAATAGCAGGCAGATAAGCACGCCAGTGCGGGGTTCGTGAGCTTACCCTTGGAGGATTTTACCATGAGTCAATATCAGTTGATCGCCTTTGATATGGATGGAACTCTTTTAAATTCAAATAAACAGATCTCCCCTGAAACTTTAAACGCCATTAAACGGGCAACCGATGCAGGAAAAACTGTTATCCTGTGTACCGGCCGCAACCTGGCTGAACTGAATGCGTTTACAGAGATCATACCGGGACTGCGCTATTTAGACTGTGTCAGCGGTGCCTGTGTTTATGACCTAAAAGAAAAGAAAACACTGTATTTCCAGGCTCTTGACCCTGGGATCGTAAAAAAGCTGATGGAATTTGGCATGGAAGAAGGAGCCATGATCCATGTACTTTCAGAGCGTTCCATTGTCCAGAAGGATCAGCAGTCCCATATGGCTGATTTTCATATGGGCATTTACCAGACCATGTTTGATCAGATCACTGACAAACTGGAAAATATTTACAATTCTTTCTGTGAAGAGCCATTTCCTGTGCTGAAGCTGAACCTTTACCACAGAGACGAAGCCTCACGGGCGCGCACCGTGGAACGCATTAAAGCAGCCGGTCTTGAAACTGCACTGGCTCTGGCAGAGTCTACCTCTTTAGAGTGTTCTGCCAAAGGGATCGACAAAGGTGTAGGACTTAAAAAGCTGTGTGAACATCTGGGACTGCCATTAGAACAGACTATTGCTGTAGGTGATGCAGATAACGATACCATGGCATTAAAAACTGCCGGTCTGGCCGTTGCCATGGGAAATGCAACCGAACCCATCAAAGCCCTGGCTGATGTGATCGTAGCTGACTGCGACCATAACGGATGCGCAGAAGCCATTGATAAGTATCTGCTGGCAGATTAAACATAACAGCCTGCGCCTCTGGCGCATTGTTTGCATGAACATTTATACAATATGGAGGATTTAAATACTATTATGAAAATCAGAACTGCAACATTAAATGACTTAGACGCATTAACTGCTGTAGAAGCAGAATGTTTTCCAGCTGCGGAGGCAGCCACAAAAAAAGACTTTGAAAACCGCCTGGCTTATTATGCAGACCATTTCTGGCTGATGTTTGATGAAAATGACAACCTGATCGCCTTTGTAGACGGCATGGTCACAGATGAAGCCGACCTGACGGATGAAATGTATGAAAAAGGAGAAATGCATAATGAAAATGGTGCATGGCAGATGATCTTCGGGGTCAATACCATTCCTTCCTGCCGCAAAAAAGGCTATGCAGGTGAACTGATCAAAGCTGCTATTGAAGATGCCAGAAAACAGGGACGTAAAGGTCTGGTACTTACCTGCAAGGACAAGCTGATCCATTACTATGCAAAATTCGGTTTTGTAAACGAGGGCGTTTCCCAGTCCGTTCACGGAAATGTGGTATGGTATCAAATGAGGCTGACTTTTTAAGCCAGCCCCGTTTCTTTAATCCTTCTATTATACCAGTTCATCTTTTTTGTCTACAGAGCGGTACTTACGGCCATAAGCCATCAGTGCCGCTATTGTTTTGCCGTCTGTGATCTTTCCGGTATAGATCATCTCTTCCAGATCTTTTAATTCCCATGCTTCCACTTCAATGGCCTCATCTTCATCCAGATGCTGGTGAGACGGGATCAGGTTGTGGGCTACAAAAATATCAATAGCTTCATCACAGAATGCAACCGTAGTATTTACGCTCATCAGATATTCCAGCTTTTCAGTACGAAAACCAGTTTCCTCTTCCAGTTCTCTGTAAGCGCATTCGATCTTTGGCTCATCCGGGGCATCCAGCTTTCCTGCAGGGATCTCCAGTGTATAGCGGTTTAAGGCATTGCGGTACTGGCGTACCATAAGGATCTTCCCATCTGCATCCACCGGCAGGACTGCAGCTGCGCCATCGTGATGGATAAAATCCCAATGAGCCTCATGTCCATTTGCCAGAACTGTATCTTCATACATTTTCAGGATATTTCCCTGGTATTTTAACTGGCGGTCCAGACGTACCACCGGCATTCCTTCATTTTCTACTTTTCCCATAGTTCTTCTTTTCTCCTTTTATATGATATGTAACTCCCTGAATCTTTTTGTACCTGATCTTGCAAAAGATTTTTGGGCAGTTATGTCCGGTTTTCACAGGCATTAGCACTGCATCCGCTGCAAAAGCAGCTTCAGGTGATGTGCAGCATGCATTTACATTTTCTTACCCTTTTCATAGCTGGCATCTTCTGCCTTGATCACAGCATTCCTAAAGCCCCACTCTTCCAGTGCAGATACACCGGCAATGGTAGTACCTCCAGGTGAGCA